>Ga0307517_10010431_pt1 | contig 13000 bp, 22 predicted proteins | sample 23_EM_MG_FD_194515 | JGI IMG/M metagenome (GOLD analysis project Ga0307517, IMG submission 194515) | Populus trichocarpa ectomycorrhiza microbial communities from riparian zone in the Pacific Northwest, United States - 23_EM | ecosystem: Host-associated > Plants > Roots > Unclassified | place...
AGGATGGTGTTAAACTCATGAACGAGGATGAGTTGCGGTGGTGGTCGAATCCGTATCGTGCGCGCGTCTCTCGCGTTTCGGTTTCGAGGTGGTTCTAACGCAAGATATGGGAGAGTAGTGAGGATGGTGACTTCGCCTTTGAGGACGTGCCAGACGACCGGTCATTGCATGCCCACTGGTGAGGACCATTTGAAGGTACACGAAACTGATGTTCATCAATTTTTCACAAATTTGTATAGACTTTCTCGTACGTGTGGCTCGACTGCGCCTGGCTCCTGAGCTTGGACTAGGGGATGAATCGCTTCTCCCAGATGGTATTCAGCACCCCGAATTCAAGCCCCGTAGGGCTGGTAAGGGTCACTACGTCATCTGCAATAAACAACTCTCCGTATTTGACAGTAAGCCCGCTTCGTCCCCTAATCCTAATACCGCGCTAAACAGCGATACCACATATGAAGGAGTGCTTGCCGGGCGGGGAACACGGAAAATCCTCCCTCATCTTCGATTAAAGGAACAAATCGGCCATTTGTTGCGGCTGAGGATCCTACAAGAACTCGAGATCCTTGCTCGTCGCGCTAGACCGAAAGCCAAAGAACGTCACACGCCGATAATGCGTCGACTCACGAGGGCCGAATGGAAAGTGTTCCAGATAACTGGAACAATACCAAATCCTGGTGCTGTAGCCGTGCTCGTCGTACCTCCGGTCAAGAAATCCCTATTGAATGGCGGAGCGCCAGATGCGTCACCTAGCCCTACCGAAGAGATCCGCGCGTCGACGATCAGCACAAAACCAGCACCACCGCTTTCCGTGTTGCATCCAGCATCGACAAAGGACGCACTTGAGATGCCTGAACTTGCGCCGCACAAGATACCCCTATATAACAGTATATCCCTCTTCCCTTCCCCCACTCAACGCGCTGCACTCCATCAACACCTCTGCGCGATCCTGAAAGAAGACACGATCACGCGGTGGAACCAAGGGGACCGCCCGGAGCCGAGAAATAAGTCCCAACCCGCCGAAGACGAGACGAGATCAAGCCACGCCTTTTTGGTTTATTCTGACGCCTCAACTGTCAAAAGAGCGGATACCGTACCCCTTGCAATTGCTTTATGGAAGTTACGAATGTGGGAAATGGACCCTCCTGCGACGATACCCACCTGGAGGAGTTGATTCGGCAGATCTCATCCGCTTGTTATCCGCCATCGTATTCACGGGTTTGCATTACTGTATGTCGTATATCGTACACTACGATGAGTTCATTAATCATGCCTCTACTATCATCTCAGCGTCTGCGGCAGGTTTGGGCATCTTTCCGACCACTTCTTGTCCTTGCCAGAACTTTGGTAGTTGATCACCGGGGACGAAGAGACGTTCGACGCCGTCTTCAGTGATAACGCACATACGGATCACACCTCCTGAGGAACCGTCACGAGCCATGGCGAGAGACAGCGCTAAATGAATGAAATTCGGTGAGGATAAAGGTGATGGTCGAGCTTCATGCACGTACTGTTTTTCACGAACTCGATGGTCTCGTCCTTACCCCATCCGTCCTGGAATGCGGCATCGCAATAACCGTAGACATACGTGGATCCACTACCTCCGATGGCCCATGGCTGCCTGAAGATACCGCCTCCAACTGGAATATTGTACACACTCGGGCCGTCCTCCTTGTCCCACCCGGCGACGATAATTCCTGCACTTAGGGCATCTTTGTTTTGATAGCAGATATTTTGGAATAACGAGGCGGCGGTGTGGACCGATGGTTGCCTACCCATTTGTTGTCTAGGGTCATTCATCAGGTATGAGAACTGGATGCATTTTGCCTGGCGATCGGGGAGAGTACGCACTTGTACATCTGCAGATAATAGTGAACAATGTCTGCCACCGCTTGGGTATCAGCTGCCGAACCCGAACGACAACAGTAGATACGATCGTGGACATGTGTCAGCTTGTCCGTTACACGATTGGCCTGGAAATCGCGAAGTGTGTCTGTCAGCTGAGGGTTTGGGTAATCGATGAAATGAGACGCACGATGTAAGAACCGGTGGTCGTCCGACTGTCAGCGCCGATGACAACTCCGTCCTTGAACTGGACGGCCATAATCGATGTCTGGATAATGCACCAATTCCTCAATTAACCTTTCCATCCTCGTTACGATATCTGGTAAACGTACACCGAGGTTAACCTCGCCAGACTTGAGTCTTCCCATATCGACCGAGAGAGCTTCCATGGTTCCAAACGAAGATGGTGGCAGAGTCGATGGAGAGACCAAGAGTGAGTGAGAGAACAGTTATTACGCGTCCCCACCAGTCCCGATCATTTTGAAGATCCCCAGTCGAGTTGCACACACACGCGTCCTCCGCGTCCTCCGTCTTTCCTCGATTTCCAGCATGGCGACCCCTCACATGGCCTCTCTCTACAAAGAACTTCAACGGGTGTTTGAAGCTCGTCCCACTGATCTCGCAAAGACCGGGAAGTTACTCACGCAACTCAAGGTGCGAGCCATCGAGTCCACCGTGCCAAGGTCTCTCATGAACCCCCTGGACACTTCGGGCTTTAGATTGGCCTGGTAGAAGCCGGGTTGTACCCTCCACAAGGGACGTCGACCCTCCAAGACCTCGTTGTAATTCGTGAGCCTCTCCCATCCGTTGATGCCTCCACTCGCGCATATGAAGATCACAAGCCCTTTAGGCGACATTTTCGAAATCGGTGCACTCTGGAGTACTCGGGTGAAGGACATCCCTTCGTTCGACCGGTTTTTCTCGCAACTCCAGGTCTTTTACACCGACTATAGGTAGGGTATATGTTTGTGGGGTGTGGTCATTCTCTCTAACCCCCAGCGACATCTACACAGTTCGGTGCTCCCTTGGTCGAAACGAGAATACCCAATCCGAGGACTAAACCTCGTCCGCCTTCTTACACAGAACCGTATCGCCGATTTCCACACTACCCTGGAATCCCTCCCACTCTCAGCAGATCAGATCGCGGAAAGCCCGTACATTAACCACCCGGTCAATCTCGAGCGTTGGCTGATGGAGGGCAGCTACAGTAAAGTTTGGAATGCCAGAGAGGAGGCTCCAACCGAGGAGTACAAGATCTTTGTTGACAGCCTCGTCGGAACGATACGGTTCGCCGAGCGTTTCCATCTGCTTATCAGACCGCTGACTTGTTCCGCGCAGAAACGAGATTGCCAGTTGTGAGGAAGCGGCATATAATAGCCTCCCGCTGAAGGATGCTGCCACCCTTTTGTTCTTTAAGAACCAGACAGAACTTCTGTCCTTCGCTAGAGAGGTAGGGTTTGTGCTTGTACCTCAGATACCGCGCGCTGATGGTTTCGCAGCGTGGGTGGCAGATAGACCTGACTGGTGCGACGATCCATTTCACAAAGAAAGGGGAAGAAAAAATCGAGATACCGAAGGAGAAGTTGATATCACAGAATCTCGCTTACGCCCGCGAGCTTGAGCAGATTATTTAGACGTCGGCCATCCATCATCTGGATTGTCTGTTTCTTCCGCTCTAAAGGGACGGGGGTGCTGTACATGTTGTTATTGGAGAAATGCGACCGTACAAGAGCCAAAACAAGCGACTTGAAATGCGCTTGATCAGGAATAATCTACTCGAAGTTGTCCAGAGCGGCCTTGGCCTTCTCCTCTGCTTCCTGGTGGAGGTCTTTTGGAATGGGTACGAAGACTCCTTGAGTTTCTGCGCCTATCCAGGACATTTCCAACTCAAATTCCTTCTCCTTGTTGTCCTCGTGGACCAAGTGAATGCTGGATATCCTGATCAGATCTGAAAAAAACTTGTCCGAAGATCGGTACTTACATTCTAGCTGCTTCGAAAACCGCCTCTCGTGTTGAAAGCTCAGAGAGTGTCAGTTTCTCCAGCTCAGCCTTGGCAAGTTGTCGGCCCTTGCCAACGGCAGCACCATGGTATCCCTGCGGTGCATTAGCTGGCGATCCAACGGGGAAGACATCTATGACTTACGAAGAAAACACCACTTGGTTCCACAATATAGAGATTAGAACCCGTCGTGTCGACCCCACCGAGGATCGTGCTGACACCAAAAGGCCGGACGGAGGAATAGAGGGTATAGACTTGAACGTATTGCCCGAGACGCTCCGTCACATCCTACGGAGGGAAATATCAACTGTCAAGCTGAGTCTTGACGTGGAAGACCCTACCTTGACTTGTGGAGGAGAGTGGTAGAATTCACGGAAGTTGGAGGCTTCTGATCTTGCTCGATTGGCGAGATGACGTCCGTCAGCGAGATAACCGGCGGTGGCCTAAGTGCAGTGGAGACCCTCAAAACGCAAACGCGGTCAACTGAAGTCCCCGCTCACCAGTCCGATGTGTTTGTCGATCGTTTGTATCCTCCGATTCGAAGCTCCAGGTACGAGCAGTTTCGAATGTACGAGCTTTTCCACGGCGAGGACGATCCCGTCCTTTACGCGAAGTCCTATCGTGGTCCTAGAGCACTCATGAGTCATCGTTCGAGGTATGATCAGAGGACTCGATACCCAGAGTTATCAACGGCCTTGTTCGCATATTCGACCTTGAATACGAGGTTTCGTTAGATCGATAAAAGCTACTGAGTCAACCAGAACGTACTCACCTGAAATATCCTTCCGTCTGGAGAATAAGTGCTCGCAGAAAGGTCGTAGCCCGTGCCGATGGAAGTCATTATCGAAAGGTCGAAGACGCGTAAGCCAGAGCTGAGATCACAGCGTAAGGTGTGATCGACTCGAAGCACAAGCGCGTCTGCAAGTTGACCTCTGTGGTTCTTGTTCATGACTGCCACTTCCTCCTCTTCCACCAACCCACATAACTGGGAGTCGGTCTTGAACGGCCATCCCATCTTCGACCCTTCCGCCGGCAGCAGCGGCGACAAGAATTCTTCGAGAGCCGACAGCACTTCGCTCGAACTTTCGATCAACTCCCTCTCCGAGTTCAAATCATCCGATGCCGTTCAAGACGGTGACATACCAAATGGACGGAGGCAGACCATGCTCATCAAAGACGCGGATCTTGTTGTCGCCGTTGGAAAGCAAGTTCGGATGACGTCGTTGACCGAATCTCAGCTTGGTACCGCTGGAGAACAGACTTTCAAGGTAGGTGGACGAACGTACGGCCGAATACGCGTGCCTCATCCCCTTCACACCGCACTAGACGTTGTACACGCCAAACCTGCAATTCGAAATCCACGAGCTCGTGTTAAACCCGAATGGACGTCTTCTCGCGGTAGTCGGCGCGTTCCAGATCACGGTAATTGTGCTGCCGCGCCCGGGGTTCACGAGACTCGCGCCACCGGCGGTAGACTGCAAGTACGTCCCCGCGTTCGGACTCATCTTATGTTGGTTGACAAGGATTGGGAAGATCTCTGCAGGTCGGTCAGTTCTACCACGCTTCTGGTTCTTCGCCACAAATTGCCAAGGCCGATTGGCACCCATGGGGTGAGGGTGGCTCTACCCTCCTTGTGATGACCTCAGACGGCAAACTACGGTGAGCAGAGTGAATGCCACGGCTCTCCTCTCTCTGGCTGAGCGCTGGCTACAGGGAGTATGATATTTCAGTCGATGCGGATGAACCACAACAGACGATATCATTCATACCCGAACATCGAACGTCGAGGAGTTTCCTCGCTCAAGACTCGACCGAACGTGAAGTCGCCTCCTTCACGCTGGGAAAAGGTGCTGCAGACTGGGGACCATTAACCGTATACGCTCTCACAAAGAGCGGTGACATTTATTCCTTCTGCCCTTACCTCCCCAAGAAGGCGTACGTCATGCCAAACTTTACCGCCGCAACATTCAGTTGACAAATAACGCAGATCCGTCCCTTCCACCTACATTCACGCCCTCCAACTATTCGTCGAGGCGAAAAGAGACCAGACGCTGCAGGAGGGCTCGTCTTCGGCACGAGAGTTTTCCGTCTTGTACGAGTACCAGCACAAATACGTCACCGCCTTGGTAAAGCAGCTCCCGTCCGGAACACCTTTCCCCACCCAATCGCAAACCGTCCCTGTCCACCCTCCAACAACAATCAAACACAAACCGCTGCGACAGGGGCCCTTCCTCCTCCAGCCATCCCCGCTGACAATCGAAGGAAGCGAGGGTGGTGATGCCACGGATATCATCTACACCATACTCGGCAACGAGGAAGATGAAGAGTACGATGGTGAAACTGAGAAGTTGGGCATTGTCATGATCGCGTACCAGGATGGGAAGGTGGACGTTTGTTTGGATGTGGACAAGGTTGAAGCAAGGTGGGAGAAGAAAACGGTGAACTCGATTTCCGACATCTATTTACCGGCACCGATACTGAGCCTTCGCTACAGAATTCTGCAGATGACCTGCCAATGTTCGCCGTGTATGAGACCGTGGATTTGGGGATTGTGTCCATGTTAAACCAGATTGACCCTTCGTTATCGGACATTCTCCAGGGAAACCACCCCGTTTTCGTACCAGATCCCATCCATGGCGGCTCCCTCTATCTTTATCATGCGTTTGGCGTTCAAGCACTCAACTTTAGAGCTCTACTCGAGGGTCTTGCGGCAGCTCTGCAAGATGAGAACGACGACAAAGACGGAGCATTGCAAGAGGAATTCAAGAAGGAACAGGGAGTTGAAGTCACCCCAATATTGTCGACTTTCTCTGTAGAACGGAGGTGAGCCGTCTGATTTTATGAGCCGAACCATCCATATCTGATCGCGTTCCAGATCCTCTAACCCAGTGGTATCACTAGCCATACCGAACGATGTTTATTTATCCTACAGCATTTTTATGTTGACCTCCGCCATGCGCGTCGTTGTGCTTTCACTCACCCCCCAGACCGATATCCCTTTCGCCCAAAAATCAAAACCTACCCATACCACCCCACAGAAGTCACCTGTTTCCAACTCAAAAGGCCAACCACCATCTACACCCACTCCCTCCTCCGTCACCAGCGCCGATAAACCAAAAGTCTGGTTTTCCTCTTCCGAGCTCGACCCTTACACCGTCCCCCCAATATATTCCCAACCGCTCGGTCTTCCAACAAACCCCCGATTGGCCCTTCCCGCTTCACAATCGAAATCGGAATTCGTCCTGACACCAGACACCATGCGCTACTTGGGACAAACGGTTGAACACCTCCGTGCCCAGATTGATGCCGCCAAGTATGCCAATGCGGTGACCGAAGCTCAGGCTCAGCTGCAGACTGTGGAATTCCACAGGCAGGTTCGCCAGGTGCAACAAATTATGGGGATGTTGGAGGCGAGTAGGACGAAGAGGTGCGCTGCTTGGAAGGTGAGGGTTGAGAAGGTGAAGAAGACACAGGACGAGTTGCTGGAGAGGTTAGATAGGACGTTGAGGGTATATGTGAGGAAGGTTGCGCCGGAGTTGAGCGAGCAAGAGGCGAAGTGGTTCGAGGAACTCAAGAGGATGAAGACGGAGGTTCTTGGTCAAGGGAAGTATGACGAACAAAGCCTGAGGGCGAGGACCAAACTTGTGAGCACCAAAGAGAGTAGGTTCTTGAGCGTTCCCCCAACGGCTTATTGCATTTCTCTCTAGCTACAACGGGAGTACGACCGCATCATGCCTTCTTTCAAAGAACTCGACAAGAAGGAACAAGAACGGAGATCCAAACAGAACGCTACGAACCAGGGACTTGGAGCTTCCCAGGCTTTCGAGTACGGTCAACGGTCTATTGAAGAGAAGGTTCGGTTGGAGAATTTGGAGAAGCAGGTTTTGGTGTTGGCTGAAAAGTTGAGCTTGAATGTTGGGAACCCACCGAGCGATGATGCTAAAAAGCAGGATTCGTCGACACCGAGCAGTTCGACGAGTCTCGCCAAGTCACCACCATGACCGTGGATTTGTTTCCTCGTCTTTATTATCGTTTCGTGTATCAGTAGTTCTCGAGCAATCGTAGAATTAGACATTTGTAACCGCCTGATCGGGCGCTTGCCAAGTCAGTTTGAGTGAGCCAACACGCGCCTGACGCGATCGTGGTTCTGCCATCAAACGAGCGAGGTCATCCACCCCCACCTCGCCACCCCCATCTCATCATTTTGGCGACCATAATTTTGTAAAACCACACAAACCTTGATTCTACGATGAGCTCTCAACAACAACAACAACAACAGCAGCAGCAGCAGCAGGGAGGCTCACAGCCATCCAACACTGGCGCGGGTGGAGGCTTTTTAAGTGGTGGTACGGGGACGGGGACTACGGGTTCCGTGTTTGGTGGTTAGTACTCAACCGTTTTCGTTTTCTCGTGCTTGTGTGCTTGCGAATTGTGAAGCTGTGATATTGGACGGACTTGAATTGGATTAAACTAACTTCTTTCTTGTTCTCGTAGGAGGATTCGGTAACCCCCCCTCATCGACAAACCCATCAACCTCAGTATTCGGTAAGAGCAGATTCGCGACATCCAAAAAATCCACTAGTGCCGGCGAAAACCTAGCTGACGCACTCGTTCCTTTCTCTCGTATTTTCTTGCGTGGATAGGTGGAACCGGTGGCGGTGGAGGACTCTTTGGTGGTAGCGGTGGTGGAACGACTGGAGGCGCGTTCGGTAGCGGTTCGTTGATCTTATGTATGCACGAATGGTCCGAACGATTTGACGCGTTTATTCTAGGTACTGGTGGAGGTGGAGGCACCATCCCGGGCATCTTTGGCGGAGGCCAAGGACTTTTCGGTCAAACGAGCACCACAACGCCCGCCACCGGCACAGGTACAGGAACAACCACCGCGACACCGGGAAACCTTTTCGGTTCCAACCCAGCTGGTTCATTCCTCGGTACCACCTCTACAGCGCCCGCGCCCGGCACGACTTCAACTACACCTGCAACTGCGGGAGGCCCATTCGGTGGTGGTGCGACCTCAACTGCCCCAGCTCCAGGGACCGCCGATCTATTCGGTGGGAAGTCATCCACTCCGGTTCCCACTCCGTTTGGAAGTGGTGGCAGCATTTTTGGAAATACTCAAAATCCAGCTCCCTCGACGGGTGGAACCACGACCACTACTTCGCTGTTTGGTGGCGGAACTGGTACAACATTGTTTGGTGCTCCCAAACCGGCGGACACGAAGGAGCCTGCGAAACCAGGTGTGTGATCATCAGCGAAAGTGGCCGGTTTTTAGCAGCTCACGGGGCGATTACTTTAGAAACTGGAGGAAGCGGGACCACGAACCCTGCCCCCACCCCTGCCTTTGGCGGAGGATTGTTCGGCGCACCAACACCCGCGGAGAACAAGGATGCTCCGAAACCAGGTAAATGTGAAAATACTGGCCTTTGGACCCTCGGTGTTGATCATGTTCTGCAGCTACATCTGGCGGCCTGTTCGGTGGACCACCAAGCACGAGTACAACTGGTGGATTTTTTGGCGGGCCCCCTAAACCTGCCGGCGATTCATCCGCAACCCCAACCATGCCCACCACCGGTGGATTCTTTGGGCTTCCCCCCAAACCGGCAGACAACGCTACCGCTTCTACGTCCACTTCTACGACGACGACACAAGCGTTGGGTGGTGGTTTGTTCGGTGTCAAAAAACCAGAAACGTCTGGAACATCAACACCTGTCCCCCCAACTACAAGTGGTTTATCCTTTGGAGGAACCGGGGGGACCACCGGAGGTGGACTATTTGGAGCTACCACAGCAAACAAGGATGTTACGAGGCCTGAGGAGAAGAAGGATGCCACACCCGCCACCACCGCGGGTTTGTTCGGTCTTACCAAAGACGGCGAGAAAAAAGATGGCGCCGCCGCTGGTACCTCGACGGCAACCAATGCCTCGACGATGGGCGGACTTTTCGGGAAACCGGCTGAGAAGAAGGATACGCTTGCGGGTGAGCGCACCACTTTTTTTGTCCTCTCCCTTGTCGTATGGCCGATTTGATGACTTTTCTTCTCAGACGACAAATCCAGAGCCGCAGCGACTTCGTCCGCTCTGACGATCACCGCTCAACCTCCTTCAATGTTGAGGGGAAAAACGATCGAGGAGATCGTGAACAAGTGGTCTTCGGATCTCGAGGCGCAGGTTAGGGAGTTCAGTAAGTTCGCAACGGAGGTGGCGGTTTGGGATCGAGCGTTGATCGAGAATGGGAACAGCGTGAGTTGAAGTTCCATTGACCCTTCCTTTCAATTTTACCATTGGCTTATATTATATGGTTGCACGGCTTTTGATTTAGCTGGCGATGCTGATGGGTGAGATGATGGTTGCTGAGAGGGAGCAGGCGGATATTGACCAAGCCCTGGATCATATCGAGCAACAGCAAAAGGATCTGATGTCCACGCTTGAGATTTACGAGAAGACGGCGGAGGAGACGTTTAATACCCAGAGCGGAGGTCTTAGGGCATTGGATACCGGTCCTGCCGATACCGAACGAGACAGAAAGTGAGTGGAGTCATCGAATTGTACTTGCAAGACTGGTGGTGGTCTGACTCTATTCTCCTTCTAGTTACATGTTAGCAACGGACCTCTACACCCACCTGGACGACCTCTCAGGCTCGTTAACCCAAATGATCGAGGCCGTAAACGCTCTCTCGACCGCTCCGGGTTCCCAACAAGACGGTACCAGCAACGGCACTGCGGGAGGTGCGAATGGGTTGAACGAAGATCCTATGGGCCAAATAGCACAGATCCTGAGTAGCCATTTGGAGAGCTTGCAGTGGATCGATGGGTCGGTTAGGGAGTTGGAGAGTAATGTGTCGGAAGTGGAGAAGAGAGTTAGGGAGGCTGGGTTGAGTGCGAATGGAGGTGGGTCAGGTGGACATGGGAGGTCGACAAGGTCAATTGGATATGGACTTCGGTAATCCGAAACAGACTTCCCTATATTTTGCATATAGGGTAAATATTTTCTGTTACAACTATTGCCACCTTGAAGTGGATAATCACCAGAACTGCGAGTGATGCAGGCCTTTCAGGAGTAGGTAAGGAGTGTGAGATTGTCCATGGTCGGTTGTCCCAACGTTAGATACAGGCATGCGGGCACACATCGGCATGTAAGTGCGTCATGTAAAAGTCCCAGGGGAAAAAGAAAGTCCGTGAAATGCAAGTTATGAATAGAATTGAATATGTCCGTGGTGGGCCCAACTGTGGCCCGTTTATGTGAGCATGTTCAAAGGCGAACGCTGCCTCGTGTTCAGAGTTTAGATCCGACGTGAATAGCGACGGCGTTCCTCTTCCCGACATTGAACGTAAACTTTCCGTTGGAATCAACGGTGACGGTCGACCCAGAGCACGTTCCACCATTCTTGGCACCGTCGATCACATTGCAATACTTCCCACCTGGAAGGCTCGTCTGGAAACTCGAGTTCCAGTCCCGATCCGAGTTATTGATCGCCACGAAACCAGCCGTTCCGCGTCCGAACGCAACGCGTTGGGAAGTAGGCGAGAACCAGTTCGTCATTCCATTCGTCTGAACTGCGTTTCTGAATCCGACCATTCCGGAGATGGCGGTCCAACGATGCTGACAGTGCCATCCGTTGGTTCCACCGTTTCCGTTGCAAGTGCCGTAGTTTCCGTTCGGAGCGCCTTGATTCGTGTCACCGAATTGGTAACTGGACAAGACGGTGGGAGTGCCCCACGGATGAGCCAAGATCCAAATGTGAGCGAGGGCGTAGATGTTGTTTGAAGAGCTGATGGTCAGAGATTGGCGGTTGCGTTCCGTATCGTGGGTGGCAACAAAAGTGTTGGAAGCGGCACTGGAACTGGGAGAGAAACCTAAGGATTCGGGATTTCGAAGAGAGGCGATTCCGTTGTTTTCGAACGCGGGCTTGAGGGCGAAAGCGTATTCGAAGGCTTGGGTTTGACCGATTCCGGTGTATTCTCCGGGGGTGACGTTTCCATACCCGTCGAAGTAAATCTGTAGTGAATTGCGGGTCAGGAAACCGGCAATGCGTCGTGCACCCAAACAATGTTCGTACCTCCTGAGTAACGTAGCTGGGCTTGTTCGGGAGCTTACTGAAGATGGCCTGAATATCCTTCACGGGCATGTCTAAAGATGGACCCTCGTTAGTGACACCGTGGGAAGCAGAGGAAGAAACGGGTTTCCTCCTTACGTTTGGCGGCGTCAATGCGGAGTCCGTCAGTGCCCAAACTCAAGAGATCTTTGGCATGATCCGCGACCTTTCCCCGGACGTATTCACTCTCTGTCGCCAAACTACAAGAAAATGGGGAGTTGTTACAATATACGCGCAACCGCCAAAAGGGATAGAACGCACTCGGCGAGGTTGGCGAGTTCGCAGTTCTGGAGCTGCCAGCGGTTTCCCCACTCCTTGATGTCATCCCCGGAAGTACCGCAGTGGTGGAAGTCTTGGTACTGGTAAATTCCAGGGTAGTTGAAGTGCGAGAAATCTGGACGGCGGTCGTTATGATCCAAATGGCCACTACTTTCTTTCAGGATGGGAACGTACCGGACCCCGCGTTACCAACGCCATTTTCGATACCGGCCATGTGGTTGAAGACGACATCTACCGAGCGGGAGAAGTTTACCTCCGTTCATGAATGAAGGGGGGGTGGGGGATGTCCGCCCCGATGTAAGGACGCACCGGCAATGACCTTGACACCGGCACCGTGGCAAGTGTCTACCATGTTTTTGTATTGTTCTCTGCTGCCACGCTTCGATTGAAGCTTGTAGCTGGTGACTTGATAGTCGGTCCACCACTGGGAACCCTGAATGTGCTCATTTACTGGGTTCACTTGGACGTAACCGTATCCTGTTTAACGGATTTAGTGACGGTGGGGTAAGCTCCGGGGTGGGGAATTGAGCGGCATACTCACCAGCTGGACCGATGAAGTTTTTGCACTCGTTGGCAATGGAGTCCCAGTTCCACTGGAAGAGTTGGATGATGACCTCTGGGAAGGAGAGTGTGAGAGCGACCACACCGCTTTGGGATGCTGTTGGGACGTACCTTTTCCAGAGTTTTGCCTCGGAGACGGCGCAGCTGCCGCGAGGGCGAGTAGAAATGAAAGAGTGAATAGTCCGTGCATGACGGGAAGAGATAGTTAGAAGGAAATGAGAGAA
>Ga0307517_10010432_pt1 | contig 13000 bp, 10 predicted proteins | sample 23_EM_MG_FD_194515 | JGI IMG/M metagenome (GOLD analysis project Ga0307517, IMG submission 194515) | Populus trichocarpa ectomycorrhiza microbial communities from riparian zone in the Pacific Northwest, United States - 23_EM | ecosystem: Host-associated > Plants > Roots > Unclassified | place...
ACTTTATTACCCTAAAAGAAAGGATTAAAGAAGAAATATGCATCTTGGCATTAATAGTAGCTGTTGAGCTTCCCTTGCATTATTCATTAACAAGTATAAAAGGGGAATGTTTTCTATGGCAGCAAAGGAAACATGGCCACAATTGTTGCTACAAGAAGCTCATCTTTTGCGATCTCAGGTCTAACATCATTGCTACTACTACCACTAGTAGTAGTATTCCTGCTATTATTAGTTATTTGATATCTACCTTCTCAGCCACTAACTATTTTAGCCACATAAGGTCATATCTAGTAATTTGAAGAAGATAATGATGGTATGTATTATGAAGTAAGGTATTTCTTATTAAATTTTGTCAATTTTATTCAGTGGAAGAAATCCAAGGAAACCTTTTTGCTTTGAAGAACTTGTTCTTTTCAGCCTCTTTTATTAACATTAATTCTGATTATAAGATCTGAAATAAATTATTTTCTCATGTTACATTGATTTCTCAAGCTACCATCCTTTAATGGAGACCAAAGGAAAGGATTTTCAATGTAATCTTGCTGTAATAAAAAATTTAAGACAAAAGTCAAAAAATCAAACTTAAAAAGAAAAACGAAGACAAAGCTTGAAAGACTGAAAAAAAATCACTTGATAATTTTATTTTAAAACATATCATGTTAATATTAAAAAAGATACTTTTTAAATATATAAAAAATATTTATTTCAAATCTTTGGAAAAAAAAGGAAAAAAAATCTCAAAAACATAAAAATGAGCTAAAAAAAAGAAGCCAAATGTTTGGGCTTGAATGACTAAGTGCCCGCCCTATTAAGAGATATGAGCCTCACTCATAATCATGCAAAGCCAAGCCCGCGTGCCCAGGCCTTTTCTTTTTCTTTTTTTTACTAAAGAGGTAGACAACACATCATCCACACTCTTTTTTTATTATTTTTATTATTATTAAGCAGGCAACAAGTCGTTTATGGTGGCAAGCCCATAATTTGCATGCCATTGTGATGCTTGAAAAATTAAGGAGGAGGTTTTGCTCTAAAATTTATTTTTCAATCAATTTTCACCCAAAAACACTATAGAAACCTATATAAACAATCAAACAACTCCAAAACACCACAAAATCACTCACAAAAATAAATAAATAAATTGAATTCATAAAATCAAAATCAAAAATCGATCTAACTTCCCCGTCATATTTAGAGAAAAAACCACCTCCAATGAATTTCTCACGTGAAGAGAAATCCATTAACACAAATATCTTTCTTTTTGGTGGTCAAATTGTGACCAAATGATAACTCTCTATCCTCATATGTTTTCCAATAAGTTTCTTTTTTATTGTGATCGAGCTTGTGGAAACTGAAAGATCTGACCATTCAGATGAGGATCTATTATAAATAGATTACGTGGATGACATAATAAATAATTTTATGAACCAGTGAGACAGATTTAGGTCCAAGAGAAGGCTTAGTCGCGCTAGGTCAAAGTAGTGGTTAAAAAAAAAGTAGAAGATCTAACTGTTAAATTAGACTCAAATTTTTATAGAAGGTTCTCGAGGCCTAATTCCATAAGGAGCCAACTTCATCGATCATGTGCCATTTAGACCTCTTGAAATTAGACTTAAAAAAAATCATGTTTGAGCAATTTTGTTATTTTTTCTTGATTTTTTTTGAATTTATTGTTTTGTTTCGGATATTATGTAATTTTTCTTTATGCTTTTAGATTTCAATTTTGCTTCCATTGTTAAAGTTATTTTCAAAGAATAAAGTAGTGAATTTAGGGTTAGTATCTGCAATACTTTTTATGCATAAAAAATCTGTCTTTTGTAATTGTTTACTGTCTTTCTAACTTCCTCTTGCATTATTTTTCCTTTCCCCGTCTAAGAGACTGAAAAATGAGCGAAGTGGACTTTTAAACCAAAATAAAAATTCTAAAAATCTTGAGATTGGCCAAGAATCTTTTGTGTTTTATATTTTGGTTCTCTCACTCTCAATTTTGTCTTTCTAATTAAATTAAAAACTTTATCTCATAAAATTAAATAAAAAAAAGTTAAGGATAGAAAAAAGAAAAGAAAACGAAAAGAAAAAAAAGAGAGGGAGTGGAAAGGACCATAAAAAGGCCACTTCTTTGAGTTGTGAAGGTAATGTAGCCTTTAAATGAAATGCGCACATGGATGAAAAGAGGCAAAACAAAGAAAGTAAATCCAAAATGGCTTTGCTTTTGTGTACATATACAGTAGGATATACTGTTCTTATAAAAAGAAAAATGTGATATTTGCAAATTAAATAATAAAGAGATGAGATCTGAAAATAAAAAATAAAAAAAATCCTCGAACCGCCATACGAAAAGAGAAAAGAAAAAGAAGGAAAGCAGAACAGCCAAAAGACCCGTCTTTTCCGGTGGGATCCACCACCACCACCACGAGTTAAAACACGAAACAGATCTCTCTCATCTCGCCTCCACCTCTTTATTTTTTCCCCACACGAATACCAAACAAAGCCGAAAATCATAAACCCTCACTCCTCCTCCTCCTCCCCTCACACACACTCTCTTAAACCCCTCTCTCTCTGTGCCAGCTATTCATTTCACTTTGAACACACAAAACAGAAGAAAACGCAGACACATCGAACGGATTTGAAGCGAAACGCAGCCGTACTTACTAGCCCAGAACAACGGTAGTGAGCGACAGGCCGATGAAGCGAGCCAGGAGAAATAACAGGGTTACTGCAAATCTCTACGACATCCTCTCTTTTCCGTCTGCCGACGACTCCGTCTCCCCCGCTGTTCCCTTCAGGGACAACATCAAGGCGTTTTTGTCACGTCACGCGCGGGTCACCTTCCCACCTTCACTGTTTCCCTCCTTGTTGACGTGGCAGATCTTGTTTCGCATAGGAGATCTGGTGCTCGACGGTCCGGATATCTCATCGGTCGTTCTGGCTCTCGATATTGTTGAGGAGGACGTTACCAGATCTTCTAGATCCGTGTATTGCAACCAGTGCCGAGTCGTTGGTGAGTCGGCTCACCACCCACCCGAGTCAGCAATGACGTCACATTTAATTTATAATAAAATAAAAGAATAAACCCCATGCTGACTCAGATTTTACATTGTGGATAATAATAATGTGAACTAGTATTTGAAAGTTTGGATTCTAAAAAATGATTAAATAAATAAAGCAGACGAATCCTTAAGCATGCTAAATTCTTATTTATTTATCTTTTATTTTCCCAAAGGCTGGGGTGGACATCCCGTTTGCAAGAAACGGTACCATTTTATCATAAGAGCTAACAACAGCAGCCCTGCTGATGGATATCAGAGATCATGCAACAGATGCGGCAATCGGTGGTCGCACATATCGTCAGAATCCAGGTAAAACTCACTACTGGGTTGCCTAATCTCTTTATTGTGATCTTGAGATTGAAGCTGTTTTTGTGGTGGGTGTAGGTGCAAGGGGTGTGACACCGTGATTACCACAGATGATATTGAAGATTGGGTGTATTCTCAGTTCGAAGATAACACTCATCTACTTCACGGGGTTGTTCACTCCAATGGATTTGGCCACCTGCTTTTGGTTAATGGAAGGGAAGGTGGTTCCAGTGTTTTGACTGGTTCTGATATCATGAACTTTTGGGATAGGCTGTGCGAGACTCTGGCAGTAAGGTTTGTACTCTTGTTGATCTATATAATTCACTGATTTGTGTATTTTGCTTTGCTGCTACCGTATGAGCACTTTTTGTCGCCTCAGTCTCCACTCAATCATGAACTTTATTGAACCTTAATATTGGCTGGAGAAAAGAGTAGCTAAGTAGTTAATGCGAGCCAGTATATAGCTTTACAAACTAAAAAAAAATGAAAAATTAAAAAAAAAAAACATATATTATGCCTATTTTTGAGAAGAGATGGTGGTTCAGGAATCCAACAATGAATATAGCCAAGGGTACGCACCTTGAACTTGCAAACACTGCACTGCCATCCATGCAAGTCTTGCGTTACAGCTAAATGGCGCAATAAATTTGATACTGAACTATTGCTTTTGATATTTAAAGTATTTTTCTCAACTTTCATTGGTTTAATGAATCAGAACTGAAAGTTGGTGCACCACTGACCTGTTAGTAACATACATAATTAGCTAAACAATCAGCAAAGAGTTTGGGTTTAACAAATAAATAACATGGTTAATTAACAGAGCACTTGAGGTCTCTAGTGGTGGCAGGACAAACAAATTTTAGATGAGATTTTTCACATCTGGTTATGATTGGAAGCATCTGACTGTGTGTTAACTTCATTTGCTGTATAGGAAGGTATCCGTCATGGATGTGTCAAGAAAATATGGGATGGAGTACCGATTGCTCAATGCAATCACCAAGGGTCATTCATGGTATGGTGGTTGGGGTTATGAATTTGGATGTGGAAGCTTTGCAATAACATTGGATGCTTACAAGAAAGCAGTGGAAAGCATATCAAGTGTGCCCTTAGCCCCCCTATTATTCCGGGGGCGAGGACCACAAACTAGGCTACAAGCTCTAATTTCATTTTACCGATCACTGTCAGACTCGGAGCTTGTTACTATAAAGGACCTTTTCTCCTTTTTGTCTAGTCTGATCCATGCAAGCAATGAGTCATTAGCATCCAAGGCAACACTCAAGAACTTAAAACCTGCTGCAAATATATTGTGTGCGTGGACAAGGGATGATGTAGAACGTGTACAACAAGCAATGATCAAGGTACTGGCTGCGGCATCTGGCAAGACCAATTGGGTTACAAGGCATGCTCTTAAAGGTGTCATGTGTAAAACAGCATCTCCAGAGCTTCTTGATTACTGCCTTAAACACTTGGGAGGGAAGTTGGCAGCTAGCGGCACAATGGTTTGGGCACGATGCAATCCTAATTCCTTTGATATTGAATTCAGGTAGTTGATGCTAACACCAAACTGTTTCAGTTGTTTTTCACTCCAAATTTGCTAAATACATTACTCAATCTGTCATCTCTCTAATGTAACAGGCTAGAACCACCGAGTTTCAAACACAATGGAAATGGGCTCGACTCAAATCAGCCATCAAAAGAACATATCATAGGTGATCTGAAATTTTTATTTGATTCCCTGGTTCACCCCGAAACCATGGTAAACTATAGACCTCTAGTGACTAGGGAAGATGTGATTGACTCAGCAACCAAGCTTCTCGACTGCAAACAATTCGTGAAGGACTACTGTAGACCAGATAAGCGGATGGTTGATAACCCTTTTGCCATTCAGCTTTGGTGCTATGTAGAGTTTTCAGAGCATCTAAAAGAAGACCCAACTATACCGCCAGAGTTAATTGTCCTCCCTTCAAATGCCACTGTTGCTGACCTAAAAACTGAAGCCACCAAAGCTTTTCAACAAGTATATGCCATGCTTAAGAGATTCGAAGCTCGTGAATTGGTAGACTATGGGCCTCTTGAGGATTCCATTACTATTAAGTTTCTGGTTGGACAAAGTGGAACTGTCCGAATTAAAGGGACATGCCCATCAAAATATGCACTTAGCCATTTCCGAATGGAGAAGGGACAGGAGAATTGGATAGTGGATTGCATGTGTGGAGCTAAGGATGATGATGGTGAGAGGATGTTAGCTTGTGATACCTGCGGTGTTTGGCAGCATACTAGGTGCGCTGGGATTGACAATTGTGATGAAATTCCTGAAAAGTTTGAGTGCATGAGATGTATCAACTCATACCTCAATAAATCTGAGAGGCATCTAAAAGAATTTTTCAATCCAAAACATCTACAAGCAGGGATGGGGCTGGAACCGATGGTGTCAGTGTCAGATCTGGACCACCTATGACATTTATTGTACCTTAAGGTGTACATATTACTTGTAAATCCCATGTCCCGAGTATCTTTTTATGGGGTTTTCTTGGAAAGCCTATTTAGGATTTCTCCTCTCTTTTGACCAATGTAGTTCCTTAATCTTTTGTATTTCGACCTTCATACAAGGATTATCAAAAGAAAAAAAAGAGATGTGAAAGAAGTTATTTCCTTTTGCAATTGAAGCATTGATGGCTATATGTATATATATCAAAAGCATTGGAGATTAAGGGTATTAAAACACATTACTATTAACTGGAAAAGATTTCACTTACAAATTTGTGCACCTCATTCTCCTCTTGGATCATTTGCAGTTGTCCCTCAAGTTGGAATAAAATTTCATCTCATGATGAGATGGCTCTGTTCTGGTTGCAGAGGGATGCCAAACGGCCCTGCAGAGGTGAGTGGTACTTTGTAACTACATCTTTGTACCACTCAGAAATCTTTCCACATCTTCAACTGTCAATTCACCAGGTTCAGCTTCCATGTATGGATAATTTGATCTGCCTGGTGCAGTAAAGATGAATCAGATCAAATCAGATGGAAAGTTGCATCAGTCCCCCAAACAAGAGGACCTCAACGCATGAAAAATAGGAAATTAGCAAGTACTGAACTAACAAGTCAAAACCAATGCCAGTTGGAAAGTTAGTACGATTGACTAAAAAGTCTACACATGTAAGCAACAATTTGGCAGTTCGTAATCTCACCATCTATATTTGTTTCCACGCAACACATTCTTGTTGGGGGACCATGACCTGTCTGTGCTCGTAAAGCTTGTACTTGTGATACCTTGCTGTCCAACCTAGCTGCTCGCATACTCTCTTCAAATTCAATTACATCCAAAGAAAGAGATTTGGCATTTAACTCGACAATAAAGGACTTAGATGAAGATTTGTGAAATAATAAGCTGATTCAAGAACACAGTTAACAAGATACTGGCATATATTTCCATTTGAGCATACCCTCACCACAGAATTGGACAACCAAGCAAAGCCAACATTTTGACAAAAGAAAAGTGAGGAAAGAAAGAGAGGAGAAGATATAGAGATTTGCATGCAGAAAAGTCCACCACTTGATCAGACGGGCACATTAAAATTCACCAGGTACTTGGTTTAAAACTGCACAATCACCTCATAGTCCCTCAAGGCCTCACAAAAATCAAAATGACATCATCTATTGTTAATGAGAGCATCAGTTGCAAAGCAATTATATATTTGAAGCTCTTTCGGACTCAACCAGCAAAAAGAACTAATACAGTGTGCATTCATGCTCAATGACGCAGAATGCTTCAGGAATTTGATATACAAACTATTTAACAACTATCGAGGCTAGTTAATTCCAGAATCTTGGGCTCTACAATAGTGGGACACTAACTGGATAATTTTTACAAATTACCACCAGCTCCTTAGATGACTGAATAAGCCTCCTTATGATCATAGACACATTTTCCCACCACGATTTTTCCGAATAAACCCCCCTATGTCAACTAAGGGCATTAATTTAACTGGAATCTTAAGTGCACATGTTGCGACAGGAGGCTAATTGAGAAATAATGTATTCAAAATGCTTCATTGCATTTCAGGAACTAAAAATGTATTCAAAATGCTTCATTGCATTTCAGGAACTACGAGAATAATTCAAGTTATTGCTTTCCAACAATAGTTTATCCTGATAGAAAAAATGGCCTATTTGACATCTTATGTAAATGCCGGGCCTGTGGCGGACATTTCATAACAAAAAATACAGGATGCTGCTTTAAACTATGCCTAAAAGTCTTGATACTTTTAATTTCCTTTATGCTGTTCTGTTTTATAACTACAAAACAATCTTGGAACTAGCAAACACCGCATTAGTTTTATCGCTAGTGTTGAAGAAATTGAACCCATGACAATGCAAGAATATGAATGCTGATTATGAATCAGAGAATTATTGCAGATTTATGCATTAAACTCGTGGATGTCAGTATATAAGCTAGTAATTTCTGTCCATCCATCAAATATAAGATATGCCACCATAAAAAAAGAAGTATTTTTCTACAAGTATTTAAATTAAAAACATATATACAAACAAAATTTAACCAATTCTGCAAAAATCAAAATTTCATAATATATTTATTCACCAATAGTTTGAGGTCATACATTCTTTTCAAAAATTTGGAAAGTTCTTAGGAAAAAGAAATACCCTCATGACTGTAGGTGGTAGTTCAATTGAAAATTGTTAATTTTACTTATTCTTTAACAAACAGCAACATGCAGACAAAGATTCTGAATTTTAAGAATAGCTGAATCTCATATCTTCAGATTTTATTCGGAGGTTTACAGCTCCACCCATAATATTTAACATGTAATTTATTTAACGTCATTTTTCTTTGTTTTATTTCCAGCATATAATAGCTATTTCCGTGTGTTCCTTGTATGGATACACCATGGCCTATCTTATTATTATTGTTAGTTTTAACCAAATCATGATCTGACGATGCTATAACAGACCTACATATTGTCATTAAAAAAATATTTATGAATTTTAAAACAATAAGGGTAATTTGAAAATCTTTTATAGTTTCTGGAAAAAATGTTTAATCAATTCTATGTAAATAGATCAGATTAGCGTATCAACGTAGGCTAGAAAAGATATTCAACCATGTATCTTTATGTGAATTAATAATTTATTACCAATTACGGTCATATTCTCTGGTATGGAAGCATGGGCTAATGTCACAAAAAAAGACAATTAAGACATGGAAAAAAATAGAATGCCAAACAATGATTGCAGTATGCTTTTTAGTTATCCAATTTTCTATTGACACATCAAAACACAGAAACGATAGTCCAAAACAGGCAAACAACAATAGAAAGAGTTGCTTATTACCAAGGAGATCTTGCCTTGATTGTAACATGTATAAGAACAGGAAGAAAGTCATTAGGCCCTCCTACTACTTGATTTTCTCACATTGTTGAATTGAGCAGCAAATTGTTGATGATCATGCAACAACTCATAATACAGAGAAGCTTCTCCCGAGCTTCAAAAGCGTTGATCTTCTGCAATTCCTTTTCTGCAAGCTGGGAAAAGAAGGAACAAAATTGTTATGATTTAAGAGGAGCATGTATCACCACTGATGGAAGAAGGGAAAAATGTATTGGGGTAGACATCAAAGTCATAAAACAAAACATTTACATTATGAACTCAACTGTGGGCTTTGCACTCATGCCAATTAACAATTTTGAAACTTCCAAGATGGAGAGAAACTTCTCGAAACAATACATTCAACCCGGACTATTTAGAAAAAAATTACCAGTACAGCAGCAATAACAAAAACTTCTTGACTAGTCACAGAAGTTGCATATCTTAGCTCTATCTGAACATCACATTCATGAGATCACTTCCACACAGTAAGTTGGCATTGCTCCTGCATGTTATATTCTCTTTTTTAATAATATCTATTAGGTTAAAAAAAAAAAATTAGAGTTGTAGGCGTCCAGTGAGATCAATGAAATGCCAACAAACTCTTTAATCTCTCCCACTAAACAAGGCCACATATAGCTATTCATTTCTCAGCATGATTTATTTGCTCTTTACTAAATGCAACAATATTGTCCAAACAAAACAAAATCATCAAATGTAACAATATTATCCAAAGTAGACTTTCTGTGAGACTTAAGATAAAACATTCGGCACAAAGAAGACCCCCCTGGTGATGAAATGAAGAAGATATGGAAGCTTAGAATATCATTTGCTACTGGTAAAGTATCCTTAACAGTGTTTTAGGCGAAGTGATAAGTTGAATTTGACACATAAGGTCTTAAAACTAGTTTGGTTCCGAAGGTTGTTCCATTTTTCACAATAACAAACTAAAGTAAAGAGATATCTGGAACTTTTTGCACTGCAAATTCAAGTACAACAAAATTTCTAGCAATCTGTCTCAGCCCATGGACAGACAATATCAATGCATTAGATGATAAAGGAATAGCTTTGTTAAAGAAATGAGTAGTGAGAAAATATGTATTAACTATTAATGCTGAATTTATGTGTTTATATGGAAGCAAGTAAAATGCAAAGTTCAGCCCAAGAGTAACATGTCAGGCTGAGAAAGAAGAATATAAAAGCGGTCAATATAAAACTAACTGCAGCATGGCCACAGAAGTATCATCAGTCAAAAGCTTCTTACTTTATGGCATCGTGCTGTGCACCAAGAATCAGATTACTGACAGTTAATGGAAGTAAATCAAGCAGTTTTGCATCAATATGAATGTGATAACATATCCTAACAGTCAAAATAGGCTAGCACGCATACCAGCCATGAAGCTTCATTCTGAAGAAATGCAGGAATATCCAAATGCTCAGACCGCAAAAAGGATTGCAAAAAGTGTATCATCTCTGAGATCTCTTGGTCAATCTCCAAATCCTCAGGAGAAGTAGCAAATGTTCAGGAGAACAATTTTTTCATGACATATTTCTCCAATCCCTGTGTTATATAAATGCAAGAGATGACCAACAAGCAAAATAAATTGCATGCATTTGAAATTCAAAATAAAACAATCTGTTAACATATTCTGCGGAGCGCAGCACAAAGCTACAAAGATTTACAGAAGACGCAAAAACTTAAAAGTAAAATAACAGACAGCATTCCAATACTTTGGGAACTGTTACATTATAATATGCATATACATTAAAAACACAATACATAAGTAGAAGATATGAGATATAAAATAATAGGCATATCTATCTATATACACTAAAAGCTAGTAGAAATCATATCAAGTTTTCATCTAATGTCAGAGTCAGATGCTACAAGCCACGATGACCTCGATGAACTTAAGTTGGCTTAGAGCTTCAAGCAGCAAGGGTACGCAATCCATCATACTTACTAGCAGATGGCAAGGGTTGTATGCTTGAATCAGTAGAAGCTTGGGAGGGCAAACAACAGAAAGATATGGGAAGGAAAGGGTGTTATTCTCATCAACACTTGTTTAATAAGAGATTGAACTTAGGAAGGGAGGGAAAAAGTAGTCAAGGGAAAACTCATGGAAGTAGTTTTTCCTCCCAGTTTCCATCCACTTCTGGTTCAAATAATTCTATTTCTTTCAAAGGAAATTTATGCATTCCATATCCTACCACTTCCTTTCTGCCAAGTCCCAAACCATGTTTTCTATCGTATCTTTGAACTAAAACAATTAAAATACCATTCCAAGTAAAACATATGCATAGGAATTGTAAGAGATTCATTGAGGAATCAAATTCATCATCAGGGGCACCTGCTCATAACGGATGTTCAATGATAGCTGCTTCCATTGTCCAGAAAAACTCTTGTACCTTTTTGCTATTGTTTTCAGGGCTGGCATACGAAAATAGGAATGATACAATGAAGCTGAAACAGATTAAATCTCCTTCATTAAAACCTATAACCATCTCGAGAACTTACAAAAAAAACCCTCCTATAAAAAATGTTAACTGCAAAAACAACTTATAAAATAAAAATAAATTCGGTACAAATTGCTATATAAGAAAGAGAACACCATCAAAATCCGATTCGGACAAGATACAAAAATCAATAAAGCCTAATAAAAAAATCAATTCTGATTCCATTAAAAATATATAATCTCGCAAAATATATATTCCTCAGAAATACATACATATATATATACATACATATATATATATAAAAGAAGGCAGAATTGGCGATCACAATTCAATTAAAAAATAATAAACCCTAGCAATACAATTCTATTAAACACAATCAAATTAGTTGAAAATTAGAAGAAGAAAGAAACCTTTTAATAGACTTGACAAGATTGAGTGAAGCAGGGTTTCGCATTTTATAAAGAAAATCATAAAACATAATTGATGGAGACGATGGTGATTGACTCGCTGCAGTGTCCATTGGATCAATTGTCAATCAATACAGCTCCTTTTAGAATTAACGGCTAAGATAATGATGATCTTTCCTCTTCTCCTTCTCTCCCTAAAACAAAAATTTTAATTAAAAGGTGAATTGTGAAAGAAGCAAAAGTTAAAAAAAAATAAAAGAAAAAAAAGGGGGCGAGGGTTTGTAAGGAAACCTATCTTCTTCAAGCAACAAATCCAGGAGAGAGAGCTATTGGCTGTGCAGAGAGAGAAGACTGCCTGCTAGGTTTAGTCACATCGCATTCACACAATGTCTTGATTTTTGTTTTATCGTTAAAGGAAACGGTTGAAAAGTGGGTTGAAGAGCAGTTTTACAAGTTTTTTTTTTTTTTTCCTATGATCTCTTTTTCAGTCCTTCCTTTCTTCTCAACCCCATTTTTATTTATTTTATTTCTTGATTCTTACATAGATAAAAGGGGACATGTTCAATTCCGCCAGTATTTCCTTTGGCTAGAAATCTTTGTGATGAAGCTATAAGGATCATATGGGCTTTCTCGGTGGATAAAGATCTTCGGTGGTGGGTCTAAATTGTTAAAAAACTTGTTCCAATACTCAAAAAATTCATTACAATAATATCATATTAATTTTTAATTGACCAAGGATATAATTTAATTTTTAATAGGCCAGAGCCAAATTAAAACTTTAATTATGTTAAAGAATTAATTTGGATCCAATTAAAAAATTTAATTAGGTACAAGAACATAATTATACTTTAAATGAGTCAAATTAATTTTATTAGAGGTTTAATTGGTGAAAAATTAAGTTTGTGAGCCAAATTTGGATTTAATTGAGAAGATTAGAATTTTAGAAGACCAAATTTAATTTTTACCAAGTCAATTTTTTCAAATCAGGGGTAAAATTGCAAGAAAATCAAAATTTTGGGGTCAATTAAGGAATATATTAAAGAAATTCGTAACTAAGGACCATTTTGCAAAATGCGTCAAACTATGAGTGCTCAATTGATAGAAATCAGGGGTGAAATTGAAAGTTTAATGGTAATTGAGGGTCAATTTGCATAAATTCAAAACCAATGACTAATTTGAAAAAAAGACACTAGAATTCGGGCTGGTATTGAAGTTTGACGTGGAAAAATTGCATAAAATTGAAAGTTTGAAACCAATTAAGGGTGTAATTGAGAGAAATCACAAATCGAAGGACTAAATTGAACTTTACCAAAAAAAACTCTGTTTTGGTTACTATTCATTTTTTTCTTTGTTTGAGCGTGAAAAAACTACTCAGGGGCTACTTTTCAGGGGCATTTAATG
>Ga0307517_10010433_pt1 | contig 12999 bp, 8 predicted proteins | sample 23_EM_MG_FD_194515 | JGI IMG/M metagenome (GOLD analysis project Ga0307517, IMG submission 194515) | Populus trichocarpa ectomycorrhiza microbial communities from riparian zone in the Pacific Northwest, United States - 23_EM | ecosystem: Host-associated > Plants > Roots > Unclassified | place...
TGCCCTCACCAGGTCCTCTAGGCTCATCTGAGCAAATCTCATTTGAAAGCAATAGTGGCAACTCCTTTTTTGGACCAGGATCAGGTTACCTGGTACATTATGGATCATTTGGTGGGGGAAACATGTCCGGGGCTCCTGGCTCTGATTCCTTAACATCTCCATCTGCTTATCCTCAACCAATGGGCATACTCGGGCCATATGAGCACCAAGTTGCACAGGTTTGTTTTATCTTGTTCCAACTATTATGAAATCTAGAATTTCCAAAAGTTTCAATTCCTTTTTCTCATTCACATCTACTGCCTGTTTTCCTTGCTCATCACCACTGCTTTTTCAATTTCTTCTGAATTGGTGCACAGGTTTCTAAATCCAAAAAATCCCCTTTTGAGTTTATCATCTTAACTTTTATTAAAAGTTGTGATGTAAATTTTGTTCTGGATCTTGACACATTATTGCTAGAAGTTGTTAATTTACCTGTTTAGAGCAAAGATTAATTGTAGTGAGGCATCTTGCACACTTATCTGTGTTTTTTACTAGCAGTTCCTCGTCTGATCCTTCAATAAGGAGCTTGTTAAATTTTGTTTGGACATGGTTTCAGGGTTCTCAGCAAAGATCGTTGCATGGATATGGATATGGATATGGATACACATCATCTTCCCCTGTTGGACATTACCAGCATGGTGGCTCTTTTCAGAGCTCTAGTTTTGCCGGTGGTTCAATTTCTTATGCAGGGGCTAATGACCGGACACGAGTTGGACTTGATAAAGGCAGGAGGAGAGACAGAGACCAGGGCTCCATTTATTCTTCTAATGATCCATTTGGTTTTGACCGTAATCGAGGACCAAGGGCTTCAAAGCTTAAGGGAAAGAATGCCACTGAACAGCTTTCCTCCTCTGGTAATGGCAAAGGCAATTCAGCTAGCTCTGGGATTCAGCTTGATTTATATAACCAGCTAGATTTTGTCACTGATTACAAGGATGCCAAGTTCTTTATAATCAAGTCTTTCAGTGAAGATAATGTTCATAAAAGTATTAAATATAGTGTTTGGGCAAGCACTCCACACGGGAACAAAAAAATTGATGCTGCTTATCGTGAAGCAAAGGAGAAAGAAGGAAACTGTCCAGTCTTTCTTTTGTTTTCGGTATGTCAGTGTAACTTGATGTTATTTTAATGCATTGATTTATGCTAGTGGCATTGTGACTGCTGGGAACCAGGTTGAAGCTAATGCATGTAGAGTGATATCTGAATTGTAATGAATGGTTGAACATGGTAGCTTGGATTTCTCTGTCTATAGATATGAAAGGGCATCGTTTTCTGCTGTTTTTTTTCCTGGTTTTTGCCTTCAGGTTTATGAGTTTGTATTTGTTTTAGAAGCCAGCAGAAGACCACAGACCTATGTTGTAAAACAATGGGTTTTTTTTTTTGTTATTGTTTGGTAAAGTTAGTGGAATAAGCAGGTGGTTGCTGATTTTATTTGTGGAACAAGTTTTTTTTTATTTGTCTTTTACATTTTGAAGCTGAATTCCAACGTCAAAAGCATTTTAATGACTAACCTGTTTCTGAAACCTGCATACTTGCTGCATTGTTTAAAATTCGCCGCTGCTCTGAAAAAGTCTGTTTTGGTTCATTAATGGTCTTGGATTTGTTTACATTTTTTTGTGCAGGTCAATGCTAGTGGACAGTTTTGTGGAGTAGCGGAAATGGTTGGACCCGTAGACTTTGAGAAGGATGCTGAATATTGGCAGCAAGATAGATGGAATGGCCAGTTCCCAGTCCAGTGGCATATCGTTAAAGATGTTCCCAATAGTCGTTTCCGGCACATACTACTTGAAAACAATGATAATAAGCCTGCTACTCATAGTCGAGATTCTCAAGAGGTAAAGCTATAAAATTTTACTAATATTCCTACTTTTTTATTAGTATTTGTACTATTTTATTTAGATTTATAGTGTTTAGAATGCAAGGATCATTCTCATGACTCAAGTATTTATAAATTCCTAGATGTTTTTCTGAGCATGAGTTTACTTTGATTATGTTACAGAAATGGGTAACTAAGTGCTGTTCTAGAGACACATGAGTACCAGAATTGTTGTTCTTAGTGGATTGCCAAATGTCTTTCCTTCATAGAGAAAAATGCTGCTTGATATTGTGCATTTATCAACTCCATATTATATCTGAATTCTCCATTTGTTAGCTAGGTTGGCCATGCAAACATGTCGTCCTTTTATTTTTGACTTTACTTCATGCTTGCTTCATGCTTTGTTTTATTCAAAGGCCTATAGGGGATTATATTTTAACCAGATCTCAATTATCTGCATGAAATATGCTAGAATTTGATCAGTATCATTGGGTATTAGTTTAATAATGTAACATAGGACAATTACATTGATTGCAAAAGGAATTTTTATGTTGAGTTTGAGTGATATGGGGGTCCAAAAAGCACCGTGGTCTGTTTCTTTTTTTGGTCCTCAGCTGTCCCAGGCTATCTGTGCTGTTTCTTTTCATAAAAAAGGCTAGAGTGTCATGCCTAGTAGCTTTTGATCTAAAAGTATAATTTTGGGTGTTTATAACCTCATTGCATTCTTCCTGGTCCTAATTTGTACCGTATTCTGGCTGCCCAGATATTTTTTCATGAATCAGAAATCATTTAATCTTTCTCTAACTTCATTATCCCTTTCAAATCTGTGTTTAACCTTATGTGCATACACCATTCAATCAAGATGAAAGTTTTGTCTGGTCAAGACTGTTTGCTGATTTTCTTTTCTGTCATTACATGGATCCAACCCTCTTACTGATTAGTTCATTTTGCCTGATGGGTTTTTCATATCTCTCTCTCTGGTGTGCTGAATACTTAGGTGAAACTAGAACAGGGTATTGAGATGTTGAAAATCTTCAAGGATCATGATGCACCTACATCTATCCTGGATGATTTTGACTTTTATGATCAATGTGAGAGAGCTTTGAAGGAAAGGAAGGCCAAACAGCAACCTAGTTTGAAAGTAGGTGGTGCAGGTTTGCTCGCTGATGATACCATAAATCAAATGTCTGATTTTCTTGCGCAATCTCTCAAGTTGGATGATGTTAATAAAGAACCAGCAGCCAGAGAAGAGGTTGCTAGCTTAGGACCTGGTATGGAGGTCTTACCGGCTAATAATTGCAATACTGCCGTGGAACTTGCTAACAATTCCAACATCGTGGTTTCAAAAGCTGAAGATTCCAACAACCATAACTTGTCTCCTGCCTTGAAGTCAAAAGAGGGTAGCGGCGAGTACCAGGATTAATTCTGTTGATAAGATGACCACAGTTATGTTGACAGATAGGAGCTTTTAGTTGTAGTTGTGCTAGGATCTCTGGGATGCTGGTTCATAACGGCACAAACTCCTTGTTCTCTTAAGATTTGATAGATTCTTTGCTTGCTGACATGTGGGATGGCATATTGGGTATCTGAGTAGCCTGACGGCATACTAACAAGCTGGTTTTTGTTTTTGCTTTGCTTTTGTTATGGACTGTTCAGGGAGAAGTGAATGTGGTCAATTTTTTGTCTGGGTTATTTAGAATGGGAAAAGGATGCTGATTGGTGCAGTGAGTTTGAAGAATGGGATGGTTTCGTAAAGTGGGAGTAGATTTTGTATACTATGCAGCTGGTGCCCAAATTGAATGTAATCCTGGGTTCTGTTTCTACTGATTTTCCAGAGAGCATTTGGCTATTGGAAGGTTTGTAAAGTTACCATTTTGAAGGGAAAATAGTGATAGGACAAGTAAAAATAGAAAGAAAATTCAACAATTGCCCTTATACAAAATGATGAGGAATTGCCGCTCTTATCTTGTTGTATGTTTACCGTTGTCGGTGTAAGTAGAGATGTTTCACTTTCTTTTTTCTAATTTTTCTTTGTAGTGGAAGAATTTTAATCTTTGTTATGGTAGAAAATATCCTCGGAAGGATTATTGAGCTTTGTTATCTAGCTGCTCATTTATTGAGAAATAAGCTGCCCATTTATTGAGAAATAATGATCTGTAATGGCCTCAACTCAGGTTGAAAGTGCTGGTGCTGGTAGGATAACCCTGAGGGGAATGATTTAACTACTTATTGGTTCTAGTAAACTTCAGGATTATTGGAGATTTATATTAATTTTTTAGACCTATAAAATTAGTTAAATTAGTTGAGAAGTTGGTCTGATATCTTAATTAATTAAAAAAAAAAAGTTGAGAAGTTGATCTGATATCTTAATTAAAAAAAAAAGGTGCTGGAAGGACTTTACGTTTGCAAATTGCAAGATCTTGATTAAGGTTCTGCATCAAGTGCGACCTGAGTCATAGCTATTGATGAATTAAACAACTTTGATTTTTGAAATATATCTAAAAAATACAAGGGAGGGTCCTAATCAAAATTTAAAAGAAAAAATAATATAAACAAAAAATGCTCCCAGTAAGAAATCCAAGCTCAAGTGCGTCTCGACTATATTCCCCCCTTCTATCTAAAAAAAATAACGTGTTGTTTGCTAAAATAGATGACATGTTACCTATAAATTTTAATTTTGGCCACCCATGTGGTGGCTGAAAAATTAAGAAAATTGAGATTTTAGCTCAAAATCTATTTATTCAATCTATTTTCACCCATAAACACCACACAAACATACATAAAACACTCACTAACCCCACAAAACCACCTAAAAGAAGAAAAACATGAACAAAAAATCTAAATGAAACTCGATCTAAATTTTTAGGTATGTTTATATGAAAAATTCATCATCAAACTTCTCTAGTTAAATGAGACAAGTTCATACAAAGAACGATTATTTTATCATTGAATCATGACAAATCAATAACTTTCTATTTCTAAGCTGTAATTAAAAGACTTCTATCTACTTCCTCATTTCAGGAACAAGAAAAAAAAGTTTATGATCAAAATAAAACTTCTAAAAATTAAAGGGTTTGAATCAAATAAAAAATGAAAATAGAGGATAAATTCTTTTTATCGTGCTAATTTTAGATTGGTCATTGGTCAATATATTTTGCTGCATTTTATTCTTAGGTTGTATATTTTTTTTTATTGTGTTTTACTATAAGAAATCAATAGCTAATTTTAACTTTATAAAAGAAAGGCAAAATTGTAAAAATAATAATTGAGAAGCAAAAAAAAAAAATTGTGATTCTTGTTCGTTTTCCCTCGTTCCGTATGTTATAATATTTTATTGTGTGATAATCTAACCTTAATTCAGGCCCATTGGGCCTCTCAATTAAAAAAAAGAAGGAAAGGAAATAACGAAATGGAGCATAGCCAAACAAGGCTTAACAGGTGGCACCAGGTATTTTCCTCCTGCAGTCCTATTCCTGCTCTGTCCAGCACTGACACACACATACTGTACTGCACTATTTACTCGCAGTCTCTCGCTCGCTCTCTCTCGAGCTACAAAGAGAGGAAAACAAAGCAAGAAAAAGGAGGAGTAATTCTTGAAAATGTTGAGCAGCAAAAACCCAAAATCAGAATCCGGAAAGCAGCAGCTGCTCTCTAAAATACTGAGAGCTTCGGTTTCGGAAAAGCTTAAGGACTTACTTGGAGACATCCCAGAACTAAATGAAGAAGAAGATAATAATGATGTCATCCAAGACCTATCTGTACTTATACCCTTTTTCTCTTAAATCTTAAATGGTTTTTTTTTTTTTTTCATTTTGAAAAAAAATAAAATTATTGTTTTGTAGGAGTATGTAACTCTGCTTATTTCTAATGGGAAGACACAAAATCAGGCAAAAATCCAGTTGGAGCCATTTCTTGGTGATGCCAATACTGCCCTTTTTGTTTCTTGGTTGGTAGCTTCATTGTTAATATTTATCTTGGTTCAGATTTTTTTAATTAATAGTAGAATAATTGTATCAAATAAAAAAAAAGGCGATTGTTTTATTAGTCGAGCATGTAGTTAGAGGAGACGTTGGCCAAATCATCAGGATCCAATTTAATTGCTACAGTAAACATACAGTGTTGATTTATTATTTATTATTTATTTTTCTTGCAGCTTAAGATTTCTTTTCTCTTCTTTTCCTCTGTTTTTTTTTCTAGCTTAAGATATTTGATATTATTTTGCTAGATTTTACTAAAATATCTGTTAATTTATTTGATTTTTGTTTGTCAAGGCTCTGGGAATTTCTTTCCAAAAATTATATGAATCCGAATGCATCATCAGATGTTGAAAATGCCACTGGTGATGGTAATGCTACTGGCAAGAAGCAGGTAAAAAATAATTTGGATAACCCACAACTAATAAATACTACTAATAATAATAATTATTGTTTTCTTAATTTATGTAATTTTTCATTAGCTGTATTTAATTTGTATAATGGTAGAGTCAATTATGTGTCCTTGATTTTGTGTCTTCAGGCAAGCAAGAGTAGTCTTATAAAGCCTTCAGATGATTCTAAGCAACTTTCCGAAGGTGTCAAGTGCCCGGATGACGACGACTTATCTTCGGAGTCTTTGGAGGAGGGAGAGCTGCCAAGAACTGACCATGAATCTATCAAAGAGTTTGAAGAGTCGGAAATTGGTTATGGGGAGTCCTTAAAGTGCACATCTTCTAGAGTGGAGGCATGTAGTGGAGATTTGGGTGTTGGTGGTGAAGAAAGCACCCCGCACAAGAAGGTTTATACAAGTGAGCCTTCTTTCTTAATTTCTCATAGTTGATACATTATTCAGGCTTTCTAATTATATGTAGCTTGCGCCTGTCATCAAAACAAACACAATAGCTTGTCTCTTTAAGCTCTTGGTTTGACAAAAGGGAAAGGCGCCTTTTCTAGGATTTTGCAGTTATATAGTGCTGATCATTATGTTGTGCAGCATTTGGAAAATATCTAAGGCGTGCTTGTTGTTTTTGTGTGTGTATGATATCTATGGTATGCTTGTTACTTGTTACTTTTCCCTTCCATTGACATGATGGACCAACATCCTTCATGATTGTCCATATATTACGTATGCATGGCAAACATGCATGCAAAGGCTGCACATGATTTGCAGTTAATCTGTAGGAATCTCTCTAACGCAGTTAGCTGCAAACATCATCATCATCATCATCCGATCCAAACTTCGGTGTTATTTTTGTTTTCATGTAGGAAGCCTTCGGTGTAAGAAACTTGATGTGGCTAATGTTGCTGGGAGGAGGCTTTTCACTAGGGCAGCAGCTGATGCAATACTTCATCAGCGTGCAAGGGTGCATGGTACCGTGTGGGACAGACTGGGAAAGCTACCTGAAGGTGGAAATTGTGCAAATGCTGACATGAAAGGCGTTGAAAAGATCAAAGAGGAAGTATTTAAATGTTATGGAGAAAGTACCGAACGAAATCATTCAACACGTTCTCTTCATGGTCGTAAATTCTGTGGAAGATTGTCAGAAAATTTTGACATCAAGACTGGAGCGAGTAAAGATGGTCACAAGAGACAATTCAGTGATATAAATTATCATCAATCTGGTGTTTCCGATTCTATGGATGGGGAAGAAGCATTTATTAAAAAGGCGAGAAGATTGTTGCCTGAAGAAGATAATGGTGTGCTGGGTGAGAATAGTGTTTCTTCAGGAGCTGAAACACCGAAAAGCCAAAAAATGGGTAATGCATCTAGCTCTAATGCTTCGACTAGTTCAAAGTTAAAGAAAATGCCCAAAGAAAGATTGAGTGGGGAGATTTTGGAGTCTCCTGTGACTGCAGTTTCATGTAGTACTCCTGTGACTGAGAAACCTTCTTGTAAGGACAATAGCAATGCAACTGCCAATCTCAAGCCCGTGCACAATGTAAGAAAAAGAGTTCATTCTAAGAAAATCATCAGCTAGTTTCTGGTAGAATAAGAGTTCCTCTATGAAGCTGAAATGTGCTTCTGATTTTTTATTGTCTTATGTAGCAACTGATGGATATGAAACTAAGACTGGAGCATCTTGAAACGGAAATTGTTAAGCTCCAATCGAAGAACGTAGAGAAAAAAGAACAAAGTTCATCTAAATCTGGTAAGAGAACTTCATGCAAGCAACCTTTATCAATCAGTAAGTTGCAATGATTGTTGCGTTTTTGGTGAATTGGGTGTTCCTTCTGGATATATTGTGATGTGTACCTTCTCTTATTTTCGTTGTTCAGAAGTGGAAAATGAAGTTATGTTTAGATACCATATGATCTTAGGTTATAATCATTTTTCTAGGTTAAATTCTTATGACTGAATTGATCGGAGTAGTTTCTATTTATTATGAGTTGAATAGGAAACAAAAGCTTTAGAAATATGAGTCATCTGTTACTTGTCATCCTTTGCATGTTCAAGATCCTTTGAAAGTACCCTAAATTAAGAGCTTGTGGAATCCATTAAGAGCAGCTTTTATGTTATGACACGCTGCATGAAGACTTTCATCTGTTATTATTATTTTGTTGGTTAAGCAGTTTGTGAAGAACAAACTTATAGCTTCAATGCTAAGAAATTGGGGATGCTGAAATCAATATGTGGAAGACTTGCACACGAGGTTAGAAATTAATGAAAATATTCTGGTAAGAGTATTTGAATTCTTGAATGGGTGAATCAATTAAAAATTTGGGGCTGACACAAGATATCTAGACCAGCTTAATAGCGTGAAGATTGTTGGTTGTAAAAGGGCCTTGCTAGAAAAAGAAAAGGGAAAGGACTTTATTCTTTAGTACTTTTTAAGATGGCTTTTCACAGATTTGGCTGTGAGAAACTTGTCTTGATAGTTTTGATTTGAACATCTTCCAGCATCCCATGGTAAAAGGCTATTTGGCTCTCCAATGTTCATATTGACTAGATATATTAATTAGATACTTCTAAATGTTAAAGCTGTCTGTGCAAGCAAATAGACTGGAACCTATCGTGATTTAAACTTGGCCAAAATTTGCTTCTTTTTTGCTAGAGTCAACGTGTAAATTATTGTCTACTGAATTCTTTTTTAAATTGATGCTAGCCGAAGGCTTCATTCAATTGAGTTGATTGTTTGTTTATAATTACTTTAATTAGTATTCTGTTGGGGACTTTAGAATCAAACCTAGTATCCATACAACATCCTTTTCCGAAAGGCATAAAAGTTGCTGATTTTTAAAGGATCCCTATATGCAAGATATGATTTTAAACAGGACGTCACTTTTGCTATTTGCAGGTTCCATTTATCATCTCGAGGGGGATGAATCAAGAACTGTAGTCGTGAAAAATGTAAAAAATGATAAAGAGTTTCCTTTGTAGTAGATCTTGCTTCCATCCTCTCTTCACTTCTCCCGAATTTCGATTAATTCAAAGTAACCATACTGTCTTTTCCTGTAACTTACCAGGTGCATATTGCAGCAACTAGAGAAGCCCTAATATCCTACTTTGCTAAGTGTGGAGCTGTCGATAGAGTTATTAAACTGACTGACACAGTTGGCATTAAACAAAAAGCGTACAAATCGACTAAGCGACTTTGTTGCCCTTGTTGCTTTCATAATTATCTATCCCAATTAGTTAAAATAATAATAAGTTATCTTTGTTTCTCAGGTATGCCTATGTTACTTTTACCAGCAAGCACTCGGCAGACAAAGCACTGGCATTGAGTGGGGAATCTTTCTTTTCCCAGATCATATGGGTTAGTAGCCATTATTTCTTTGTGAGAACGACAATCTATTTCCAGAGGATATTTGACTTAAGCTTCGAGTCATTTATCACTTTAACAAACCATCTTTAAGGAAACCACTTGGGAGTTACTATTCTTATTCTAATTGAAAAAAAATCCGATGCATCGTGATGTTCTGTTCTTGTAAATCATGAAAGTGGAGAAATTTCAAAATAAACTGCATCCAGAGTCCATGCTCGAACATCTGCGCCCTTTAATTTTGACATGAAAAATTTTATGGCTGCATGAAAGACATGCATTGAGTTATTGCTAGCTTTGATTACTATTTGTTCCCTGTACAGTCTCTGTCTATTTCTCTCTCACACTGTCTTTGTGTCTCCGCTCTGTCCCTACATTATTCAGGTCAGAAGGACAGGGAAGCTATTAGAGAAGTCCAGATGCACCCCTCATATTGGAAGGGGAGACTGTTCCACCACTACTGCTCCCATCTACAGTGGCAGCAGCAGCAGAAGGCCTACAAAGTATACGCTTTAGTGACAATAACTGCATATGAGAAACCTAGAGCTCTGGAAATGCAATTATCCACTTAACAAACTGCATATTTTCCTGCGTTCTTCAGGTTGCAATAAGCAACTTCAGTCTTCAGGTGTACGGATTGTTAGAAAGTAATCGTCTTTAGACTTAGAGGGTATTGACAAGAGGATGGCCTATTTGACAATCTGTTTACTGCAGTAGTTTTTGTTCCCGACTTCGGATATAGTAGTTCAAATCATGCCAGTAAAGAAATACGTCTTTGTGGAAGTTTCAAGCAATTTTGCTAATCCCAAGAAAGGGCAAAAAATTCAAGTTGCCAGTCGTGCGGACAAACAATGCAATTTGACTGCCAATGTGCTTTGGATGCCCCCAACGGAGCTTGTACAGGTGAAGCCCCCAGGGACATTTTTACTTGAATTGCATAATCGTCTTTCGTACACTGAGGCTACTCTAATCTAAGTAGAAATCTTCTCAGTTTAGATATATTTTTATTTTCTTTTAGACAATTTAAAGATGAAAAAACATATAAATTAAATGAAACTCGTTGATATAAAATCGATCATTTTAGTCACCGGAATAGGTATTAATAATAATATTTTTTTTATAGCTGAAATCCTAGAAATTTCTTTCTCAAACTATAAACTAAAAAATAAAATAAAATAAAATTTTAGATTAAAATTGATTATTTTAAATTTTGAAAATCGGAGAGATGCAATTTTTATAATTAAAAAATTATAATAACTAAGTTGAATATTTCATGAAAAAGTTTAAAACACCATTCTTCTCTTGCATGTGTTTCACTTTCATCTTTTATTCTTTTATTTTTTTCATTCCTTAACAATCTTAACTAAACTGGCCTTCAATTAGGTTTTTAAAGACAAAATTATAAAAACAATTATAAAAAAAAAAAAAACGCATGCGTAGATAAATCTACAATACCCATGAGTGTGTCTAGACTGCGTCGGGAAACAGTATTTTCCCACGCATTGTAGAGTTTCTGCTAATTAATGTATTCTTAGAGCAGGAAAATCTAAAAACCGGCAATCTTTCACCAATAGTTGAGGAATATTTTTCGTGATTTATGAAATAGCAGTACCATCAGTAGTGCCATTTTATAAATCAAGTGTCGGTCGCCATGCAGCGTGCGTGAAATTATAACTGTAATTGTTTTTTAAATATTTTTTATTTAAAAATATATTAAAATAATATTTTTTTTATTTTTAAAAAATTATTTTTTATATCAGCATTTTAAAACGATCCGAAAGATTAAAAAAATAATTTTTAAAAAATAAAAAAATTTAAAATTTTTAAAAATACTTTTAAAACACAAATTCTGTGTGGTAAAAGAAATTATGATTCATGAGAAAATAAAAACGCAAGAACTAAATTAGGCAGAACTTACTATCTTTGTAGGAGGTAAATACGCATTCTAGAGCCTAGTTTAATAGCCTGTTTGGAAGTGTGTTTGCGATTATGATTCAAAGTGTTTTTTACTTAGAAATTCATCATAAAAATATTTTTTTATTTTATTTTTTACAGCACTTCACAAAAATTTAAAAACACTAAAAAAAATTTAAAACAAAAAAAATTAAAATTTTATAAAATGATGGTTCGGCGGCAATGCCAAACACATAGATATATACTTCATCAATTCCATCGTGAACAAACCTGACCAAATAAAGACAGCAGCATTAAGTAAAACCAGTACTAGACAATATCTCTTCGCCAAATGATGTGGGAACAGTTCAAAAGCTGAAGTCAGGAGAAAATATAGAAAATTTATTCGATAAGGGGTTTTGAACACAGAATCAAAATCCACGAATAGGAATCAAATTACCCATTAGCTATCTCATGGCTTGACAGGTCATCCATGTCGAGGACAGTGCCTGCAAGGCCTCCAGTCTTTCTCACTACTGGAACCTGAAAAAACCATTGTGATTCAAATGAGGCCTTCGCTGCTATGTTCATGCGCATTTGTCTATCCATCCAATAAAAGTATATTGCAAGTAAACAATGATCCACAGAGAAGATGTTGCAATGTAGCAATATATATATTTGTTGTTTTTGTTTTTCAACCTCTTTCATCATTTAGCTCTCTTTATTCATCTCAAAACTTGCAAGAATTGGAAAAACTATGAATATTATTTGATTAATTTTTTATACTTTGAGGTTTAGCATTGCATGTTTGTGATTTTCTTGGTGCATTTTGATCTTGATTAGTCTCCACGTTAAAAAAATATATATATATTAGTTTTATTTTTGTATTATGATTTTACTTACATTAAACTATTTATAATCTCAATTTTATCTCTAAATTAGTATTTTATACATTTGTGTCATGATCATATCATATTCAACCTTGAGTCTATATTTATCATAGACCCGATCATTACTAATACCTTTAAGGTTATTCAAGGGAAATTATAGCTTATAATATTTAAAGGTATTATTAGAGACACTTTGAACTACACTTCGACGAAGTTGAGTTTCTCCAACACTAGAAGGGTTGGTAAGGATATTAAACCTGAGACATAGTTTACACATTCTTATGATCTACAATGACAGATAATAATCCAACCTATTATTTTTTTGGTTGAAAGATTAGGCGCATCCAAGTCCAAGTTATTGAGTTTTATTATTGAATTTTAATTTATTTTTTTTTGTTAAATTTTTACTGCTTAGTGGGTTTTAAGGTTATTTTATTAGGGTTTTAGTATTTATATATAATTGTTTTAATATTATAATGAGTTGATGATGAATTAATAAAAGAGTTTCAGACTTTTATTTTTCAACCCCCAATTTTCCTCTATTCTTTAAACTTTTTTCTTTCTTTTCTTCAGCTCATTTTCTTATAATTCTTGGCTTTTTACTTGTCCCCTCTTACGTCTCTCTT
>Ga0307517_10010434_pt1 | contig 12999 bp, 13 predicted proteins | sample 23_EM_MG_FD_194515 | JGI IMG/M metagenome (GOLD analysis project Ga0307517, IMG submission 194515) | Populus trichocarpa ectomycorrhiza microbial communities from riparian zone in the Pacific Northwest, United States - 23_EM | ecosystem: Host-associated > Plants > Roots > Unclassified | place...
GGGCTGCGCTGCGGGGCCTACATCACGCTGACCCGGGACGGCTGGCAGGTGCTCGGCGAGGGGCGCGGCGGCCGTCGGCCCAGCGCGGACTCCACGCCGGAACCTTTCGCCATGTCCGAGGTACCGCCCCTGCTGCCGCGCACCGGCGGCGCCGCCTCGGAGGTCCTGCGCCGCGTCGCGGCCCGCTGAAGGTCGCGGCCCGCTGAAACCGGTCCGGGCTCCACGCCCGGACCGTACGGCCCCACCACTACGGAGTCCTTACGACGCCGAGTCAGGCACACTCCGGTGCCTGTACACGGGCCATGAAGTACGGCCGCAGTAGGCCCACTTGACCGACCCCGCCACAAATCCGCGCACGCCGAACGCGTCACCGTGCACAGACCGCCGCGACGGCGTTCACCTGACCGCCGTCGCGCTCCGAAAGCCTTCCGGGAGTTCCCGGAACGGCTCAGACGCCCGCGCCCAGCACCGAGTTGATCTGCTGCGGGTCGCCGCAGACGATCAGCAGGGTGCCGGCCCGGCCGAGGGCCAGGGGCAGGACGGTGGTGGCAACGGCGGCTGTGCCTCCGTTGACGGCGACCACGACGACGGGACGGGACGCCGCCCGGCCCGCGACGGCGGCGTCCGCGTAGAAGACGTCGTCGCGCGCGTCGTGCTGCGCCCAGTAGGAGGCTTCTCCGAAGGACAGTTCGTGGGCGGCCCACGGGTGCGGCTCGCCGGTGGTGATCACCAGCACGTCACCGGGGGCACGGCCCGACTCCAGGAGCAGGTCCACGGCTTCCTCGGCAGCGTCCAGCGCGCCCTCGGCCGAGGCCGGGAGCAGCTGGATCTGCGGGGTCGCCACAGCGGTGTCGGAAGAGGCGGGAACAGCCGGACCCGAGGGTCCGGGCTTGGCCACGGCCACGTCGCGCGGCGTACGTTGCGCCGGTGCCGTGGGCCGCAGGGGGCCGGGACGACCGGGACGCGACGGAGCCGCGGGGCGGGGACCGGGTACAGGGCGGGGGGTCGGCGCGACGCGGCTGCTGGCCGGAGTGGCGCTGGGACCCTGGGCGCTCTCGTGAATCTGAGGCTCCTCGGGAATGAGAGGCATGGGCTGATTTTTATCAAACGCTGGTGCGGCTTGCGGCAGCGGGTGGCACATGAGTGCGAGCGGAACGGTCAGAAGTCGAAACCGAGCTGGCCCTCGATCTTCGGAACGCTTCCCTCCGCCCAGCTGCGGGCCTTCTTGAGGTGCCGCCACTGGGGCAGCGCATCAAGATACGCCCACGACAACCGGTGGTACGGGGTGGGGCCCCGGTCCTCCAGTGCGGCCTTGTGCACGGGCGAGGGATACCCGGCGTTGGCCGCGAAAGCGAAGTCTGCATGGTCGATGCCCAGTTCGGCCATCATTTTGTCGCGCTGAACCTTGGCGATCACCGAAGCGGCCGCGACCGCCACGCACGACTGGTCGCCCTTGATCACCGTACGAACCCGCCAGGGGTCCCCGAGGTAATCGTGCTTCCCGTCGAGGATGACCGCGTCGGGGCGAACGGGCAAGGCCTCCAGAGCACGCACCGCGGCGAGCCGCAGCGCGGCCGTCATCCCCAGGTCGTCGATCTCTTCGTGGGAGGCGTGCCCCAAGGCGTACGCCGTGACCCACTTGCGGAGTTCTTCGGCGAGTTCGGTGCGTCGTCTGACCGCGATGAGCTTGGAGTCGGTGAGGCCTTCGGGGGGTCGGCGCAGTCCGGTGACCGCCGCGCAGACGGTGACGGGGCCGGCCCACGCGCCGCGCCCCACCTCGTCGACGCCGGCAATGACCTTGGCCCCGGTCGTGGCGCGGAGTGAGCGCTCGACGGCATGAGTAGGTGGTTCGTACGGCATGGCGCGCTCAGCCTACGCCGCCCGGAACCCCCTGCGACACCCGGGTTCCCCGAGGCCCCCGCGAGTCCGTGCCGAGCCGGCTTCACGCACCGCCGGGCCGAAGCAGCGGAAGCATCAACTGGTCGAGCATTTCCTCGATGTCGCCGTCGGTCCATTCGCTGCCGCACATCTTCGAGCGGTACATCATCATCGCCGGAATGGCGTCCAGCACATAGCCGTTGGAGGCGTCGGAGCGGACCTCGCCTCGCCCTATTCCGCGGTTGACCACCTCGCCGAGCAGGCGGATCACCGGTTCCACGACCCCTTCGAAGATCACGCCGTGGAAGCGCTCCGCCTGCGCCGTGTCGCATTCGTGAATCACCGAGCGCAAGGCGTATCCGGGGCGCGAGTACATCGCGTCGCGCGCCTGCACGCACAACGCCAGCAGATCCTCACGCACGTTCCCGAGATCGGGCGCCTCCTCCAGACGTGGCAGTCCAGCCTGCAGCGCGTCCGCGACCAGGTCTTCCTTGGAGGACCAGCGCCGGTAGACCGCGGCCTTGCCCGTCTGAGCACCGGCGGCGACGCCCTCCATCGTGAGGGCGTTCCATCCGACCGTACTGAGTTGCTCCAACGCGGCGTCCAGGATCGCGCGTTCGAGCACGGCGCCGCGGCGGCGGAGGGAGGCCGTCTGAGCGGGGGCGGCCGTCCAGCCCGAGGTAACCATCTAGATATCTCCAGCGAGCAGTGGAAGTGGGGCTTCCGGGGAACGGGGACACATCACGCGGCAGCGACGGGGGAGGCGCCGCGCGAAAGCGGCTTAAGTGAACGCTTGCGTTCACTAGCGGGGACTCACTACCGTTGACGCGACAGTGAACGCGATCGTTCACTAACACACTTGTGGGGGACCCATAGTGACAACCTCTCAGTTGATGAAGGACCCAAAACCAGGAGCGGCCCGCCGGGAGGGACATCCCGGCATCGCACTCGCGGTCATCGCGGCCTGCCAACTCATGGTCGTACTCGACGCGACGATTGTGAACATCGCCCTTCCGCACATTCAAGCCGCGCTCAGCTTCAGCACCACCGACCTCACATGGGTCGTCAGCGCCTACACGCTGACCTTTGGCGGCCTGCTGCTTCTCGGCGGCCGGGCCGGCGACATCCTCGGCCGACGCCGGGTGTTCATGACCGGCATCCTGCTCTTCACCTTCGCGTCGCTGCTCGGCGGCCTCGCCCAGGAGCCCTGGCAGTTGCTGGCCGCACGCGTCCTGCAGGGCGTGGGTGGCGCGATCGCGTCGCCCACCTCGCTGGCGCTCATCACCACCACGTTCCCCGAAGGCCCGGAGCGGAACAGGGCGTTCGGAGTCTTCGCCGCGGTCTCGGCGGGCGGTGGCGCGATCGGCCTGCTCGCGGGCGGCATGCTCACCGAGTGGCTCGACTGGCGCTGGGTGTTCTTCGTCAACCTGCCGATCGGCCTGCTGATCGCCGTCCTCACGCCGCTGTACATCAGCGAGTCCGAACGGCACACCGGCCGCTTCGACATCACGGGCGCGCTGACCTCGACGGCGGGCATGGCGTCGCTCGTGTACGGCTTCATCCGCGCGGCGGACCAGGGTTGGCGCGACAGCCTGACCATCGGATCCTTCGCCGCGGCCGCCGTCCTGCTGCTGGCCTTCGTGATCACCGAGAACCGGGCGAAGGAACCGATCACCCCGCTCAGGATGTTCGCCGACCGCAATCGCTCGGGCACCTACGTGATCATGCTGAGCCTGGCCGCCGCGATGTTCGGCATGTTCTTCTACATCGTGCTCTTCGTGCAGAACGTGCTGGGGTACACCCCGATCCAGGCCGGTCTCGCCTTCCTGCCGGTGACCGTCGTGATCGCGGCCGGCGCGGGACTGTCCCAACGGTTCCTGCCGACGTTCGGGCCACGGCCGTTCATGCTCGTCGGCTCGGCTCTCGCGGTCATCGGGCTGACCTGGCAGACCCTGATCAGCTCGGACAGTTCGTACGCCGGTGGGGTGCTCGGCCCGATGCTGGTGTTCGGCTTCGGGATGGGTCTGAACTTCGTCACGCTGACGGTGACCGCCGTCTCCGGTGTCGCCCAGCACGAGGCGGGCGCGGCGTCCGCGCTGCTCAACACCATGCAGCAGGTGGGCGGTTCGCTCGGTCTGTCCATCCTCACGACGGTGTTCGGCTCGGCCGGCAAGGACGAGGCGAAGAAGCAGCTGCCGAAGTTCCTGGCCGACGGATCGGCGGAGCAGAAGGAGACCTTCTCCAAGACGCACCAACTGCCGGCGCCGTGGGGGCACGAGGTGCTCGCGCACGGAATCTCGACGGCCTTCATCCCGGCCGCCGCGATGGCCGTACTCGCCCTGGTCACCGCCTGGTTGGTGATCCGGGTCCGCAAGAGCGACCTCGAGGCCCTCGCGGGCACGGCGGGTCCTGGCATCGGCTGACCGGCCGGGCCCGATCAGGGCCCGGCCGAGAGTCGCCGACGAAATCCTCATACCTCGCCCCCCTGCAACTGTCGTGTCCTGTCTGCCCGTGAGGACTCATGTGCCACACAACAGCTACCAGGACAACGGCCGGTCGGTCACGGAGAGTTCCCGGCAAGCACAGAGAGTTTCAGCGCGTGGGGGCGGTACCGCCCGGGTGAGCAGTCGAAGGCGTCAGACGGACATCGGAACCCAGCCCGGCAGCGCCTCCGTCTGCTCCACCCACCCGGCGGGCGGCGTCCCCGCCTTCCCACCGGCGATCACACCGCCCACGATGGCGCAGTTGGTGTCCACATCCCCGCCGACCTGGGAGGTGGCCCAGAACGCCCCCTCGTAGTCGCCGAGGCCGCGCGCCGCCGACCAGAGCGCGAAGGGGACCGTGTCGTGAGCGGACGTACGGCGTCCACAGCCCAGTACGGCCGCGACGGTGCCCGGATCGGCGTAGTCGAGCATGTCCCTGGCGCGCCGCAGGCCCGCGCCGACGGCGCTCTTCGGTACGAGTGCGATGACGCCGTCGAGGAGTTCTCCGGGGCCGGGCGGACCACCGGGGGCCGCGGCCAGCGCGGCGGCCGCGGCGACGGCCATGGCGCCGACCACGGCCTCACGGTGCTGGTGCGTCGGGTAGGCGGAGATCTCCGCCTGGTGGGTCGCCTGTTCGGGGTCGTCCGCGTACCAGGCGCCCAGGGGTGCGATGCGCATCGCCGCGCCGTTGCCCCATGACCCCTGTCCGTTGAAGAGCGCGGCGGACAGTTCACGCCAGTCGCCGCCCTCGCGGACGAGGCGCAACAGCCGGTTGACGGCGGGGCCGTAGCCGCGGTCGAAGTCGTGGTGTTCCGCGAAGGAGTGCGCCAGGGCGTCCTGGTCGATGCGGTGGTGAGCTGCCAGGACGGCTACTACGGAGCAGGCCATCTCTGTGTCGTCCGTCCACTGCCAAGGCCCTGGGGGTAGTTCGCGGCGCTTGAGCAGCGGGTAGTTAACGGGGACGAAGAACTGTGAGCCCAGCGCGTCGCCCACGGCGAGTCCACGCAAGCTCGCCAGGGCGCGGTCCAGGCGCACATCGGGCGAGCTGGCAGAGGCAAGAGAAACAGAAGGGTCGGGAGTGTCGGAAGAGGAGTCAGGGATCATCGGTCGGCAACTCTATCCGGTGATCCCGTACGGTTCCGGGTCTCGCCAGCTGTCGAACGGCCGGTCCAGCGCGTACCTGCCGTCTTCTCCCAGAACGAGCATCCGCATCTCGGCGTTCCCCGGATTCGACAGCGACTCGAACTCGGCGACCGTCCAGTGGAACCAGCGCATGCAGAACAACCGCATCGCCAGGCCGTGCGTCACCAGGAGCACGTTCGGCGGGTGGTCGGGGGCCTCGAAGCTGCGGTACAGGCTCTCCAGGAAGCCGCCCACCCGGTCGTAGACGTCGGCGCCGGACTCGCCCTGCGCGAAGCGGTAGAAGAAGTGCCCGTACGCGTCCCGGTACGCCTTCTGGAGGCGTACGTCGTCGCGGTCCTGCCAGTTCCCCCAGTCCTGTTCGCGCAGCCGGGGTTCCTCGCGTACGCGGACGAGGTCGGGATCGAGATGGAAGGCGCGGAAGGTCTCGTGCGTGCGGCGGTACGGGGAGACGTACACGCTGATGCGCTCGCGGCCGAACACCTCCCGCAACCGCTTTCCGGTCTCCTCCGCCTGCCGCCAGCCCTGGTCGGTCAGCGCCAGGGAATGGTCGGGTTCACGCTCGTAGACGGTGTCATCAACATTGCCCGTTGACTCGCCGTGCCGGACAAGGACGATGCGCCGTGGTCGTGCCATGCCAAAACCCTAGATCGAGTGACGGGATATCGAGCACTCGTACGGGCTCCATACGGCGTAGGTCACACGAATTGTGCCCGATGAGCCACATAGGGACGCACGATTCACACATCGGGACGCCGACGACGTCAGTTCGGATTTCAAACCGTCCAAGACGGTTCCAGTTGCACGATGTCCCCCGTGAGGGACACGACGTCCGCCTCGATCTGGGCCCGCAGTGCGAGCCGCTCCACCCGCTCGGTGCGGTACTTGCCGTGCTCGGCGGCCGAGTGCCACATCGACAGCACCATGAACTCGTGTTCCGGGGCCTCGCCGAACAGCCCGCGGAGCATGCCGGGGGAACCGGCCATCGCCGGGTTCCAGACCTTCTCCTGCATCAGCGTGAAGTGCTCGGCGCGCTCCTCGTGGACACGGCACAGGGCCACCCGCACCAGGTCGGCGTCGGTGAAGCGCGGTTCGAAGCCGGTCTTCACGTCGAAGCGGTGATCGAACAGCTTGACCTGCGCATCCTTGAAGGTGCCCGCCTGGGCCGACGCCAGCCGGTCGTGGGATCGGGCCATGAAGGAGTCGTAGAAGGCACGGCTTTCCCAGAACGCGAAAATGTGTGCCACCCCTGGCCGCGCTCTGCTCCAGCCTCCCCCCTGTCCCCGAAATCCCGGCTCCCCCAGAAGCCCCGCCCACTTTCGCTGCCCGCGCTCGAAGCCGCGGCGGTCCATCACGGTGCAGCGAATCCACTTGACCAGCACCGCGCCATCGTAAGGCCCTGGAGCGTGGCGCCGGTCACGCTCCGGCTGAGATCGTCGGCGCATGCGCCCCCGCGCGCGTGGCACGATGGACAACGCACGCTGATCGCCCAGTAGTTGGGGCGCGCGATCGAGGCGAACGGGGAAGGGGAACCGTGGTGAACGGCCTCAACAAGGGGATCCGCAAGGCCGAAGTCGGGCTCCAGTGGGATCCGAGTCCCACCGGGCAGCCGCCCGTCGATCTGGACATCGTCGCCACCACGTATGTGGCGGGCGATCTGTACGGCGCTCCCGCGTACGCGGTGCACTTCGACAGCCGCTCGCCCGACGGCACCATCTATCTCAACCGGGACAGCAAGGACGGCAAGGGCTTCGGCTGGGACGAGGTCATGACGCTGGAGCTCGACCGGCTCGCCGACCGGTACGCGCGCGTGGTGGTCGGTGTCGTCATCCAACAGCGGGTCACCCACCGCACGTTCGTCAATGTCCTCAACCCGAAGCTGCGCATCCGCGAGGGGTACACCATCCTCACCGAGGACGACTTCGGTGACGTCCTCGGCGCTACGGCGGCGACGGTCGGGGAGTTCGTCCGGGACGACTCCGGAAGCTGGGACTTCCATCCCGGCATCCGGGGCTTCGAGGACGACCCCGCGACCTTCACCAGGACGATGGGCAGGGCACAGCAGCCCTGAGCCCATCGGGACGGCGCGTCAGCCGGCGGTCCAGCCCGGGACCGTCGGCAGCACCTCCTCGGCGATGCGGAACAGCGCCTCGTCATCGGGCGGCACGTCGTCCTGACGCCAGATGGATATCTCGAAGGAGTCGCCGCCGTCCTTCGCGGTCGTGGAGACCAGCAAGCTGCGGGCGATGCCCCCAGGGCCCGTACTGGCCTTCCCGCCGCCGAGGTTGAAGCTGATCGCGATGGTCTGGTCCGAGTAGAGAACGGCCGGGTGCCCCAGGACCATCTTCACCTGCGAGCTGGAGTCCACGAACCGGGCCGCCTGGGCGACGGGAACGTCGTCGTAGGACGCCGACAGCCGCACGGAGTAGGTCCTCAGGTCTACGTCGGCCTCGGGGCTGGCGATCTTGGTGCCGCCGGCGAGCGTCATCCAGCCCGCGCTGCCCGACGCGGTCTCCGCGTGTTCGTCCGGAGTCCCCAGCAGCGCCGGAAGGTCCGTGCGGTTCAGCGCCGTACAGAGCGCCGTCGGCGAGACGTACTTCGCCGGCAGGGTGTTGTCCGTGCTCGCCGAGCAGGTCGCGGGTGCGCTGTCTCGTGACGTCGTCTTCGGCAGGACTCCCCCAAGTCCCCACATACCGCCCACGACACCACCGACCACCACCACTGCCGCGACTGCCTGGGCCCCCGCCCTCATACCTCTTTCGGGTTCGACGGAATCGTCGACCATGCCCCCACCCTCCCCTGTGCGCACGCTATGCGCGTCGAGGGAGATTAACCGCTGATCGTTCCGCTGGGAAACCGGAATCGCCATGGGCCGGGACATGCTGAGGGCGGCGGAGTCCTGATACCGACTCCGCCGCCCTGACCAGCTAGTTCACTTCAAGCAGATGCAGTTGATCAGCTGCAGCCGCTGGTCGAGCCGCACCCCTCGCAGATGTAGCAGGAACCGGCCCGCTGCATCTTCGTACCGCAGGAGAAGCAGAGTGGGGCGTCGGCCTGGATGCCCAGCTGCATCTCCACCAGCTCGGCGCTGGTGTGCGCCTGCTGCGGAGCGGGCTTGGCCGCCTCGACCACGGCCTTCGGCGCGGCCACGGCCTTCAACTCCTGGGCGCGCGGCGCCGACTGGGCCAGGCCCTCTACGTCGACCTCGACATCGTCGATGGATGGCTCGTACGAACCGGTCTCCAGGTGACGCTGGCGCTCCTCGGCGGAGTGGATGCCGAGCGCGGAGCGCGTCTCGAAGGGCAGGAAGTCGAGCGCCAGGCGGCGGAAGATGTAGTCGACGATCGACTGCGCCATCCGCACGTCCGGGTCGTCCGTCATGCCGGCCGGCTCGAAGCGCATGTTCGTGAACTTGGAGACGTACGTCTCCAGGGGCACGCCGTACTGCAGGCCTACGGAGACGGCGATCGAGAAGGCGTCCATCATGCCCGCGAGGGTCGAGCCCTGCTTCGACATCTTCAGGAAGACCTCACCGAGACCGTCGTCCGGGTAGGAGTTGGCGGTCATGTAACCCTCGGCGCCGCCGACCGTGAAGGAGGTCGTGATGCCCGGGCGGCCCTTGGGGAGGCGCTTGCGGACGGGGCGGTACTCGACGACCTTCTCGACCGCGGTACGGATGGTCTCCTCGGCCTTGGCGGTGACCTCGATCTTCTCCTTCTCCTTGGTCTTGGCGGAGAGGGGCTGGCCGACCTTGCAGTTGTCGCGGTAGATCGCGAGCGCCTTGACGCCCAGCTTCCACGCCTCGAAGTAGACCTCTTCGACGTCCTCGACGGTCGCCGTCTCCGGCAGGTTGACCGTCTTGGAGAGCGCGCCGGAGATCCAGGGCTGGATGGCGGCCATCATGCGGACATGACCCATCGCGGAGATGGAGCGCTCGCCCATGGCGCAGTCGAACACCTCGTAGTGCTCCTGCTTGAGCCCCGGGGCGTCGATCACATTGCCGTTGTCGGCGATGTGGGCGACGATCGCCTCGATCTGCTCCTCCTGGTAGCCCATGCGACGCAGGGCCTGCGGGACGGTGCCGTTGACGATCTGCATCGAGCCGCCGCCGACCAGCTTCTTGAACTTGACCAGGGCGAGGTCGGGCTCAAGTCCGGTGGTGTCGCAGGACATCGCGAGACCGATGGTGCCGGTCGGGGCGATGACGGACGCCTGCGAGTTACGGAAACCGTTCTTCTCGCCGAGGCGCAGCACGTCCTGCCAGGACTCCGTGGCCGCGGCCCAGATGGGCGTGTCCAGGTCGTCCGCGCGCGGGGCCACGGCGTTGGCGTCGGCGTGCTGCTTCATGACGCGCAGGTGCGGCTGCTCGTTGCGGGCGTAGCCGTCGTACGGGCCGACGACCGCGGCGAGTTCGGCGGAGCGCTTGTACGAGGTGCCGGTCATCAGGGAGGTGATGGCACCGGCGAGGGCACGGCCGCCGTCGGAGTCGTACGCGTGGCCGGTCGCCATCAGCAGGGCGCCGAGGTTGGCGTAGCCGATGCCGAGTTGGCGGAACGCGCGCGTGTTCTCACCGATCTTCTGCGTCGGGAAGTCGGCGAAGCAGATGGAGATGTCCATCGCGGTGATGACGAGCTCGACAACCTTGGCGAAGCGCTCGACCTCGAAGGACTGGAGGCCCTTGCCGTCGTCCTTGAGGAACTTCATCAGGTTCAGCGAGGCGAGGTTGCAGGACGTGTTGTCCAGGTGCATGTACTCGCTGCACGGGTTCGAGCCGTTGATACGGCCGGACTCCGGGCACGTGTGCCACTGGTTGATGGTGTCGTCGTACTGGATGCCCGGGTCGGCGCAGGCCCAGGCGGCCTCGGCCATCTTGCGGAAGAGCTCCTTGGCGTCGACCTCCTCGATGACCTCGCCGGTCATGCGGGACGTCAGGCCGAACTTGTCGCCGTTCTCCACGGCCTTCATGAACGTGTCGTTCACGCGGACCGAGTTGTTGGCGTTCTGGTACTGCACCGACGTGATGTCGTCGCCGCCCAGGTCCATGTCGAAGCCCGCGTCACGCAGGGCGCGGATCTTCTCTTCTTCCTTGACCTTGGTCTGGATGAAGTCCTCGATGTCGGGGTGGTCGACGTCCAGGATGACCATCTTGGCCGCGCGGCGGGTGGCGCCACCGGACTTGATGGTTCCCGCGGAGGCGTCGGCGCCGCGCATGAAGGAGACCGGTCCGGAAGCGTTGCCACCGGAGGAGAGCAGCTCCTTGGAGGAGCGGATGCGGGAGAGGTTCAGGCCGGCGCCGGAGCCGCCCTTGAAGATCATGCCCTCTTCCTTGTACCAGTCGAGGATCGACTCCATGGAGTCGTCGACGGCCAGGATGAAGCAGGCCGAGACCTGCTGGGGCTGCGGGGTCCCGACGTTGAACCAGACGGGGCTGTTGAAGCTGAAGACCTGGTGCAGGAGGGCGTACGCCAGCTCGTGCTCGAAGATCTCGGCGTCGGCGGGCGAGGCGAAGTACTTGTGGTCCTCGCCGGCCTTCCGATACGTCTTCACGATGCGGTCGATGAGCTGCTTGAGGCTCACCTCGCGCTGCGGGGTGCCCACGGCACCGCGGAAGTACTTGCTGGTGACGATGTTGACCGCGTTCACCGCCCACTCGGCGGGGAACTCGACGCCACGCTGCTCGAAATTGACCGAGCCGTCGCGCCAGTTGGTCATGACGACGTCACGACGCTCCCACTCCACCTCGTCGTACGGGTGCACGCCGGGGGTGGTGTGAATACGCTCGATCACCAGCTGATGGGCGCTGGAGCGCAAGGGCTTCCTGCGCCGCGACCCGCACCGCCCGCGCGCGTACGAAGTCCGCGGCAGCGACCAGTCCTCGTCGGTGCAGCCCACGGACACCGCGGGCAAACCCGCCGCGTCGTACGTCCCCTTGGTGGGCCGGATCGCCGCCGGTGGCCCGATCCTCGCCGAGGAGTCGGTCGAGGACGTCTTCCCCCTCCCCCGCCAACTGGTCGGTGACGGTGAGCTGTTCGTCCTCAAGGTCGTCGGCGACTCGATGATCGAGGCCGCGATCTGCGACGGCGCCCTTCAGCATGAAGCCGTTGCCTCGTGCTTGAAGCCCGGAGCGTCAATCACATTGTCGTTGTCGGCGATGTGGGCGACGATCGCCTCGATCTGCTCCTCCTGGTAGCCCACGCGACGCAGGGCCTGCGGGACGATGCCGTTGATGATCTGCATCGAGCGCGCAGACCAGCTTCTCGAACTTGACCAGAGCAGGGTCGGGCTCAGTGGCGCGCGAAGCAGATGGAGATGTCCATCGCGGTGATGACGAGCTCGACGACCTTGGCGAAGCGCTCGACCTCGAAGGACTGGTGGCCCTTGCCGTCGTCCTTGAGGAACTTCACCAGGTTCAGCGAGGCGAGGTTGCAGGACGTGTTCATGTACTCGCTGCACGGGTTCGAGCCGTTGGCCTCGACCTCCTCGATGACCTCGCCGGTCATGCGGGACGTCAGGCCGAACTTGTCGCCGTTCTCCACGGCCTTCATGAACGTGTCGTTCACACGGACCGAGTTGTTGGCGTTCTGGTACTGCACCGACGTGATGTCGCCGCCGCCCAGGTCCATGTCGAAGCCCGCGACGCGCAGCGCGCGGATCTTCTCTTCTTCCTTGACCTTGGTCTGGATGAAGTCCTCGATGTCAGGGTGGTCGACGTCCAGGATGACCATCTTGGCCGCGCGGCGGGTGGCGCCACCGGACTTGATGGTTCCCGCGGAGGCGTGGAACTGGCGCTGGACCGGCACGGTCAGATCGTCGGTTTCCTCGACCTTGCCCTGTGCCCTCCGTCTCCTGTGCCCGTTGGGCTCCTCGATGAGTCGGATCACCAGCTCCCAACCACGGAACCCGCTGGTCGGAGGGCATTGTCAGTGGCTCCCCCTACTGTGACTCCAGACAGAGGGGAACAGATGCGGCCTCGAAACCTTGCACGTCAACTGGGGTGTGCCCGGGCGCCCCGCAGGGCGCCCGGGCACGGCTCAGCGTCGGATGTGCACGGTGATCTGCACGCCGCCGGCGGCGGCTCCAACAGCCGCGGCGGCGGCTGCCGCCGGACCGTGGCCGGTCAGGGCGAGGACGAGGACCGTGGCGAGGGTCGCCAGGGTGGTCACGACCGGTAGCCACGGGTAGAGACGGGCAACAGAGGACTCCGTACCCGCTGGGGTACGGTCAAGAGACGTCACGGTTTGTGGACTCCTTCGACGGATCGGCAGCCCGACGTCAGGCGAAGGGGAGACCCGTTCGCGAAGCAGCTTTCCTAGGGCGTCGCTTCGCAGGGTCTCCCTTCGTCGTCCGAAGGGCCTTCGGGTGCCCCCGACTCTAACCTCGCGCTTTCGCGAGTGGGCCTGTCCGGGTCTTGATCAAATAAGCGGAGAGTGCTGCTGACCTGCAACGATGGGACTTGTCGAGGGTCCTGTCAGCTGCGAGGAAAGAAGCACTCTCCAGG
>Ga0307517_10010435_pt1 | contig 12998 bp, 17 predicted proteins | sample 23_EM_MG_FD_194515 | JGI IMG/M metagenome (GOLD analysis project Ga0307517, IMG submission 194515) | Populus trichocarpa ectomycorrhiza microbial communities from riparian zone in the Pacific Northwest, United States - 23_EM | ecosystem: Host-associated > Plants > Roots > Unclassified | place...
GTATATTCGCCTTAGCGGCCGATTACAACGACGGCGAGCACCGGATAGTCGGCACTTCGGCACTTTCGGCGATCGACAGTTTCAATAGGAACAGGTCCAAACTGGAATCCGCGACGAATGTGAAAGATTCCCGACCGAGGTAAGCGAGCGAAACGAGGCCGAAATCAACATTGAGAGACTAATCGATTGGTGCTCAGAGCGAACTCGGAGGACGCGGTAAGGAGGGGGCAACGTCAGGTAGAGCAAGTGAAAATCAAAATGGGGATGCAGATGGACGGGGAGGCGTTCCGGGCGACGTTGTTGGAAACACAGGTACGTTACCCCGGTATTCGCGCTACCCATTTATGTCAAGACTCTCCTAGGTCATGTTGACAAAGGATCACACGAAATGGAACTTCGACTCGCTTCTTGATCTCATTGAAGGGCCACTGCTGAACCCAAAGCGGATGGAAGAAGCCATAAAAGTCTCGAGGTTCATCAGGCGCTTGACCTCTTTCTTCCATCCATTCAGCCACAGGTTCTCGGACCTCCCGAGAGGAAAGGTATGTGATGGATCTGATGGGGTCGTTTCGGAATGACGCTTAAGATATCCTCCCATAGGGAAATGCGAAATGGGTCAAACTCGGGTGCGCGATGCTCACCACTTTGCTCGCGAGTCCGGAGGGCGTGAGGTTGTTATCAATGGAAGACAAGTTTTTGCCGCAGATTAGAGCGAGCTTCGCTCAACTAGATCCAGTAGGAGTGTTCCTTCCTTTCACATTTTTGTGCAAAACTAACGCCACTCCACCTTTTAGTTCAATGGGTTCCCACCTTCTGATCCGATACTATCGAAGCGTAGGGTCGCCGAAACCTTGACGTATGGGTACCTTGAGATGCTCGGGACACTGAGCAAACACAAGGAGGGCATCGAGTTTGTTCCTATTCTTTTCACTGTGCTCGGTTCAGTCTCGTTAACAGCATGTGTGTATCCCTACTCTCAGGTTGTTGGAGAAGTTCAAAATCTTCACCGCGTTTTACCATCTAAGCGAGCTCAGGAGTAGGGAGGATTTGATGAAGCTCATCATCGAGAATCTCGATTACAGCATGTAGGTCTTACCACTTTCTAACCCTTTGACTCAATTCTTAAACGTTATGCGGAACGTCCTAGTGATGGGCACCCTCGTATCGTTCTCTCCAAAGCTTTGACGTCCAGTTACAAGGTGGGTGTGTTCGCGGACGTTGGGGTCGAAGTTGGATTCTAAATCTCCGCGGTTAGCACATTCGTTCATACGCGACGAAACACCTTGGAGAGCTCGTCCGAGCCAGCCCGATCGCAAATTCATGGACATTACGGTTGCTACTGACCCAGTTATATGACCCCGCGGTCGAAGTCAGAGGGCTCGCCGTCACCTTCTTACAAGAGGCTTGTGAAGTCAGTGATGTCTTGCACCTCGTTGTTGAAATGCAGCCGATGTTGGACCATCTTGGGGATATCGGACATCCTCTATTGCTCAAGTAGGTTCACCGTCACGGTGTTGTGTGCGCTGGATCTGACGGTAGTGTGTAGGTTCATGTCTACACCGGTCGGTTTCCGTTATCTGTACTCGGCGGATTATATCGACCGGGAGATGGACGTCTGGTTTAACGTGCGTGACAACGGTTCTGGGGTAGGAGGATTAGCTAACCCAGACAATTTCAGGCGAGGAACGTTCATTACGTAGTGGAAATCGAGATCTTCCTCGCCCGCGCGTTCCACTTCAACTTCAATTCTGGTCAACGAGACGATGATATACCGTAGGGTGCTGAGGATTGGCCAGCAATTTAAATCCACTAACAGCCTTTTTTCACCCTTCCTAGTGCGTTCGATGGGATCGTTCCACCCCACTTTTACGGAGTCATGGCTAAGACCGAGCTGGGTTGTCAAGTGCTCCATCAGAAAGGTCATTTTAGCGAGTTTGCGCAATTCATCAAGAAGCATGGATTGGAGCAGGAAGACCCGGATATTATATTGAAGCTGAAGAGCATACTTTGGGCAGTGGTAAGAGCGTGATTCCTTTTCGCGTGTGCGATCCCTACCGAGCGGTTTGTAACCACCTTTAAACCACCTTAGGGTAATATTGGGGCTGCAGAGGGTGGGCTGCCGTTTTTGGAGGAAGACGAGGTTATTCCTGAGATTTTGAATATTGCGGAGAGGTCACAGGTGCTTTCAGTTCGAGGGTAGGTTGTGGACTTGGCTGTGGTATTTCAGACCGCCCCGCTGATGAACACCACCGCTCAGGACATGTTTCTTCGCACTGGGCTTGGTCTCTTCGACCCCACAAGGTGCAGAGATTCTTGAAGACTACGGTTGGGAAGCTACCTTGTCTCCGCTGGGGTTGCCTACGGGGCTTTGCATCCCAGCTGATATTGAGAAATTTCTTTCGGTACGATTCCCCCGGGTTCCGTTCCGTCGGGACTCGAGCTTATACGTTTTTCCCCCTAGATACCGTCATGGGATGTCACCCCTCCCAAGAAGAACGAAAATAGGCTCAAACCACCGGCTTCCGAGAACGAGATCGAGGTGATGACGGCGGTTTCTAACCTCGCAAACACCGTGATCGCGAATACAGCTTCGAGGGCCTTGGCGAAGTATGTGTTCATCGGAATTCGAGAACCACACTGTAAATTGCAGATCGCTCATTTGAGAATTCTTCAGGATGAAAGGCCGCCCCGAGTTCCGACACATATTCAGTTCTCCTCAAGTCTTTTACCGGGTCCTCCATACGATTTCGACACAGAGATACCGGCTCCTGGTCCGACGGTATATCTTCGATCTGTTCAATGTGGAACTCGACGAGGATATTGTGAGGGCTTTTGCTGTTTGCGAGAGGGCGTTGCGGATGGACCAGGCACCTGATAGCACTACGGTGTCGCTTCAGAGGACCGCTTCGAGGGTCATCACTTCCTTTGGGCACCGAGCGATGGATTCGGATGAGAGTGGTGAGGATGAGGTGTCGGAAGTGAAGGGGTTCACGAGGAAGTTTAATACCAGTCGACGACCTGTCAGTCTCAAGCCCACGAGGAAGATTGTCGGTGGGTTTGACGAGAAGTGACGCATCCCTCATCCCATCTCCTCGCCTCTGCGTCCTCTTTCAAGCCTCGAACAGTCCACGGTTCAAGTGACGGATACCCCCCGTCATGCTTTGCTGTTATACTTTGTCTTCATTCGCTCCCATTTGCTGAACCCGGTATCTCATCGTTCAATATTTATCTTTGACCCAACGATGTATTACGCAACGTCAATCCCATACCTGTATCCGTAGCTCTTGTACATGTCGCATTTTTTTCTCTCTCGGGCTACACCCCTCCTTCCCCCTCAGTTACTCGTGGTGCGAAGTCAAAGTTCGGCGACTAACGTCCATCTCATGTACCACTCATACACTGCGAGTACCACTACCGGATCGTTAGTTTCGGGTAGAAATGTGAGGATAACAAGGACGCACGTCGTTCCAACTGCGACATGTGTAACCGGGGATACAAACGGTGCGTCCTGTCCAACCAACTCCACCGAAACTGGCCCCGACTTGTGGTGGAGGATCGGGATCGACACCACCGCCGGTGGGTCCCGACTCAACCTGGCGCTTGGGGTTACTCCCAGCGGTGGTAGGTCCACAACACCTCTCGATGAGATGATAAAAGGCTTGCTCACATTCCATCCCGACATATTGGGTTACAGCAGACGCTACTGATGAAGCAAACGACCACAAATGAAGAAAACAGTTTCATGGTTGGGTAAAAGAAGAGCGCAACCCAAACGGAGCTCGGAAATGAACCTACACCAGAACCGCCCTCTAATTTCATACAACTTCGGACCACCAGGGTCCCGCCCCAAAAAAGTGTGAGGATCATTTTATTCGGGAAATGTCGGGGCGAGAAGATAGCAGATGGTCAGAGAGATGTGACGACAAGATGTATCGGTCTCCGATCCGGGGCAACTCCACGACTGAACGATTGAAGCGGTTCGTGCGAGGGCACGGGCCGTTGGGGCGGGTGTGTAATAGCAACGTGGCATTGGTAAGGTTGTCAGGAACGGCCTGAGACCTAAGGCCTAATGTACGGTCAGGAGCCCTGATATTATGAGGAAGAGGTAGATGCAGCAAAGGGTGATCTAGAATGCAAAGGGTAAAACCCGTGTATGGCACAGGGATAGGTGGAGCACAAAAATCAAAGCACAAAGAAGAGCGGGTGTGTGGCGCAGGTAAAATGGTCAAGTAGATGGAGGGAGAAGGGTCATGTAATCTGAGTGGGAGAATAAGGTGCAGTCGTATTGTATAACGGGTGAGTGGTCTGGGAAATCATGGAAGGGGGGATGGTCTTGAAAAAGGCAAAATAATTCATGGCCCGAGCGTCGTGATCTGTCATAACCGGTCGTTTATTCGCGATTCTTGAAGGCCCAGGAGGTCCATGGGGACCGTGGGGTATTCTGTTTCTCCGCTTCCTCCTGAAGCAGAATGTGTGATTGTTGCAGTACTTCCGTCTCCTCGTTGAGCGCTTCCTGGATAGCAACGCTCTGTGCAGAGACGTGACTGATCATCGAGCGTTGAGCGAAACGGGAGCCGCCGCCGCTTGAGGGAGGGGGGAGGCACGAATACTGGCCGATCGAATTCGTGGAATGGATCTGATTCAGGCTCAGGTGCCTCGGGGGTGAAGTCTGCGCAGGACGCTGCACGGCCAACCTGCCTGCCTCGTCCATGGTCGCATATCTCGAATGTGTTCTCCTGTCCATCATTCCCGCCGTTCTGAGCAATGGACTATCCGGCATCGACCTCAACGATCCCGTCAACAGTGATGGCGATACAGGGAAAACATCACTCGTAGCAGTTGGTGCCGCTGGTGGACTGTTGGGCGGTGACGAACTTAGAGGAAGTCGTGTTACGCTCCCGGTTAGCAACTCGATCCCAGGACGCCTGCTCTGGCTGGTTGCGCTCCCCGAGGTCCTTGGACGAGGTCTAGTCGTCCGTAGAAAATATGATTGCTGATCCGTCGTCGAGACGTTACCATCGCCTTTCGGATCCCGCACCCTTGAGGCGATGGTGGGCGTAAGCTCGATCTCTTCTGTCCCGTCAAGAGGTGAACCATTAATGGAAAGCTCATCGCCGGAGATGGAAATCGCGGATTCCAAGTCAGCTGTGAGTCCGGACAAGACGGATCCGGCCGAGGTGATCCTTTCGCTTAGTGGTCCGAGGTGTCCAGCGCCAGGTTCGCTGGTCAACGCCACGCTTGTGGTCACTGTCCTGTCCAAGTCGAGGGTGCCAATCGGGTTAATGGGCAACCAGAGCGCGTCCTTGATCGGCAATGCGTAATACGGGTTTTCGTACGGCTGATCTGGAAGTGAATTATCGTCCCAGCGAGGGTGAGGGGGATTGATTGTCACTCGAGAACTTGGAGATTCGTTGTACCCCTCTTCTCGTCCCCGCTCCCACCCCCCCTCGCGATCGTTCGCCCGATCCTCAACTTCTCCGTCTCCCAAACTTGGCATTGACCTCATCGCCCTCGTCTGCACTGGCTCCTCCATAATCGGTGACATCCCCAAACTAACGCGATTGTCCTGCATAGACATGGTTCGAGATCGTAGCGGAGGTGGAGTGGATGGTGCAAATGGGTTCGGCTGCCTCTTGGCCGCCGGACGGTTCGGGATGGTGGAGTACGAGAATTGCAATTTTCGTGGGAGCTTCCAGGTGAAGAAGACGTTCTCTTTCCGCGAAGGGCGCGAGGCACGGGCGACTACCGGTTCCTGTGTGTTGTCCTCTTTTTGTTTGCACTCTCCGTCCGTCACAGCCTCTGCGTTTTCGACCTCACAGTCACTGGTCTCACAGTAGATGTTCGCTTCCCGGATATCGTCGATTTCGAACCTCCTGCGACACCAACGCGTAAAGCTGCATATGGATTGAATGATGGGGGCTGATGCAAGATGAACCAGACACACTTACGTGAGCTTGACAACAACTGTACAGACGATGAAAACAGCGGTGAATGCCACGTTTACGGTACGCTTGTTCACCACCATGTACGCCAAAAATACGGCTTGGGAGAAGGTGAGACCTTGAGGCCACGGTCAGCGTCCGCCAACCACGCAATTCAAGATCACCTTACCGTCGAGAGAGTAGCGGACAATTCGGATAAGCAGTACTTGTCCATTCCCCTCGTAATGTTTCGCATATACGTGCAACAACTAGTGGGTGGATTAGTTCAAGTTCGTGGCACTATCTGCTGCTCATACCGAGTTCTTGACGATGGCTAGAATGGCGGTTAGCCATTGCGTATAATGAACCACAACAGAGGTACTCACTAGCTGAAATGCTGAAGTAAAACAGACCGAAAGGGATAACCAACGGGTTTAGCGTTGAGAATAGCAACAGAATGTGAATGACGAGGATGTGGTTCGGTAACCAATCTGTGCGAGGCACACGTGGTCAGCACACGTAGTCTAGTCAGTGGGTCAACCCATACAGTAGTAGTTGAAGGTTCTCGGGCGGACTCCAATAGTGCGTTTTCGCGGTGTCACCTGTCTCCTGGTAGCCGGGTATACCAGTAAAGGGAGCTGATAATAAGGTGACGTTGTGGGCATCAGTGAAATGACTATTTCTCGGCGACCTTCAATGGAATGGAAGGATAGACACTAACCCCGACTGCATACGAAGGGTATTCAGAATCACATCATTCACTAATACCATCAACGGATCACACTCACATAGTGCGAGATCGAATCCACAGTGAATGGCAGTCGTAAAAATCACTAGGTGAAGGGATTCAGCAGACAAACTAGAGATGAGCAAGAAAAGGCATTACACCAGCCAACGTAAAAAGGCCCCGCACTGGGGAAACTGTTCGATATGATATCGATCACTCTCCCATCCGTGTAACTCTTGATGGAGACCAAAAACGACTGGAGGGCCAACGTGCCAACGCAGAAGAACACCAACAGATTGACCACCAAGAACTTGTAGTATCTCGTCAAGATCAGATCGTGCAGCGCAGAGAGGGTGATGATCGTGTGGCCCTTCTTGGCGATGAGTAACAGGACTAGGGGAATGAGGATGGCGAGAACTGAGACAAGGAAAGTGGGGATGAAAGACTGGAGCACTTCAGATTGCCATTCGTGCGTGTCCAAGTAGTGTTTCTGTAGTAAAACGTTAGGGACATGTAAAACTCCCCGCTGCGGCTGGCGTACCAAACTTGGCCAAAAGACAGAAATGTTCTGAATGGAAACCAGACCGACAAAAAGTGAAATCGGGAAAACCCAGAAAATGGTGAAGGCCCTGCGGAAAAATCGTGGTTAAAGGAGACAGGATGTTAAGCCAGAAAGCAATACCAGACACCGAGACCAATAACCCAGTCCTTTACAAACTGGATTCGAGGATGAGTCAGCACAGCCTGCTGAGACGGGTGGAATAGCAAACAAGTGCGAACCTCGAGGTTGTACGGTAGCTTCATGATCCTGGCCCAATCGACGTCCTCATAAAGAGGAGCCATGGATACCGTACACACAAGCGGGTTATCAGGATGCACAGCAAGGTACTTACATGCCCTCCTAGCATCCTTCGGGGTCTCGAAAGTCACGAAAGCCGTTGACACGGGATCGTACCCGTTTAAAGGTAGCGACCTTGCCTCGGTAACCAAAGAGGTGAGAACCCGGAGTTTTGCGGTGTAGTAGTCGATCGTCGGGACGGTCTTCCCCCTGAACAACGAATTTAGGTGGATAAGCGGCTGGTAAGGGTCCAGGACTGAACGAGGGAGGCTAAGGAGAGCGTCCCAAATGGTGTTGTGCTTCTCGTGGTGGTCGTCCGACTGGTACGAGCAATCCTGTCCGTTCTTCTCCGTAGCCTGCTCGCTATCGGTCGATCGGGGTTTCTGGCATAACGAAGTCCGAGGGGACGGCGGTAGATGCCTCGCCTGAGAGAACTCCTTGATAAACGGACCAATCGTTCTGATCAAGAGGTCCATCCGGTTTTCCCCTTCTTGTTCGTTCCTTCCTGCATTGTTCTCGACGTCAATCTCGTTTTTCTCATTTTTCCAAAACTTAACGTTTCCGAGGAGAGGGGTCGAAGTACGGTGATGTGCGCGCCGGTCTTTCGTAAGAACAGCCCCGGGTGGATCCTTCATGCATGCAGCAACCTCAGTGAGAACTTTGCAAGCGAGTCGAATATGCGCAGTTTCGAGTACTCGTAGGACTTCCTCGCGACGTTCCAACAGGGTAGCAAGTTGAGACATCCTTCGAACGACAGTAACACGTTCCACAACAGCGGTCCGTTTATTTTCTCCAGAGAACTCTGCTGTGTGCCCATCCTCCGATGAGTTCGCCATGAGCTCGGGATGAACGCTTTCGCCGGGAGGTATTCTCCGGAGTCGGTTCCAGAAGTAGGTAAGGTATCGGTTAATGAACCCAGGTTGAGTGGAGGTAGTGATGCCGGTAGTCGGTTTAGCGATCTTCCTAGCAAGGTAGTACTCAAAATATTCCTTGAGTTGTTGCTCGTCACGGAGGTACCCGGGGATGTTGGCCACCATGACGGTTCTGTAGCAGACCCCCTTATGCCGACCGTCTATCTGCATCATCGGGTCGACGGCCGGTTGGAAGAAGTATTGTGGGTGGGGGTGCCTATATTGAGTCTGGGGCCGACTGGGATGGTTTTTGGCAGCAGCAAGGAGATTAGTAGCTCGCATCCGCATCATCCCAAGGGCTATCCACAGGAGCGTTATCATCCAAGTGATCGAGATCCAGAAGATGACGATGAGGTGTATCCAGAGGAGGGACCTGCCCTTCGGGGTATCCGTTAACGAGGAAATTGAAGCTCTGGTCATGGAGGCTGAGGAGTCCTCATCAGAGAAGACAACATGAATGGAGAATAGGGCCGGAAATGTGGTGAAGGTATGCAAGAGCGCAAACCACCCTGTTGGAAGATCGGGAATAAGCACCACCAGGAATGCTACCACGGAGTGGGACATGACGTACAGCACCCTCGCAGAAATCGAACGTAGAGAGTAGCGTCAATCCCCCGGAGCGCCAGCATTTTGTCTTCAGGGAAAGTAACCACTTGTTTAACCCAACTTAGTGGCCAACCTCGAGGGTGGGGGGGTGAAGGGTTGCTGTGGAGTGAAAACAGACGACAGAACATCAGCTCGACGCCTCGGTCTCGGTTCGACTGTTGTTGACTGACTTTGCCCAACATCGACCCTGAAATAGACTGGTGAATACGCGTCAGCAGCGAAGGCGTAGAAGGGAGTGAAATCCGTCGCTCACTATCCAAACTCCCAACTCTCCACACTGCCCAATCGCCCCGGCTCATATCTTGGGTTTTTGCCCCTCCCCCTCCTCACTCGTTTCATAATGTCATGAGAGGCGATGCATACCAGGGCCAGGCCGAAAGCGAAAACAGACTGGTTGATGAGGCCACTGCAAAGAGACAGAGTTAGTCGCCCGGTGGGGCCGGTGTTGGGTCGGGGGCCATCACTTGCCTATAATTCTTAGAAAACGGTCGTTGCTCTAGGGTTGCCATAGGCTGTCGGGAGCGGGGTACGACGGGCGGAAGGCTGGTCGGTGGACTCCGGGGCGGGGCACGATAGTGGAAGGAAAGACACAACGGATATATTCGAATGGGGGCGGAACGGCGGCGTCAATTCTGATCGTCGGGCTACGCCATGTGATCATCATCATGCTGTGCTACTCCTACTCTACTTGGTGCGCATAATCCGGAGCTGGTTCGGCCTGAAAACAAAACTTTCAGAGTAATTCTTAGGTGGAACCCTCTTCACGGTCTCAGGTTGGCTAAAATCGAGGAGGAAAATCAGTGGTCAAGGACAACCCGGCCAACGGCCAAGCTTACACATAGTAGTCCCATCCTATTCGGAACATTGCATGAAAATGAGACCGGGTGCGAACAACAAAGTGACCGAAACTAACCTTGCTTCTCTGCAAAATGAATCGCGTCTTCCTTGCTCTGGAAACCCATACGTAAACTCTGGTTATAATCCGCGCTACAGGCAACCGGTTAACGGCAACCACGATGCGGTTGGGATAAATCGAACGCACGAGCTGGCCCATCCCATTAGCTGGTTCTCCCATCGACCGCCCCCCTGCAAGATATCAAAGTCTATCCTCCACCGTTCACCCCTCGCGCCTCCACTTTGCATGGTGTTTCGGGTCGGGACATAGATTCGGACCTGGCGGTTTCTGAGTTCCGCTGCACAACAAAAATCTTCAGTTCACGCGCATCTCCAGGAAATCTTTGGCCAAAGGCGCACCAGGGGCTCCGCTGACGACGTCCGCTGCCAGAACTTCCTTCGGTTGTTGTGATGTGATCTCGGTCGAAGATGACTTTTCCCTCGAGACGACCGGAGAATCGTGGGTCTGGGTATTGAGCGTGCGAGCAATCAAGTTCGCCTTAGGAAGGCTTCGTGGGACGGCGCGAAGGAGAGACATCCCTCAATTGTCAGTTGCCTTGAGGAGAGAGTCGGAAAGTGTTGATGCTAATTCCCACGCTTGCTTACGTTTCCTTTTCAGCCAGGCGACTGGTGAGTCCGGCCTATGTATGCGAAAATAACGTGCCGATTGACCGTTACGACGCGAACGCGTTAAATTTTTGTCTTTGTACTACACCCGTTTAGTCCACACCAAATACTACACAAGGAAGTCACCGCCATTCCCATCCAAGTGGCAACCGATCTTGTTAACGCGACATACAGTTCCAGGTGGTTCAACCCAATAATCTGTCGATTTGGGCGCAAGTGAATTCTCAGGAACGGCCTGGACGCCAACGCTAGCCTTACGATCAGGCCGAGGGCGTCCTCGCCTACGGTGGGATCAGCCTGACTGGCCCTGGGACGTACATGACTGAAGCTGGGAAGGACGACGGTCAACCTCCAAAACCGAGGTGTTCCAAAAACATCACAAGGGCAAGTAGCCTGGTCATCAAGTTTGACTGGTCGGAGGAACCACGGATCAGTGTCCACTCGGGTCTGCAACCCCGTATACTTCAAGCCCAAGAGTTGTATCGCCGAGAAATCAAATCGTGCATTCCAATACATGACTTCGTCCTTTAAAAAATCCTTGAATAGCTACGAGCACGGGCACAGGACCGGTCCCTGGGACACCGCCGCATAGAATCACACTGGTCGGAACCGCATTTGGGTCGACACTCAACGAAGGCCGGCTCCGCCACCTTACGAGACGGCGGTTAGCGTTGAACCATCGGAATGGAAATGAATGGACATGGAACTCACCACACCCGCCGCCACACCCGCCGCCGCAACCTCCACCGCAACCTCCTCCACACCCAGCGCCGCTTGCAGAACTGGGTCTGTTGACCAACCCGTGCTCGTGCCCAAGGTAGACCGGAGCCATGCCTACGGACTGGAATTCAAATCCTTTCGATGACGCGTTTGTAGGTTCGATGGCCACCCCGGTATTCGAACAGAACGAGTGTGGCACCCCGGTATTCGAACAGGACGAATACGGCACCCCGAATCGCTCCTGAAATCAAATGATAATGGGCGAGGCTGCCAACCTCAGACGCATCCATGACGCACCTCCCAGGCATGACAGGTGTTATCGAACGAGTTTGAAAGTTGTACCTCCTCTACGTCGTCGTCACTGGGAAGGATTCCTTGAGCTTCCGTCCCAAAATAACGACAAGACTCAGGAAACATACTGGTCAATAAACCGCTTTGCGTGCTTGACACAGTCGAGGGCGTATCTCTCCGGGTAGAGTTGATGAGTACTGGGTAGAGCGGTTAGTCCTCCACCTGCAAACCGGGGGGAGGGGGGGAGACGCCGACATACTGCCAAGCAAGATCAATATCGAGCGTCGGTACAAAGAATTCGTTCGGCACAGAAGCCATGAGTTCCAAGAACCTTTGTGCGTCATTAGCGAGCCGATGATTCCAATGACCTGGAGTTTTTACCCTTGATACCTCGCAACGCAACGTTGCAGAATATCCGAACCATCGGGGGTATCGGAAAATCCTCGCTCCGTCCACCCCAGTTTGACCACCTTCTCGATGAAACTGGTCTGTCTCAAAACCTAATTTAGGCGGAATAAACATGAGCACTAGACAGTCAGGGATGAAGCGCATACGGCGGCAGCAAGATCAAGGGAAAACGGGTAACTTCCTCCTTTGACGGAATTGGTTGTGTATGAAGCAACTGCGTCGAACGGGAGTCCCGTCCCTGATTCCTGCGGAGAGATTTCTCCCTTCAGGGAGTCACTTGCAAAGAGATCAAGGAGACTGGGTTTCAGACCGTCCAAGGGCTTCAAGGCCTCAAGGTACTTGGTATCCCCGGCGTAGCGACTATGATAGGTATCAGCCAAGTCCCTCTAGTAGCCCAACTTGGCAGTACCCCACCTCGGGTTTAGCATATAGGCGTGCCAGACCATGCACACGTCCAAAGACGGGCATTCCACCCTCTCAACTTTACCGTTACCGTCGGCCTTGAGACTGGAAACCCATCCGTGAAACCTACAGCAATAAACTGTTAACGCTCCGCGAGAAGCAGATTTGTAAACCACCACCTGTCCACCGAAGCCTGCACAAACGACTTCCACGCTTCCTCTGGACTCAACTTGTGGGCGCTGAACCCCAACTTGCTCCCATCCTCTACTTGGCTCTTCAGATCGTGGAAGGCACGGAGAAGATTCAGATGAGCTCCGAGCTCGTTGGGATCGAGAATACGGTTTGAAGCCATATGACGAGGAAGTGAGAGAGAGTGGGGCGATAGGCAGGCGTTTAGGGTGAACTCAGAGGACGTGGGGAACCGGCCCGAGCTTCCAGTAGCGACGAAGATCGAGAGGTGGGCGGTGGGACGAGAGCTGAGGACTTCACAAATGATCTGATTGGGGAGGTATGTAAAGGGTAACACGAGTTTGCTTTCTTCCGTTTACCACTGCAGCTTAATTACATCGGAACTCATGCGTGCTACATTACATTGCAAAGACGAGGGAGGGGGTGCGCACTCTACGTGCTGGTGGTCAGCTGCTCCTATAATT
>Ga0307517_10010436_pt1 | contig 12998 bp, 10 predicted proteins | sample 23_EM_MG_FD_194515 | JGI IMG/M metagenome (GOLD analysis project Ga0307517, IMG submission 194515) | Populus trichocarpa ectomycorrhiza microbial communities from riparian zone in the Pacific Northwest, United States - 23_EM | ecosystem: Host-associated > Plants > Roots > Unclassified | place...
GAGATACAACTTCTACAGCGCCGCCTTCCGATAAATTTTTACCAATCATTCTTTGGGAGTGGATTAGATTGGTGGCCTCGGTTTTTGCTGGGTCGGGTTAATTTTTTTTGCAGTGTAAAAAATTGATACTTAAGAGCTGTCATTGTATTTTAAAGAACAAAAAAAAAAAATCACGATTTAACATCATGAAAAGAGAACTAAAAAAAATAATAATTGTCAATCTCCATGAATAAAAATATAGAAGGATAAAAATCAAAGTAAAAAAAAGTATTAAAAAGTAAAGTACTAGTAAAACCAAGTAAGGTTGTCAACTACGAGTAGAATTATACAGGCAGAATAACCTCGTATAAGGCAAAACATAAAAAAAAATTAATTTTAAAGAGAATTAAATTTTGAAAGACAATAAAAAAAGTGATATAAAAAAAACCCAAGCTACCTGGATAAACTTCTCACTTAGATCACGAGACAGTGGTAACCTGACTCAAAAGAAAATCAAAGAAAATAACAAAGTTTATTTTTTAAAACGAACAACTTCGAAGGATGTAACAGGAAAAGAAAACGATGTCAACCCGTATTAACTTTTTTAAACTCATGATGTGATAACTTAGGTTGACCATGTTTTGGTTAACCCGGAGAAAATCTAGTGAAAACCTGTTGAATATTTTCCTTTTAAAAAAGAAATGGTATCATTTTGATTTTTTTATAAAACAAAAAAATTTGGTCGACTTGGGCTAATTCGAGTCAACCCACTTAACCCATGATCTGATAATTGTTTCAGATAGACTCCTAAGTAGGGCCTAGAAACATCAAAAACCTCAAAACTATTGTCTGATTTTGCACTAAATGCAATATTATCATCATCTTCGTCGCAGCTTATCTTCCATTCATTCTCTGATTCTAAACTACTTAACAAACTTTTACCAAAACATACTTCACCATTTAAGCTAGCAATTCATTCATCTTCTTCTTCATTAACAAATTTAAATCCTTCCTCATTAGAAGGATATAATTATCATTTATCTTCTCCTCATCATCTGCATATTTATCACCATCTTTATAATGCACATTATTAGTGTCAACATTTACCCTTTTAGTTCTTTCACTTTCTAAATTGTTTTTATCAAAATTCCTGATAAAATTAAGGGTTTTTATGTTTAGTTAACAAAACATGCATTACAAAAAGAAAACAATAGTTTAAACATTACTACAACACTTAATATTATAATCAAGCTAGATAGAAACCAATTGATATAGGGCTTTCAAAGCTTGGAGATAAGGTTTATGGTAAATTAAATTTTTTTGATTATTTTGTTAAATCAAGTGTATATTTACAATATTTTAACCATTATCCACTAATTTAACATAAAATAACTCCATGCACATGCCACTGAATCACAATTCAATTAAAAACTTACCTCACCACTATTATTCATTGCTCCCGACAAATAAAATTGAATAAAATAATATCAATAAGAGGTTTTTAGCTCCGGTACTTGCGTGAAGAAATTAAATATAAAAAAAACAAATGATCATGCTTTAAATATAATGTTTCTATATAGATAAATGTTTGTAGAGAAAGAAGAGAGACTAGAGAGAGAAATCATGTTTTGAAGAGACAAACAAGTTTGTCAGAAAATTATATAGATTAACATTTATTATATAAGAACAAACATGTTTTTTCTTTTAATTTGATATTTCCCATTGACTATCTTAACAAACTATAATTTCTTAAACCTTAGATTAAAAACAAAACAAAAAAGAGAACATATTGGGTTCGTTTTATAGCTATCCCTAAAAAGAGATAATTACAAAAATAATTGATGTATTATATTATGGAATAGAGAGACTTTGGGAATCAAAGAATTTTACCATGTTGAAAAACAAAAAATTACTTTCCGAACAATTTGCATGTAATCAATTAACTACCAATTGCAAATCCACTAGTGTATGTACCTCTCACTGCTACATGGTTAAAAGGGGTAACAAAATTGTTAGTAAAAAAAAACGTGAAGAGTATAAAAATTTGGACCATAAAAAGGAAATACCACAAAAACAAGCCAGTTCCTCCTAGCATATTTTGCCACCGAAGCCTCAAGGCTGCGGCAAGAAGAGTCTTCTAAGTTTCTGGAATGCAGAATTTCTATCAAAGATGCCTGCTTTAAATTCTTTTGAAAAAGACCCTACCGCCCTCTATTTGTTTGTTTTGGAAAAAGCTTCAAAGCAAATACTAGATCCCCATGAACGCCAACCACTTGCTAACTAAAAAACTTTTTAAGTTTGTTCATCATATACCATCTCTCTTTTAACTTCAGTGTTCTTATTACAACTCAAGACTACACGTTATTACTGTGCATAAAGATAGACACCAAGACAATACAGCACTACTGCTTCCATCTGATACATTCCTAACCTACTTCAGTTAATAATTAGGAGACTCAATAGGGACATTTACAAACAAATTTCAGTCTATTCAAATAGGATAACCGAGGTCGGCTCAAGAATTTGAAGGCATGAAAGAGTCATCATCCATTAATGTTCCAAGATCGACCAGGTCATCAAACTCGGCCATCACTTCAGAATTGTTAGCCCATTCGCCCATAGCCTGCAAGATTTACAGATCATAAAACCAATCAGATTAACAAAACAGTGTTTGCTTCATCTCTTTGAGAGCTCATGGTTGTCATTGAAACCACCACTTCTGAAATTCAGGAAAACATTTTCCCCTTGGTTTACATGTCCACAGATCATGTGAATCTTATTCTGCACTATAAAAGTGGAGGAGATTTGAAAAATTCATATCTCCCTTGGTTTCAAACCTAGTCCACTGATCGCTTTCTAGATAAAAATAAAAACCTAGTCTGCTCATCATAAACTGTTTAGTTCCAACAATGTTCTACCAAAGTACCAACAAAAACCTGACTTGCATAGCATACTGAAGAGGACTGTACATCCCCCAGCAGCTAATATAATGAATAGTATTTTAGAAAGTTCTAGTGTGATGACAACCCTTCACTGTTGTCTCCAATGCAAACAACTGTCAAGCAACTAGCAAGGAAAAAGAATAAAAATAATAATCTGTTACCTTGGCCTCCTGGATCTCAGCAACAACATTGCGCAGCCTGCAATATTGTTCTCTTGCCTCTGGATGCTGATGCATGGATTTCACCCTTGCAAGGGCTATTTGTGATCTTTCTTCTGTTTGCCTTCTGCCTTCTTTAAGGAAATCATCATCGTCATCCTTTGACTGGACAACTTGCATGCTGGAACCATCAGTAAGTGCTTCAGATTTGAAGCCACGCAAACCACTTCCTTTCCGTCTCCAACGTAAGATAATCTTATCCAGAATGCCTACAGACCAAATTATCTTCCTGTAGTTTTTCCTGACCTGGTGGCCTCTTACATGGGCCTTCACCAGAAAAAAAACTCAAGGTTAGATTTCAAGAGTTATATGCTTTGTAAAAGGAAAAAACAAGTCAGAGAAAGTTACGTAGGTGAGTAATACAAAAAAAAAGAGCAGAAAATCAAGAGAGAACAATGTACGCACCTGAATTTTAACAATTCGCTGCCGGATTATCAAAAATTCTTTTCTACCCTTCCAACCACGGAACTTGTTCTGAATTCGTATTGCAGCATGAACAGGCTCATCGTATTGCCCTGCCTTCTGTGACTTGACTGCAATAAGCGAAAGAGCGCGCTCATGTGACATTCCCAATTTATCATCACCATACTCTTTTAACTGCTTCTTTTGGAAGGACTGAACTCTGAAGACTTGGTGAATACGAGCAGCAGCTTGAGTAGCATTACAAACAGCAGCTAATGAATCCTTCAGGGGCAGTCCACTTGGCAAGTCAGCATCATTGACTGGAGTTGCATTACAGCCTGAAACTGTCTGTGATGCTTGTGTTCCAGAACATTCTGCAGCCTTGCCATCCTGCTTTTCCAAATTCAGAGAAGAAAGGTGGGCACTCAAAGCAGATTCTGCAAGAAAGCCGGAAATTCCTTTGTGTCCATTAGCAGAAGCTAAGTCAGCAGGTGTTCTGCTGGTGGGATATTTGGGTGTTGGATCTGTTAATGCTCCAGGAGCGGCACCTAGATGGATGAGGGATGCAACTGTTCGCTCTCTGATATTCGAGCCAAAATACAAGAAAAGTGTACAAATTTAATAAGTGTTTTGAAAAAAGAAACTAGCATGAAATTTTAAGAACCACAAATTGCTGATGTAATTTGATCCCAGCTAGGATTAAAGCTCGATTTGATGCCACTTCTATATAATTGATAATATCCTAAGATCACTAATAAAATTCCCCTATTCTATGAGATTAGCCACCCAGTTTCTAGATGACAGCAGCTTGCACCCTAGTTAACATTTTTCAGTAGCTTATTTGGTTTTATTCTGGTAAATTTATCAAAAACTCCTGTGTCCAATAAACTATCATGGTATCATACTCCATGCTAATTCTCAGCTTGCAATATGAAGTGCTGTGAACTGAAAGGAAGACAAGAAAGGAGATACTACTATACTAGAAGCAAGGTTTGCTCCATAAAAATTAAGAAAAAAAAGCAAATAAAAGAAAACACATTTCTCTCACCTGCCATAAGATGCTGCCCAATGAAGTGCAGTCCATCCATTAACATCGCGAAAATTGACACTTACACCAGCAACTATAGTAGGTTCCAGGGCCCAATCATAGCCAAGGGCGGCTGCAAAATGTAGCACCCCTTGGCCACCCTCATCTAATACGCTAGGGCCTTTTCCACCTTCAGATGCCTTCTGCAAAAGCCATACATGTAATTGTTCTTTGAGTAGCTTTTGAACAAGCTGTTCCTTTACTTTTTCTGAGGAAAACCCCTCCTCTGAAGTAAGCTTAAACATTTGGTCCCATGTTTCATTGTCCTCATTCAGCAATGAGTTGATTTTACTGCTCAAAATCTCATCCACACTGCTGGAGTCATATTTTGAAGGGGAGACAGAGCGCAGGGACAGTAGTTTTCCAAATCGCATATTAAGATCTTCAGTAACACTGTCACTATAGTAATAGGTAATATCTTGGGTGTGGCTGAGGTATTCAAATTCACGCACCTCACTACAAGCTACCCTATTTGAACATGTAACATAAAAAGGAATCCTGCCAGCCTTATGCGAGGGAGTATTGCAACGAAGAACACCATCAGCTATAACCTCTGCAGGAACTTCAACTTCTCCAAACATAATTGACCATTGGCAGTTTTCTGCTGCTTCTCGACCCTTCAAGAATCTTCCCATGATTAGGACCTAAATATATGTAGAATAAATGAGAAAAGAACATTATAATATCAAAATGAAGCATTATATGATATGCCCCAGCAAGGAGTGGTAGCTCAGCTCAGAAACCTCAATCCAGTCTATAAGGAAAAGCTGGCACATTCAATAACTTAGATGTTACTGCACAATCTAGCACACAAGAAATACTAATATTTGTATAGTACCTTGATCTCTGTGCCTGCATATGCCCAGTTGGGTGAGAAATCAATAATGCTAAAGAGTTGGTCCTGGGAGAGAGAAGGAGAAAGCAAATATGCATCCAGGTTTCCTTGAGAAGGATTGCTGGAGTCATCAACCCCGTTTTCACTTTCTGCAGTAATCCAATAGGACCCAGAACTGGACTGCACCTGTGGCTCTACATCTCCAAGTTCTTTACTCATCCATCGGGTGAAACTATCAAGCTTCTTCAAACCTTCTGTCCCTGAACCATCCAATATATGATGTTTCACCGAAGAAGAGTACATTGATTTTCCCTCTAGGGTCATACCATGATCTGCATTTGCAGGCTGTATTTGAATGTCATTTTGGATATGGAGATCGTTTTCCTGTGTACATAAAGGCTCAAGAGTATTGATTAAGTTGCCACTATCAAGTTGTTGATCAGGAAACCTAGCAGTGAGATCGTATCCTGAGTTCAGAAGCAACTTTTGATCCACGGACCACTTTAATAGATGTGAAGAAACACCCTCCATAGACTGTTTAGAAGGCAAGTTAAAGCCCAAAACAGATAAGTGAATCAGAAGAAGAAAAGATAACACATCTATAATTAACATATAATGAGACATTTGCAGTAATTTGAAAATGTATTGAATTTAACTATAGTAGGCAGTCATTCACAACTCGACTCAACTAAGCATGAATCCCAAATTAGTTGAGATTGACTACATGGATGATGAATCTGCCTTCATTCAGTTGTATTATGGGATAGAATTTCTTTAAACTATTGTAAAACTGGATCACCCTTTGTCAATTCACCCCACACCATTTCTGATCAGTCTCCCCTGATTTCTCCTAATACTTCAGTGTGTTACTTTTTCTCCCTAGTGTATCAACAGGTTGAAGTTAGAAATGGCCAAAAGAAACCACCATCTCACGACTTATCTTCATTTGTGTCACCTCAACGTTCCCACAGATGTACTCATATGACTCATCCTACCCAAGTCTTGTCTTGTGTTACAATTCATCAATCCTAACATTCTTATCCCAGCCATACCGTTTTATGATAATACATGCATTATAGATATCTAATGTTCATGTATATATTATAATCGATTGCATGAGAAGCAATTATGGGAATGAGACCTATATAACCACTCATCAATTTCACTCATGATGCATATGAACCAAAAACAAAGTCACCACCATCCTTCCATCCTTGAAAACTATTGCAAAGAAGAGTTTGGCATTCACAAACTACCCTTTAATCTGAATTAAGCATGTGATGCAAGGATTTATAACATACAGAAAGGATCACATAGTACCTGCCATGCTTCCTGATCAAGTATATGACTCCCAATATCCTCCCTTTTATCAAAGCTATTGGTTAAAAGCTTCTCCAGTATTCCATCTTCTTGTTTAGGGATGATTCCTACCGTATCATCTTGTGACAAAAGAGTCTGGAAAGGCACAGATTCAGTTCCACGAGCATAATTTTCTAATACATCCTCCCACGACGGCAAGTCAATGACTTTCTGAGGCTCACATGCTGATTCAGTACCATTAGTTTCTTTAGTTTTATCCACTTGGGCAAGTGAGATGACATCCATCCCAGGAACAGCTGACAATTTGCCTTGATAATCACCTATTTAAAGTAACAAGGATTATTGTGTAAGTTCTTGTGTATAGGGTAAAAACTTTTGGGACAATTACTCTAGAAAGATCAAAACATCAGAACCAATTTACTTGAAAACGTCATGTGATCATAATGAACAGATGAGCCTGTATCAATTCTCTCCATTGCAGGCTTTTGCACCTCAAGAAAAGAATGAAATGTGGAACTGGCTTGGTTATTATATACTGCAATAAACACCATCTCCACATGTAAGAATATGAAAAATCCAAAGCATTCATCATACAGAAAGCTATACTACATCTTCTAATGAAACTGACACAGAAATTCTTGTCAATAGAAACTGATGCACAAAAAATGAATAAAAAAGGCACCTGATTCAGCATCCTCATATTCTGATGCCTGAGCGCTATTCATGCTTGTTGTATCTGTAGTTCTTGTAGGCACCTGGTAACCATTAGGGTGGAAACGGGAAGAAACAGAAGTGTCCATCTCTGAACTGGGCATTGTGTCTTCAGTTTCTTGAGAGTAAGGAATACATTCTTCATGCTCTTTAATGCGGTTAAAATTTGTCCTGGTTCCCTGCTGAAATATGAAGATTAAAGCAGCTCAAACCCAATATCAAGATTGCTGAGTTGATAGATGATACACACGAGTGAATGAAGAAACTTTAAGGTCAACCATTTTCCTCTTCTAGAATAAGAGATACTCCATTCATGATAGCCATCTTAGGTTAGAGTAACAAAAAACTAAATAACATGAATATAATAACTGAATCGTGATTTTAAGCAGCAAAGACAAGAAATAAGCGCACATAGATTCTCCTGTCGGAACAGAGGTGCAGATAGATTCTCATGAGCAATTTTCAGCCTGAAATTCAACAGTATTTTAATCCATTTGAGACAAAAACTTCAATCCCATGCTGAAGGTATCTTATTTAATAAATTCCTTTTATAATCCTGCTCTAAAGTCTAAAACACATATGTAGTCGCATTCATTCAAGGCAAAAGTAGATAAATTTCAGGTTTAGATTCCACCTGCGGAAGTGTTACACATGTGTCATCATTTTCATTGTATAAAAAATACATGATAATTTTTTGTTGAACTTATCCAATTACTGCCACTTATTCTGGTTCACAAATACACACACCAATCATCTCTTTTCACAACTGCTTTACGGCTCTAGTCTAAGGGCCTGTTTGGAAGTGTGGTAGAGGTTATTTTCAAAATGTTCGCTTGGAAATGCATTAAAATAATGTTTTTTTTAAAAAAAATGTATTTTTGACATCAGCGCATCAAAACGATCCAAAAGCACCAAAAAACATTAATTTGAAGCAAAAAAATTCAAAATTTTAAAAGTGAGGTTCGACCACACTCCCAAACACACCCTAAACATAGATTTATAGTTTTGCATGTGCAGCATTCATCTAATAGCTTTTGCACCAAGGATACATGATGGATTTAATCCTCAGATAAATAACTTCTATTTTCATTGTGTTGACAAAAGACATCCATGCATTGTTAAATTCTACAATATGACAAAAAAATCACAGCATACCAATTTAATCAAATGACAGTCACAATCCAATGATCAAGGCATCATTTTCACCAAAAGGATCAAATCCCATCACAGCCCATTCATGTGCACTACTCATCATTAGATTCCTATTCCTAACTTAAAAATTTTCATATGTTGGAGCCTCGGAGGTGTGGACAATACATGTGCGCTATTATTTAATACATCTCCACATTCAAAATTTTGGAGACAGATTTGTTTCCTTTTTCCCTTAATGTTTTCAATCCTTTTTTTTTTTTTTGCCTGGTGTGGGAGGGGTTCCAAGTACTGGTATAGTGAAATTATTATTTGGAAAATACAGAGACTAACCCACGGAAGAAAAAAAGCTATTGGATTCTATTGTTCTCAGCACAGCCAAATAAATATTTGAGAAAGAATAAAGGCAGCAAAAAGTAGACTTGTCTTTCAAGTTACCCAACAAAGCTGAACTTTTTGGAACACAGAGTGACAGACTAAGATAGCTAAAAGGAGCATAAAAGATAGGAGCGGTGAAGAAAATGTCACCTTTACTTCCCGATAGTGGACAAGTACAATGTGTGAAAGTTCCCTGCAGTAGAGGACAGCTACGTAAGAAACAGAAGATGGTCATCTGTCTAAAAAATGGAATATAGAAGAAAGAAACCAGCTGTTATTTCAAGAAGGCATTTTAAACCAACAATATCAGCTACGAGGAGCAGGTGATGGCCAAAACTGCCGATTTCTTTAGCTAATCTAACACTTCACATGAAATGGAACACACATAAAAAGATTTTAAGCGTCAAAGCAATAATCGTGCTGTATATGTGTGCTAACAGACATAATCCAAGGTTTTTTAGAAAGGTTGTGACCATGCCTATAATTTTTGAAAAACAGACCAAAAAAAAGCAGTTGAAGGAATTCATTACCACGGAACTCATGAAGCTCAATAATTTCCTCAGTTACACAAAAAGCTTGAAGCCTTCGTTGTTATGCCTCTAATTAATTGAAACCCAAAAGTAGAACGTGAAATAATCACAAAATCAGACGTTCATAAAATAAAATAAAATGAAAGCTATTAATTCAATGTGAAATACACATATATCAACAGGTTAGAACCAATCCAATCTTCTTAAATATTGCCAGGTATGCCACTTTATAAACCATGGTACGTATGAGGCCGGACGAATAGTTTGAAATGCAAGTATTTAGATCCAAAACCAAGATATTGGAAGATCAAAAATGAAAAGATTCAAGGACTCACTCTTCAAGCAACCAATAACTGCGTCTTTGAAAATTTTCGTTATCTTCTCCATGTGCATAATAGCAATGCAGCACATCAACACTTCCAGACTGAAAGAACATACACTTGTTTTTTTCAGTTACTGTGATTTGAAAGAGCACATAAATCTTAAATATAAACAATGCCTCAGCGGAGTAAAATACATTAGCTAGAAGACAAAGGCTTTGGCTCAAAGATGCCTGATTCCAATACCCTAATATGCTTACACTTTTTTTTCGGTTATTATGATTTGAAAAAACACATAAATCTTAAATATAAACAATGCCTCTGCAGCGGAGTAAAATACATTAGCTAGAAGACAAAGGCACTGGCTCAAAGATGCCTGATTCAAATACCCTAATATGCTTACCTTGAGCCTCTCATGAGCTTCTTTCACAGTTTTCCCATCTTTTTTCTTCCTCCAGTTATGGCCATCTTTTCTGAAGTATCTGAGCACTTTGCGATCAAAGAGGAACAGTGAACCACCTGAAATTGGAGCCAAGATATGTTTACAATTGTACCTTACTAATAGGAACTTAATCAAATGGAGGCCTGTGCGCCCGTAGTGGAGAAGATAACACACTTGATGCGCACAAACACTACAATAAGACAGAAGCACTCAAGCTACACATTATACTGCCATCTATGAGCTTCTCCTAACCTAAAATGCAACTTCTAGCCCCATTAGTAATCAGACAAGAAATGGGGAGGAGTCCTATTGCAGGAGCCTTTCCCTAGATAAAAGAAAACACTGAAACTTGGAATTCAAACAAATACAATTGTATTTGATAAGTGACTGGAGTTGAAAAAAATAATATTTTATTGGATAAGTGAGCTTAAACAAGTAGTTCTGTCATTTCCTTTAAAGTTGAATAACATGACAGGACAAAAAAAAAATCCAAACCAAATCGTTGATTTAGAATAAATGTGATTGCAATTTTATGCTTCAGCTGCTGTAGACTTGTGAGAATGATGTCCAATTTGAAACCCGACAGATAGGTTCAAACACAAAAGAAAAACAGGTGAACTCTTGATTAATGATCTGAAAATCATTTCAATCTTAGAAACATAAAACTATTGAAATGAATCTATCAAAGATATGCAGATTCTATGGTCTCTCACCCACACTTGACACCATTATCCTCGGGCTGTCCACGAGAGATAAGTTTGCAATATTGCAAAACATTAACCTTGACTCAAAAAGCAGTTAGGAGTTTTAAGGAATCTTGCCACATGGATCAGATGCAAAACAAATTTCATAGTAGATTCTCATGAAAGAGAAGAAAATAACTAGAACGAACTAGCTAAAAACAAAAAAGATCTCTTATTATCCACATGGAAGTTTATGAAAGGCAACTACAGGGAAAGGTTCATTGAACAATTAATCAACGAAAGCAATGCTGACAAAATATTACTTGGAGGCATATGTGCAGGTTCTGGGGCAATACGAAATCTCTGATAATTGGTAAGAATTTCACAAATTTCAGCAGGTCGTAGCCATCGATGCTGCGCTTCTAGCAGTATTTGCTGAATATCTGCATTCCAGCGGATGACAATTTTTTTAAAATGCACATCATCGGTAACTTCACAACATCAAGTGTAAAAACAAACAAAGACAAGAGGAGAATATAAAGCATGATAGTTAATGCCACCATTTCTAAACCACCTTCAAGACTGTATAAGAGAAGAAATTGGGGACTGATATAGCATGGAAATCTATCCCCTTAACAATAAAACATAAATCTTAATCCAGCGTTATCGTTGTTTTGAAATCCAGTTATCAATTAATGATAACATCTTGAGCAAAAATCCTCTTCAAAAGCTCAGACCCTCCCAAAAAGAACACCAAGATTATCACTAGGTTTAGTAGATAAATTATCTTCAATGAACTGTTGCACTGGTAAATAAGTGGTAATGCTTAAAAAATTGTCCCTTTGTTCTACAAGTAAAACCCACCCATAAAAACCCAAACTTTAAGCCCAGATCAGAACCTTAGTCCTGCTAACATCTTCCTCATCTAAAATATATACAAGCCAGCCATCAAAAACAAAAATGAAAACCTTCAACAGCATAAATTCCCAAAATCACAATTCTATAATACACTGTACAAACGAATAGTCCTAAATCAAAGTGCGGAAAAAAAAGATAAATAAAAAAAGAAGAAGTTGAAACTCTCTTACCTAGCTGGTTACCAAGAGGGTACCGTTTAGTGTCAGCCATGATTGATCAACTCCTCCACCTCCTCCTCTTCCTCCTCCTTTTTAGTCTCTATCTCTGCCTCTGTTTATGTGATGTCAAATCTTGAAAAGAGACGTTAATTATTGTGCAAAATAAATTATTAAGAAGTGTAAATACGAAGCTCTGTGTTTTGATCTGACAATCAGAGGAGAAATCTAAAGGATAGCATTTGAAGGGAGTAAGACAGAAAATCAAGCTGAAAGGGGGTACGGACATGGGGGGGGGAGAAGGTATTTGGGTAGCAGCAGCAGCAGCAGCTAAAATGGACTTTGGGCAAGAGGAGGAGGAGAGTACCGAGTGAGGTCGAGTCTACCTTTGACGTGATTTCCGGGATGGTCTTCTTCTTCTTCTTTTTTTATCTTAATCCATGTGTGAAATAAGAAGTAGTTTTCCCATGGTTTTTAAAAAAGTGTTTATCTTAAAAAAAATATATCAAATTAAAAGTTTTAATAATTTTAATATATGAACATTAAAAATTAAAAAAAATCTAAATAAAAAATATTTTAAAAATATCTTATTAAACATACATAAAATAACATTTATAACCGCATTTCCATTATCTTTTTATTTTTATTTTAAATTAACAAATTTCCATTATAATCTCAACCAATCCATTAGATTTATAATTTCATCTAACCTAATTAAATCATATTTATATTTAATTTAATTAATATTAAAATTAAAAAAAATAATACTTAAAACGACAAGCTGTAAATAATGTTCATAACACCAATAATGTTCATAACACCAATGTTGTACATTGAGGTCGTATTTATTTTGGTATTTTAAAAATGTTTTTGAAAAATTTTAAAATATTTTTGTTTTTTTTGTTTTAAATTAATTTTTTTAATATTTT
>Ga0307517_10010437_pt1 | contig 12997 bp, 16 predicted proteins | sample 23_EM_MG_FD_194515 | JGI IMG/M metagenome (GOLD analysis project Ga0307517, IMG submission 194515) | Populus trichocarpa ectomycorrhiza microbial communities from riparian zone in the Pacific Northwest, United States - 23_EM | ecosystem: Host-associated > Plants > Roots > Unclassified | place...
GGACCATATAATATAGTCCGGCCTTCGGGTCGCTATAGAGCGTGATCCGGACATCGGGTCGCTTATTAGCGTTACCCGGTCATGTGACCTAAGACTCGTAGGGCTAAAGGAAGCCTCCGGTTCAACATCCTAGGCACTTAATGCTTGGCGTTCGGGCATCTGTTCCCCCAATATCATCGTTTGGTCTGACAGCCTCATACTAATATCCCCCCCACGCTGTGGGTCCACGGCGGAGTTTCCACCGTTGACGAAAACGGAGCGCGATCCGGTCTGACCAACCGATCGGCCCCGGGTGTCTGACCGCGATCTGCAAGCCGTCATTAGCTGTGCTGGCCACACCCAATACCGTGGGGTGAATTACAGGAGTGACACCGTTGATACACGGTGAGTCATCAGGCCTCAGGCCTCAGACCTCGGATCTCAGACATCCGAGACTTCAAACTGACCACTGTGTGTGGGGTACACGTGAAGCATTCTTGCTTGCCCGGTTAGGGTTGTCTCCTATGGCCCCCCAAGGCATTCCGGATCCGCTGTGGGTTGGGTAGTATGGGTCCATTCTTATCATGCGGGTTGGACTCGCGTTGTCCCTGCGCACGCGAATCCCGTTTAGCCGGCGTTGTGCCCAGCATCAGGAAAATCTCGAGTCGGATTCTGTGCGATTGTGTACAATCGACGCGCTTCGGGAAACTTCCACATGCTCCATCCGCTTCCAGGCCGTTCGGAGCGATTCCACTAGGGCACTTTTTCACGAATGTGCTTCGAAGCGCTCCCCTAAAGTTTTGTGTAGTGTATCGTTGAGTAAATTGGTGCTTATTCCAAGCACAAGGGTCATCCATTCCGTCTACTATGGGTGGGTGGTCCAACCATCTGTATATTGTATACCTCACATGTGAGCACCGTAACACAATGTAATCCGGCTTTTTTACAGTTGCCAGCTGCGAGTTAACGGTAACACCTCTTGCTCTCAGGGTCTTCAGGCCGGGCCCACACCTGTGGCATAAGGCTATGTTCCCCACCCCCCTTGCTGTTCACATCTGCCGTGCTATCGACAAAAACGATTTTTGTCTGATGGATTCGGCCTCGGCCAGCCTCTCTGGCTTTGTGGGTCCACCGTGTCCATCTTTGGTGTCACGAAAACCGGACGAAATTTGGTGGGGGCGAACTGAAACCAAACGTGCATACTGTGTATTGCGTAGGATTGGTATTGGGCTGACAGGGTTCACGTCGTTGACAGTGCCGGAAACGCAGAACACAGTTTCGTGTGGTAGGGGATATCATTTGGGTTTTGTTCAACTAAGGCCGCCCGGGGCCAAAGGTCCCGGGCTTTATTTTGTAACTAGATTTCAAAGGCTCAAGGCGGTGTATTATTGGGATGCATCTCAGCCTGAACTGCCGCTCAGATTAAGCATGAGTTCAAGTTTATCATTGTGTGCAGCGACTCTGATGCCGATACCTGAACACGGGTAGCGGCTAGTCCAGGCAAAATATACATTCTTATGTCCCGTCTGTGGATCTATCTGTGGATCTCGACATGCAGCAGGTCGAGTGCGCCCTCCTTCCGTGCTATGCTTGGTCGTCCCGCGCGGGTAATTAGCACCGCGGTGCGGAACATGCAGACTCCCGTTTTTCCGAGTGCAGCCGTGAATTTGGGTCGAATAATGCGGTGAAACAATCCCCCATGGGCCGTTTGCCTCCACGTGTAGTTCCGTAGGTACCCCTGGCACTCCCTTAGCACGATGTCAAATACCGCTTCGAACGTACTGAAGTGGTGTCGATGAACTCACGACGGGGACAGCCAGGGATCAGGTTCGGTCATTCCGTTGTTCTCCCGGTCAGATACTGATACGATCTCTCAGCACTACGATAAAGAGCACTCGCTCAGTAGAGTGCCTTGGTTGCGATTGCGAATTTGGAACCCAACGTGCGGTGGGTCAGGTTAGCTCTCAACCCTCCACTCAACACTACGACGCAAAGATCGCGTCGGGTGCTCTTCGTGCGAACGCGAATTAAGAGCGAGGAGTCAACGAACCAGGTTCGCGTCCGCCACCCTACCCAATGTCCCTCCGCTGACGACCGCCTAGCACTATTATGCAAAGCACCGCCGGTTCGAGTACGCTGAGTACGACAGCGAGTTTAAGACTGAGACAGCCAGGGATCAAGTTTCAACTCAATCCTCCATCGTGGATGGTCCCCCGAGGCTGGCGGTTGGTTAGTACAAGAACACAAACATCATTCACTTCAGGCACGGTACGTGCAATCGTCAGTTCAAGACCGAGGGGTCCATGGATCAGGTTTCGTACCAAACCCTGTACTTGACGATTATCCGCTGACACCCATTTCAGCATTACGACGTGAAACACCGTCTTAAATGAGATATAATTCGCGGCGGGGAGCGAGATATCAGGTTCACCCTTCTAAACAGTTTCCCAGTTAGGTATCGACAGGTCTCTCACCAATGGTGGATAATCCCGTCGTTTGACGGAATTCGAATGTCCCGCGCGTGGTCGCGAACTCTAGATGAAAGGAGTGATAAATCATATTTTCGATCATCCCCGAGTGGATGATGGCCACCAACTGGTGACGACTCTTACTATAACCAAACCTTCAGAACCAGTGTAAACCCAACTCACGTATAGTTTGGTACATGGCTGTGCGAGCAACCAACGTGCAGAACTGTTCTCACCTTGGGCCGATTCCCACCAGCGAATGGCTCGAATGTCGGCCTTGAACTCTTCCGAAGTCACACTTTGTCCTCGTTAGCGTTCTGGAAAAACGTTGAACGTTGAACGTGGAGGTGTCCTTGGTGTTACCGGGGGGTGAAGATCAGTGCATGTAACATTGCGGTTATAAACATTCATTTACGGAGTACTCCGTGTTTGTATTTGGGCATGGGGTACGATGCATGGTTTAGGTAGCGAGAGCGAAAGTTTTCGACAGAAATCATGTATCAGTGTTCGCTAAGGTTCGGTGTTTCAGCCATTTTTTCAAGTAGAGAGCGCGATAAGACAATAACGTACCACATATTGAACTCTTGGCCAAAATAGTTCGAATCGCTCGACTCAACGAATACTGTCCTTTCATCCATGAGCTCCAATCGGTACGCCTCCGCCTCAGCTCTCGACATCGTCCCATCATTCCCACCAGAGATCATGTCGATTAGTTCAGTTGGGAGTCTTCCCAGCCACGACAGGTCATCCACCCCCAACATCGCTTCTCGGATTATTTCACATTGCTGGGGTGCGACAGTGGTAGCTGAAGGAATGGTGTATGTTGGGTCCACGAGGAAGGCGACAAAGATCTTTCGATATCCGGGTTTAGTCGGGTCTTCGAGACGGAAAGGTTGAACTTGGTGCTGGTAGATGTTTGGGAATGCGACACAGCGGCCTTGGATAGTTTCGGCACTTCCAAGTTCCTGCAAACATTTGTCCTCGCTAGTTGGGGCAAGTGAGGTAGGGACACTCAGCGGGTTTGTGAATGATGTCAATGGAGGATAAAATTACCGATCCATCTCATAGAGAACACGCATGCAGTGTGAGTCGTCTTGTCCGTGGTACTCGGGTTCACACGTTGATCTTCTAAACGCCAACCGCGACGATGTGATATTTTCGCAGTCATAGTACTTCACGAGAAATCAGTACCGAGTCGCGAGGCTGTGGATGGATGAAAGACCTACATATATGAAACTGGAAACAATGTGCTCGTTTTCCATCCCTAGGAAATCCAGGTGAATTATCACAGCCAGAAGGGGTTGACACATGGTTCAGAACCACCCACCTTCAACGTGCCACTTGCCGCCAGGATATTCCGGTTTCTCAGGGGTCAGGACGATATTTGCAAGCTTTATAATGCATTGAATCGTGGTCCCCTTCAATGAAACGGTTGGCGTCTTCATCACATCGAGATCTCCAGCATACTTCTCCCTGGCATCCGGTAGGCTCAAGTCTTTCTTAGAGAGCCACGCATATCTATCTGCATCGTACTCTTCGTCACTGTCCAGATCGGGCTCGTCGGCCTCTGCGAACAAACAATCAGGGAGAGAGCCCTCGACTTTCGACTTTGTCCTGAAGGGAAGTAGGGGTCGACGCAGATCCGAGAGCACACGTTCCCACAAAGGAACTGCCCGTTCCAACAGCTTAGGAATCACAGATTCCAGTGAGGCATCCTTCTGTGGATGGACGTTGTTGATGTAAGGGGAAGTGAGAGCGATGGTACCGTCCTCCGCGACAGCAAAGTCCGAAGGGAGCCACTGGAATTTCTCCGAGACATGGGGTTTGAGACGGCCTGGAGGTATCAAGACCTCACATTTACCACTCTGTGGATCCTTGATGAACGTGCGGTTGTAGACGATCGGGTAAAGTGAGGGGTGAACGAGATCGAGGACCTGGTTGTCGGAATTGGGATGCCAGTCCCTCTCTGCATCCGGAACGTTCTCGAGAGGGGAAACCGTAGCGATTAACTGGTCTCGGAGATCGCTCGAGATCAGGGAGTCAGACCTCCAGATACGTTCGTATGGTCCGACCTAACAACACAACGTTTGTAAACAGAGACGAGAAAGGACGGACGGGAACTTACCTCGATTCCAGTGTCGGGATCCCGAATGGACGCGTAGCCATGCAACTCTTGGAACACATAGCTGATCTTCAGACGAGGTCATTTCCCTATTACCACGAAACCGCTGGGGATAGTTACCATCCTCTCTGTGAGCTGCCGGATCCGATATTCATCTTTTTGTTGACCCAACGCTTCTTGTGTCCACTTCTCGACGAGAGCTGGATCCTTGATTTTCTCCCACCAATTGGGTTTCTCCCGAATGACATTCGAGAGAGCGCACATCCGCATTTCGACGACCTGAATTTTTCAGTTAAATTGCGGAGTCTCAGAGTGATACTTGGAAACCCTACCGTTCTTGGGTGTTCCTTGCCTTCATCACTAGAATAATCCCAGCTTATATCATGGAATGGGTGGATGTAGTGGCCGTTTGGGAAAGCGTCGTAGGGGAAACCGTACGTGGATATGTCTGGCATGGTTGAGCGAGGTCTGAGGTCTGCAGCAAGGGCAGTCGGTGATTTTTATGCTTTTCAACGCGAAACGAATCGTCTTCCCACTTTCGGAACTCTCAGTTACGATAGCGGGACTCCGGGTGTTTTGAGCGGAAAGAGGGACTTGACTCACAAGGCAGCGGGATGGTGGTGGGTGATTCGACCTCTTCTCTGAACGGGGATGGGGTAGTCAGGGAGTTGCCAATTCCCATGATTGACAGTCAGCGCCCAATATGCCATGAAGTCCGCGTACAATTCGCTCAAGCTAATGGTACCGACGACGAGCGGAGGTCGCCTGACCGGGAGTCAATCCGCCAGGGCGGGGTGAAGGAGATGATCCATTTGCATGATGTTAACGTACGTAAACCATGAAGTAAACTGCGCCGCTTCGATTTCCCACCCCTAGAACTCGTTTTTCTCCAAATACCAACTTTAGGGCTGCACGCCAGTAGAGTCGGTGCGTGGGCCCTACACCGGTCCTACGGCTTACAGTGCAGTCATTCGCGTGGATTTAGGGCGATTGAACGAATCAGGTACGCCCCAGTGGCCCAATCTCGGCCCAGCACGACGCGATATAGGCTCGGAACTCACAATACAGATACTGAGAGTAGGTGCTTCATATTCGTCACTGTCGTGGTGGGGTGTCAGGGTTATTCAGGAATTTCGAGCTCCTGATGATGGAGGCCGGGTTCCCCCAATGCCTGCACGAGCACATGTGTTCATAGAGTTGAACTCGCCCGGCGCGAACTCACTCTCACACTTTCCGGGTGAAAGACCGTTCATCTCGTGAATAGGATGTTGGAACCAGCCAACTCGTAATACCCCATACGCGCATCGCTCGATCCCATGTGGTTCGGCGGATGTACTATGAATCGTGTGCTTGGTTTATCTGCGGTGCAACAAGTGGTGTTACCCCTGCCATGATCACCGATTGATTTGCCGTGGTTTTGTTCCACACTTCTGCTACGGGGTCCTCACATGTCCGGGTCACCGGGACGGAGTCCTTCGAAACTCCCCTTGGGAGTCCCAAGATTAATCTCCTTTCAACCCCTCACGAGGTCATGACCATCACGAACGGGCGATGAATTACGAAGGTCCTTCAGGGATCCCGCACTGTATTACCCTCCCTTATCGCAGATTTTTTCGTTGTCGCAGATTTCTAGGGGGTTTTTAGTATCAGGTCCGGGAGAATTCGTTGACTCCCTGACGAAGGTACATTACTACTTATCTCGGGAGCTTGCTGAAACCTCATAGTGACCCACGACTGCAATTTTGCTTACCTGGACCGGGATTATACCTTCAGGCCGGTCAATTCATTCTCTTTCTTGGAAGTCAGCTGGTTGATAAATGTGATGCGGCTAAGACCGAGCCCACTCCGGTGCATGTTCGTGGACACCTCTCCTGTGGAGTAGATCTTTCACCTCACTTGCTTGGGGGAGCCATTGCGTCGTCCCAAAATAAGCTGGACAACGGGATAGGGTAGGTTCCTCTGTAGGTCCACAGAACTGTACGTGCGACTGCGCACACACAGGTGGGATCTTCTACATCCCTATGACAGCCGGTGTATACCCAACCCGACGCCCTCCGCATCTAAGTACGCCGGGGGCTGCCCCCTCTCCTCAAGGTAGATGTGAGGACTAACCCGTATAAGTATTGTGGACAGTTTCGGCCATCTGCAGGGCAGATGATCAAGAAACCTGGATGACTGTCCTTCGTCCTCGGCGACTAAGTTCCCAACACCAAGAACGTGATCGAAGAGCCCTCGATGTCGAATACATGGCCCCCAATCTTCTTTGAGGAGAAAACGATCTAACCTGACCAAGCGAGCTTGGCAAATCTGATTTTCCCAGGTATTTCAAGGGCTTGTATAACGGAAAATGGATACTTAGGCTCAGAGATAAGATCGGGGAAGGTTGATCGCATCATCCCGGGGCGTTCCAGAAGCTGAACCTCTTTATCAGATATCCCTGCCCCGCACATTGTCTGCCAGCCACACTTTTCTTCACGCAGTAGAAAGGATGAGAAACAGGAAATGCCCTGCCTGCAACAAAATATACGCCTGTATCTACACCGCTCACAAGGTCAGTAGCTGTGGGTTCGGTGTTTCTCGCGAATAAGATATCTCGTTAATCAGCTAGCAGCACCTTCGCGAGGAACACCCCGCCTGCGACCAGCCCCTGATACTCCTCAAACCACAGGCCCCCCAACGTCGATTATGGACGGGCCAGCTGATCCAGAGGTTCGGAGTACGTTTCCTACGATAACCTGGACGTTGGTGATAACGCAATTCTCGCCCTTCCGTGAATCAGGCTATCTGCAGGCTATGTCCCGGTTCACCTGTGTTCATTAGCAGGTCCGCAAAAAAATGGGTAATACGAGATTTCTAGCGTTGTCGAAATCCTCCTGAACATCACCCACAGCACATGAAAAATGAGCATGTTCAGCGGGTGAGTACTTGAGTCTTCGCATACTTCTCGATTGGATGCCATCGTCATGCTGACAATCGGTTGCGACCACATATCTCACAACTGTCCCCACCGCACTCCGCTTGTCCGTTGTCCAGTGCCCAATATGCTCTGCGGAAGTACCCAAAAAAATTGCTAGGGTAACCCAAAGTTCTGTCTGATAGTCCGTCATCTCACCTCACAACAGCACCTTAAGAGAAGACACGGCATCAAAGGTGGCTCCTTCAAAGCCTCCACCCAGGAAGTATTCAAGCCTGCAGGGGGCGGTCCCCCAAAGAAACCGCCACACCCAGGTCAACCCGTTCATAACTTCCAGAGCACCAAAGAGACCGAACCCCAGTGGTCGTCTCTCGCCTCCAAGACAACCGAGATATCGTCGGAGAGGGTCTACTGCCAAGAGTACGATTGCGGGAGGGGGTTTTCGTCAATGGCGTACCTTGAGTTGCATACGAGGTTCTTCCATCCAGTAAAAGTGGTCAGCGATCGTCTTTCCTTTATTGAGCAAAGATTGATATTATGGCAGCCCACACAGACTACGGAAGGAGACAACACGACCACTCCCCCATCGAAGGGTCTCCCCGAGGTGGCCAAGCAGTTCACAGAACATCCGCCCAGGTATTTTTCAGTATCATCAACGATCAGCTCCTCTGGTTTGGGAGAACAAACGATGGAGGACGGTCTTGGTCCGACTCGTCGTGTTGAAACTCCTAGGCCTGTCCTCTCACCGGGTGGAAATGAAGGTATCGGCTTGACCGGAGGGCAGGATGTCCAGCAACCGTCCGAAAGTTTCGCCGAGCCCCTAACCATGATACAAGGCAACGTCGGTGTGCCGGTTGGGACAGCCCCACCACCTCCAACATCCCTTCATCTGCGATGTAGGATGTGCAATGCACCCCCAACTGTTGCCACGCGACCAACAGTTACCACGTGCGGTCATCTTTTCTGCTCCGAGTAGGTCTTAAGAATCCTAGGCAGGGTTGTCGCCGGACTCACTCTGAATCAGATGTATTACGCAACACGTATTGTCAACCCCGAAATGCCCTGTGTGCAACAGTGCTCTTTTGTTGTACTGTTTATTCAAACTCGATCTCCTAGCATCGTCCTAGAGATCTAGCTTTTGTAAAAACTTTGTAAAAATATGAAGATACATCATGTCTGCAGTGTTGTGGCCCACGACCCCTTTCGTCGAAGGACCGGTCTCCCTATTCGGCTTTCTGTGTCTGCAGTACTCTTAGATGAGCCAATCCAGAATGCCCCGCGTGTGTTACCGTACGCCCAGGTCTCCCACCATCGAGGCTCCTAACTTTGACCTGAACGACTCCTATTTCGTCTGCAGTATCTGTTATGTGTATCAGGATGGCAAGCTGTTCCAGCTCCACGAGGTACTGATAGCCATGCCGAAGGCGAGGGACGCTTGAAGATTGCCTTTATCCTCAACATCTCGCAAGCAAAAGAAGTTCGCACCAAGCTTTCCATCCGCGGAGCCGATCTCAGTAAACGCCTGGGCAATGGTCGACTTTCCGGTCCCCGCAAGGCCATTCCCGGAACGGTATCCGGTGTCGGCGGTGTTACACATCTTTTCCAGAGGATGACGATCCATATTTCCCCATTCGCAAGTGGCGACAAAAGGTGGGACTGAAAGGGGGCGGGGCTCGTGGTCTGCTGACAGTCTCCATTGTAGGTGTCCCGTTGCAACGAAGTCTAAGCAGATGTTAGTTTCGACGAGAAAAATACTTTTGGGAGAGCGAACCTGATGGTCCAACAAGGCATGGCGAATAGCTTCCGCCAGACTGTTAAGCTTCGTGCATTCTCGAGGCTCGGGGGGAAGTTCGGGATCGTTAGGCGAGAGCGACTCGGAAAGCGTCTTGACCCTAGACACCAATGATCTTATGGCACGTTCATTCACGCCCGTTCGCTGGAACGACTGTGAGCATTGCGAATCGAATGTGCGGGGATAATGACATACCTCGTAATTGCCCAGAATAAAGTAGAGAGATCTCGCGATAGATTTGAGCGGAGCGGACCGAAGTGCCCACGGAGTCTCTCACCCCATGGAACCATTCGGCCGTGGCAGATGCAATAGACTCGCAGTTCTATTCCTTCCCATCCGCGGCGGCGCTCGGTTCGAGGACGAACTTCCGGTCCGTGACCAGGAAGGGCGGAGGTGTCTGCGTTATGGGAAAGAACGATCAGAGGCAGCGACGAGAACAACCGCACGTTCACGTACTGTAACTGTCGGGTTTCCCGCTGTACGACAGAGGAGGCCGATCCACTGAAGAAACTCGCTCTCCTGACAGCCGCGTTGGCTCTATCCCCTTCTCGGTCATAACCTTTGCCCGCTACGACGGGCTCTGGTTCCAGAAGCGGGCTCGTTGAGTCAACCCTCTCCCCACCGGGTGAATCTCGTATGTCGTCCATGTCGGTGTTGGACCAGCGCGGATGGTGGTGTGATAGTGGATCATGATTGCCCTCGTGACTTTGACTCTACTTATTTTATGCCAGCGATCAGCCTCGTCAACTTGCCGCGAGCCCTGTGGGTTCATGGACGCGACTGCGTAGTATCTGCTCTCCCAATACCTCTGGACCCAACGACCCCATCAGCAGATCACCTGTCGACCCCGCTGTATTCACAGTTATAGTCAGCACTCTCGGCGCGCAAGGACTCCGGGTCGTGAAACTCTACGGCGTCAAACCCTGGACATTAGACCACCTTCACCCTATCTACGGCCTAGTCTTTCGTCTCTCGCGCAACAAAGATAAAATTGTGCTGCAGAAGAAGGCGATCAATGGTCTCGAAGACGGAGGGCGATTCAATGAAGCTTTGGTTCACGAGCCGTTTAAACGGCGATGCTTGTAGCTGGACAATCCTGAACATGGTCCTGAGCGTGGAAGAGGTCGACGTTGGGGAGAGGCCGAGGGAGTTTAGGAATGAAACAGAAAGGGTGTCTTTGCCGGTGTGTCGTATATCCATCTCTTCGTTTGTGGGTTATCTGAATCGCACAACTGTAGATGGGGTTGTCAGTTTCAAATCCTTATTTTATTATGCAAGCGCAACGCTCTCGCTCGGTTCTTTGCTATATATTATGGTCCCCGTCTTTCCGTTGAATCAAAATCACGAAGCCCGCTGATATACGAGGGGCCGCAAATGCACTCGGAATCAAGACCCTCGACGGCGATGACGCAAAAGCCGAACATTCGATGAAGTCCTCCGCTAACAAACGTCGAAACCTCGCCATCACCAAGGGGAAGCAACTCGCGAACGGACAGCACGACGGCCATTCCCACTACTTCGGCTTTGTTACAAAACCCCACGCACCTGATTTCGCGTTCGGTTTGGGGGCACAGGAGTTTCAAGTAATGGACGTGCTAAAGGACGATCTACTTAGCGCGTGGGGGACAGTGCGTTGGGGACTCGATTTCAGCGAAGACCTCGGTAGAAGACGAGCCTCAGAGACCCCACCCGGCCACCGTGGGTTCCCCCCGAAGGTCGCGCCGCATTTTCTTACTCGTGGTCCCTGCCAGACTGATAATATCAAACAGTTATTCGACTACGAGCTATTCGCTAAGAAGGCTCGTAAAGGATTGGTAGAAGGAAGGGAAATTTCCTTCCTTCGTGAATCGGGAGAAACATAGGGTTGGCGAATGGGTGTGTTGTGTGCCGGCCGTATTGTCCGTATTTCAATCACGTATCTACGTCTTCTCGTAAATTTATCGGTGTCTCGCAATACACGTATACATCAGCCAACGATCTGAAAACCTCGGGCTGCCGACCAATATGGCGAAGCATGCCACCATCATGAACCTCCAGCCGCTTCAACCTGAACCCCACCTCGCTACGCACCCTGAGACAGTCCAGTGCAAAACGTGGGATCATGCTCAGATGTTCCGCCTTCAAGACAACGGTTTCGAGTTTCGGAAAGAGGGTAGCGGAGGGATTGTTCTTGTTGGGCATCAGCGCACGCCACAATCCGATCGACCTGGAGTTTTTGGCTTTATAAGCGGAGGAGATGGAGTGCACCTCTGGGCGCAGACGCGCAAACTCTCTCCAGTGGCTCTCACGGAAGTGGTCTTGAGTTATTTCGAGCGTGGTGGCAGACAACGGAACCACCTCGTGCGCCGGAAGGAGGATCTCCCTCAATTCCGAGTCGCCGAGCGAGCGACTACCTGTCACCCTGAGTCCGCCTATCCTGATGGGCCACAATCCCATGAAATACGGTGAGTTTGGGGCGGCTTCGAACAGACCCTTTGGGAGAATGCCACCGGAAAGGACGTGATGCAGATGGGATAGGTCAAAAGTCCCCGAGTCCAGGTCGAGAGATGTGATAGCGGGGAGTTTCAGATGGGTCAACACGAATATGGATTCCGGGGCAGTAGCCACAAGTCTGAGGGATTTTAGGTGGGAGAGCTCAACGATGCGGTTCGATTGCCAGCCACTTTGAGGCAAAACGTTTGGGCTTCTACACTTGAGCGAGAGGGTTTCTAGGTGGGGTGAAGCCTTGAGCGCGGTAATAAGTTGGTTCCCTGGTGGGTCGAAGGATGACGAGAACTCCATATGGAGGTCCTTCAGTTTTGAGAAGAGGTGTGACGGCCAAGTGGTTGCGATGTCACTGATGGAAAGAGCCTGCAAGTGCCCACTGAGGGTGTTGCTGGGGGGGATGACAAGCCTCCTGTACAACGCAGTAGAAATGGATAGGTGCTTGAGGTTTGGAAGCGGCTCGTCGAAGATCCAGGAGAAGTGAGGCCAAACGTCGGGTTCTCCGTGGAATTCCAGTGTATGGATTCTATCGCGCCGAAGCCGGGCTGCATCTCTCACGCTATCCAGGCCCGCCTTGACCCTTTCTTTCCCTTCTTTGATGAGCACATGCGCGTAGATCTCTACCGGACCCCAGTCAGCCATTTCGAAACGCTTGAGCATCGTCTCGGGGGGGAGACAATATATCCTTCCCCATAGCAGGGGAGTGGACATGATCGTTTTGCGGAGGTAGTGGCAGACGAGGAGGATGGTCGTCCAGGTGTGGGTGAGCTTCGTGTTGTCCATGGTGAAGGGTAGAATATACGTGAGGATGTCGTGGGGGAGGCGAAGGAGCGGTGAGTGTAGGGGGTTCCTGTTCCGAAGTTCTTCGATAGATAACCCATTGGTAGGCGCATCGACCGTAGGTACTTCCGGGGATTGGAGGGATTGGTCCTCTGTGATGCAATTTCTAGGACCTAGGGCTTCGAGACCGGACATGGCTAGTAACGCGTCAGGCCACAGATGCGATATGAGATTGGAGGTGGACGGACCGGTAGAGCTGAAGCGGCGTAAGAATTAGGTGGGGGCCAGGGTCCGGCGCAGGATGGAACGGTGACCCCTGTATTTTATAGTGCCGTGGTCTCGACCGAAAGACAAGATGAGCTCATTCCCGACGGTCGCGACTGGGTGGGCCGAAGGAGAAAAGTCCGTAGTGCATCCGCAAGTTTAGAGGCCTGGACTCGGGATAGTTGTAAAGAGAT
>Ga0307517_10010438_pt1 | contig 12996 bp, 9 predicted proteins | sample 23_EM_MG_FD_194515 | JGI IMG/M metagenome (GOLD analysis project Ga0307517, IMG submission 194515) | Populus trichocarpa ectomycorrhiza microbial communities from riparian zone in the Pacific Northwest, United States - 23_EM | ecosystem: Host-associated > Plants > Roots > Unclassified | place...
TTTCAACCAAGACAAGAGTTACAACTCAAGATCTTTCCCCGTGGATACCAGTGTTGTAGTTGTTGATGATAGAGTTATGTGGTAGGTGATAAAGGAAGAACTACAGTTCAACACTTTTCAACCAAGACAAGAGTTACAACTCAAGATCTTTCTCCGTGGATACCAGTGTCGTAGTTGTTGATGAGGAAAGAATTGAAAGAGTGGTGGTAAAAACATAATGCTAGATTTCTCTTATAGAAGTTCTTCCTTGTTCTTTTCACCAGTAAATGTGTGTGTTACAACCAGTGTGACTTCTCCTAGGTCTTTAGTTTGTACTGGAGCCTGCCACTCACAGTATTTCTCATCACACATGTGGAAGGCAACCCACAATGCAATCGATAAACAATCACTTACTTGTTTGCTGCCCTGAACCCCCCCCCCCTGGACAAAAGTGCCAAGGCTCAACCATCTTCTACAATCCTGGCCATCAACCACCTGCCCTCAACCAAAATATTATATAATTCACTCTAATGACTATGCCAGCATATTACACTTTCAACTATGAGGACACCCTTGACCGGTCGGTCGAGAGGCTGCTAGTCTTATATGTACTGAGCAGTTTATCTCAAAAAACGAGATCAAAGTGCGATCTGATAAGCCTTTAGTACTGGAGCATACCACCCACAGTATTTCTGATCACACATGTGGGAGGCAACCCACAATGCAACCCACAATGAATGCGTTGTAACGCACAAATCCAAACCCAAACAATCTGACAACCTTCTTCCTTGTTTAGCGCACACTTATACTGTTTCACTCTATACCCACCTTCTGCAGCTCACCTCCACACTTGGTACACCACAGAGAAAAGCTGTCTTAAGACTACTAGCATCTAAAATTCACATCAACCCTGCATATCACATGGAGTGTTCCGAAGCGTCCAGTCCCTGAGTCCTTAGGATAGGACCAAATGGCCTCTGGGTGGCAGTCTGCGTTTTTCCAGGTGATGGATGGAGTAGGGGAGATCGGGTTAGGATTCTATGGAGTCTTGCGGTTACATTTCTTCAGCTCGGATACTTACAAACATGGGGTTTATGATTTCATCTGGCTCATGCGTTATGATTTCGCAAAGCGTGTGATGTGCCTAATAAGTAAAGAAGAATACATCTTAAAGATAAAACCATTTGCCGAAATCGCAGTCAAAAACCACCAGCATGGATCTGCGAGGCCGGAGGCAGATCCTCAATGTTTTGAATATCGGTCTCTCCCCTCTAACAGTGTGCTAGAAAGAGCAATCATACTATCGCGGTCCCAAGATTCAGATATTAGATGTATATATTCAGATCCGCCAGAGTCCCCTGAGTTTCCCTGTAACTCGTCTGACAAATACCATGCATTAGCCTGTCAATCATGGTTGCATCTGGGCTTTGCGATATCACAACTAGAGTAAACACCAAGGTAGAGAGAGGAACTTAAATGTGAAAGAGAAATAAGACTTGTCGCAGAATAATTTGTTCAGTGCTATCTTAACACTAACGGATCTTGATATTTGGTTTAATCTGCTTCTCTTTCTTGTAGGAATATTGTTTACTCGGTCGGCTGCATGCCATCACCATATATCCCACATAGTTGGCCTACTGCTTCTCGTCCCCCAATGTCCTCACTCACCGCTAGCCGTCCTCAATCATCTCTAGCCGTAATCTGTGGTTCCTCTCATTATTTATCCTCCTGTGCCTGGCTGTTATTCCTAATTCCTGCCACCTGAACCCGCCCGCAGTCCGGGCCTCAGGCTGCACGCTACAGTTCTTGCCTAGACTCTACCATCTTGGGATACCCGCAATTGTTCTCCGCAAAGTCCCGGCCATCCTTCCATCTGCCCAGGCATCCCCCTTAGCAGCGGCTATCACGTGTACCCACCATACCAAGAAACAACCAGCGTGTACAGCCCAGCCATCACAGCCTAGCCCGCCCATCTCCTGCCCCACTTGACCTGCATAGGATCCGGGTTAGCAGCCCCTTCCTATCCTATCTTCTTGGCATTATCGCCGCCGTCCCTTTTCAGCCCCTGAATGGTTTGGAACACTGATCTTATGTGACAGCATAAAACCCTAATTTACCAACTATGAAAAAAGGCTAAGGACAATAGCCGAACATCTACATTATGGACAGTCACAGACACGACCAGAGGGAAGTGGTATATCTTTATCCTCCCTTATTCCCCTTCTACCTTGGGAGTCTACAAGCCAACTATGGGCGTGGGATGGCAAGGGATAGAAAGATGGAGTCTCCTATACTGGATGCTTATCTGCTAAGACTCAGCTGTCGCCTTCGCCGTCCTGCATGAAATCACTTGCCAAGTTCTTAGTGGAAGAATTGGATGCCTATCCTAATACTGCGAACAAAGATGGAGAGACATTGCTTTTCAGGACCACCTGCAATGGGCACGAAGCAGTTGTGAAGGTGCTACTAGAGCTGCCAGATATCAATCCCAATACAAGAAACAAAAATCTTACCAGGCCACGATCAATTGGGTGAAATGGAGAGGAAGGAGTTATGAAAGTGTTACTGGAACGGTTCGATGTTGACTCTAATTCTGAGCATGAAGATGGCCAAATACCACTCTTCATATCCGCCTGCCATGGGCACGATAGAGTTGTGATAGTTCGACAGGAGCCGAAGGAGATCAAGACCTACCACTACGAATGTACCTGGTGGAGGCCACTCGCCAGAGCCGCCTGTGAGCAACAGAAAGGAATGTTGAAGCTGGTGTAGAATGATGAGAGAGGGAGCTTATTACTAAAAATAAATTTGGAGATACACCACTCTTTGGAGGCACCCACGAGACATGCGAAGGACCCATAAAGTGCTTGCAGGCACGATTGGATTTCCATCCGAATACTATGGTTGATGATCGCAGCACACTGCAATTCTGTGCAAGCTGCAAACGGTATGAAGGAGTTGTTAATGTGCTACTGTTGCAGGATAAGACTAACCACAACACGGGGAGTAGATATCGTAGAATGCTACTATGCAACGCCACCCAGAAGGGAAATGAAGAATTTGTGGAAAGGTTGCTTGAGCCATTGGATGTCAACCGAAATACTACAGACCAGGATGGAGAAAACTGTGATTCTGGGCCACTAATAAGGAGCATCCTGGTGCTGGTAGACTGAGACAATGTCAACCCCAACACTCTGAACAAAAATAGTACAACGGCACTCTGGATAGCAGTCCAGAAGGGTCATGAAGAATTGGTGAAGAGGCTGCTAGAACAATTGAATGTCAACCCTGCTCCTGGGGACAAAGATGGCCAAACACCAGTCTTTGGAGGTGGCCAAGAGGGCTACGAAAAAGTGTTAAAGATGTTGCTGGAATAATGGAATATTGACCCGAATACTGCAGACAAAGATGGCCAAACACCCCACTTCTGAGCTGCCCATCAGAAGCATGCAGGAGTTGTGAACATGTTGCTCAAGACCGTAGATGTCAGCCTAATACGGCAGACAGAGATCACTAAAGACAGATGTTCGGGCCTCCCCACAACAGGCGCGAGGAGGGTTCGAGACCTGGTGGGTGTAAGTGAATGTAAACTTCACTATGTGATATCGCGCTAACCAAGCAGATACTTTGCAAGCTCTTGAGGCTGGATGTCATGCCATCATAAACTGACTGAAGAACCAAAAGAATTCAATTCCGTTATCAGGCAGCTATAAATCCACAATGTCCTCCTAACTCAAGCTTCTTGGTTTAAAACATGACTCCTTCAACAGGATTAGCAGGTTTGCATGTTTAATCCTGAAGGTAGCTCTATATTCTCAAACAAACAATCTGACAACACCACACAGCCTCTGCCTCCCTGCACCTCCTCTCATTGCATAATCTTATTGCAACTGGAATTATATTATTTGTCCAGCCGTCGGATACCTTTTACCCTCCCTGAGCCCTGGTCCTGTTTCAAGAAACGCTTTGCCACAATATTCCTTATGCCCCAATTATGTCCATTGGGGGAGGTGCACGATCAAAGGTCGATTGTGTTGTCCTGTTTCATTGGTTAGCATCGCTCTCCTGCTACCACACCTCAACCATCTAAGTTCAAAATAAGACCTTTTATATGATTATATGTCTACGGAGATCGAGATGAGCCGTAGGCACAGGGGGCGCTAGTCTATATATGTACTGGGCAGTGTTATCTCATTTTACGATCTCAAACGCGCGATCTGATAACTGTGATCATATGTACATAGGTGGGAATTTCTGGGCGTGTGTACCATTCAGGAGGGTTTGTACAGGTATGTGTATATGTGAGCACACTTAGACAACATAAGGTACCAGGCTTGGCACACCAACCCGGTCTTCTATATAGGAACGCTTTGCTTCCTTCCACCTTCTACCATCCACCTTCCCCTCCTACACCACAATTTGTACCACATCACACCGGTATCCATCATTTGACCAGCGTTTTTACTTGCTATATTCGACACACACAAGGAGGGGCTGTTCCCCTCACGTGGGATGTTCAGATGCCACAGTGTGGTCGCTGTCGTCGTGACAAACGGGACACCCAATTGGACTGGGATCGGAATGGCACTTTACGTCGCTCTTGCAAGGCCTGCTTGGTGAGTCGGCATTGATTTTTGCTGATGGCAGGTATTGTCCTACATGCTAATATAATGATCGATTTAGGTGAGGAGCAGAATATTACGAAGAAGGGAGCCTGCAGCAAGGGGAGGACTGGGGGTAGTGCTAAGTGAGAATCCAGAAGGTATAGTTTAACTCAATTGATACTATTGTTAACCAATTCTGACTTGTGCAAAACTAGCTGGTGGTGAAGCCGAAATGGGAGGACAAGGTGTGGAGCGGATAGAGATGCAACCAGGTATGATGAATTGCTAATGTTTTGTTCTGATTGAGTTCTAATAGTGGGAATAGCTTCTGGAAATATAGTGGCACTGAGGAGATGTGGGGATTGTCGGAGGGAACGGCAGGAGGCAGATTTTGATCGCAATGCCCAAGGAAGGTTACAGTTGACCTGTAGGTTGTGTCTGGTAAGTTATTCTATATTGCAACTATTATCAACAAGTTTACGATTTGGAAACTAATTATTGGAAATGGTGTAGGCTACAAGAGCTATAGTCAGAGCTGGAGTTGGAGCAGCACCTGCCTCCAATATGGAACAGGTTCCCCTAGCCCTACAAGTAGGCAATAGGAGACAACAGGCACAGTCACGGGTACCATTGTCCTTTATAAGCCAGAGAGCTAGGTGGACAGGCCATGATTTAGGCAGGTTGGACATAAGGTGCACTGGCTGCAATGCTTTGCACTGGACTGTAGAGGCGTCAGCCTCAAGGAAACCACGAGGTAGAGAGGCAAGCTTTGAGTCCTGCTGCAAGCAAGGCAAGGTGCAGATTGAGCTAATGCGTCCACTCCCGGAGCCCCTCAATGCGTTGATGCGTGGAGGTGATACTCAGGCACGGGCATTCTGGGAGAGGCTTAGGAGATGGAACTCAATCTTTGCCTTTACCAGCATCAAGTTCAACATGGACAATCGAATGAGTGAGCTTGGAGGAATATTCCAGCTCTTCCAGATTCATGGGGCGCTGTATCATAGGCAGGGACCTCTCGTACCTGCGGTAGGCATGGGAGATGCTCTGTATTCCCAGGTCTACCTCTATGATCCAGCTGATGCAGCCAGAGCGCCAGCTGCACGTGCCCCAGAGCTGGATGCCAATCTCATTCGCTCCTTGACCTTGATGCTGCAGGAGTCCAACCCCCTGATCCAACTGTATCTCACAGCTCAGGAACGGTTTGCAGAGATCAGAGCAGCAGAGGACAACTGCCGCATGATCCTCAATCCACAACTACGTCTGGTTGTGGAAAGAGGGGCTGATCTCAGACGTGAGAACCTACCGACGGCAGATGAAGGCTCCATGATTCTGCCTGAGGAATATGGAAGTGGGGGTTTCAGGGATATTGTTCTGGCAAGAAGGGTCGATGGGGAAGATTTGGGTAGAGATTTAACTCTCATCAACCCCAATCATGCCTTGTATCTACCCCTGCACTATGTTCTCCTGTTTCCTTGTGGAGAACATGGATGGCATTGGGGTAGAACACTGCAAGATCCTCAGAACAAGAAGCTGGCCCAGCGTGCCTTCTACAGGTTCCGTCTGCATGCCAGAGTTGATGAGCCAACCACTGTCTTCCATGCTCAAAAGCTATTCCACCAGTTTGTTGTGGACGCATGGGCTGTGTGCGATCAAAACAAGCTTAGCTGGATTCGTACTCACCAGGCCAACATCAGAGCTGAGTTGTACAATGGGCTAGCTGATGTTTTGGGTGCTGGTGATGCGGACCCTGAGCAGGTGGGTAAGAGGGTGGTTCTACCGTCCGGTTATGTGGGAGGGGATAGGTTTATGCAAAAGGTGTACCAAGACAGCATAGCGATTGTGCGCTACTATGGCAAACCTGCACTATTCATAACCTTTACCGCTAACCCCAAGTGGGATGAGATTGTTCGCGAGTTGCTGCCTTATCAGACAGCAGCACATAGACCTGATCTGGTAGCACGAGTGTTCAATCTCAAGGTACCAGATCTTCTGGACCAGATACGCCACAAGGAAGTCTTTGGACCTTGGTTGGGCTGGGTCTGGACTATTGAGTACCAGAAGCGGGGCCTCCCACATCTAAGGAGTCTCCCATCCTGGGGAAGAAAGTATACACTGACAGTAACTCTAGGAACCCCTAGAAGCAACTGCCAACTAATCAACGGAATTTATTATATTTGAAAGGACGAAATGAAATCTAGAATGAAGTACAAGAGTTAGCCGAAGCAGCATTATAGATCAGCCATGAAATATTTTTCTCAACTCGAAGAATAACTCCCGACAGTCCTTCCATTACTTGGCACTGACCTTTCCCTATGGGCAGCTCATGTCCGCGCAGTCGCCTAATACCTTAGATCCACCTTCCCTCCACTCTTTCAAGTGCGGCTGAGGCCCGCTCTCGTGGGCCTCCGCGAATTCCCATAGTGCAGCGGAATACCCAGTAGAACTACTGTTAGGGCAGGAGGACGTCACCCCAGATATGTCCGATACTGGGGGCCGAACACCGCTCTCAAGGGCTGCCCAGGAGGGGGATGATGGAGCGGTCAAGCCACTGTTAGAACGTGAAGGCGTCAACCCGCATATGTCAGACAAGCGTGGTCAGACACCGCTCTCATGGGCTGCCTCAAATTGGCGTGGTCAAGCAGAGAACGTGATGAAGCTACTGTTAGAGCGGGAAGAGGCTAACCCCTGGATGACAGAATATGGTGGCCGAACACCACTCTTGTGGGCTGCCTTCAATGTATGGAGTGCTGTGGAGGATGTGATAAAGCCACTTTGGGGACAGGAAGACGTCAACCCCGATATGCCAGACAATTGTGGCCGCACACCACTCCCGCCAGCAGCCCCCAATTGGCATTGTCAAGCAGAGAATATTGTGAAGCTACTACTGGAAGCGGAGGGCGTCAAACCCGATATGCCAGACAATGATGGCCGAACACCGCTCTCATGGGCTGGCTCGAACTGGAATAGTAGAGCAGAGCAAGCGGTTCAGCTACTGTTGTGGCGGAAAGACGTTAAACCAAATATGCCAGACAATGATGGCCGAACACCACTCTCAGGAGTTGCCGAGCGTGGCCTTTGGGAAGTACTGAAGCCGCTGTTAGGACGAGAAGATGTCATCTCCTATGTGGCAGACAATCGTGGCTGAACACCGGTCTCGTGGGCCGCTTGAGGGCAGCGTGATGAAGTAGCCAAGATGCTATTAGAACAAGAAGGTGCTAACCCCGGCAGACTCAACAACGACGGCCTAACCCAACTCTCTTTGGCTTCTGGGGGGTGGCGCAGGCGGGTCGTGAGGCAAATACACGCTCGCTAATTCGCATACTTCAGCCCGGCTTTACCCGAATAATAATATCCGCTATGCGCCCCTCTGCACGCCTCTGTGCTCATGTCCGTATATCTCGTTAGCAGCTTCAACCTCCTCTCTACCACATTCCCCTCCCTTCCCCGAGTGCTCAGAAATCTTGTAGACCCGCTCCTCTTCCTTTCCTTTCTCTCTCATTCCTCACTTCCGGATTCCTATCCCATTATACTCCGGCATTTGGTGTAGGTGTACTGTTGCTGTGCTTGCTATGGGGGTGTTTTAGCTATTTTTAATTTTTAATTTTTTTCTTCTGCATAAGAATAGAGCGTTTAGGCTTAAGTTAGATTGAAGTTCGCCACTCCCCAGTATGGGAGATGAATATAATAGCGGAAACCAAATTGGCTATTCCTTTTGTAACAGTGCCTTCGTCATCTCTTATACTTTCATCATTGACCCCACACTGGACCACTGGGTTGAGAGGCCGCTCTTGCAACTATCACTCACAATATATCATGAGGTTGGACTTTTACATACAAGCAAATAGTAAACATTGAAATATGCGCTTGACCGCTCGGTCGAGGGGCAGCTAGTCATATATGTACTGAACAGTGGATCGCTCGGCGCGCGATCTAATCTTATCCAAATGTGCTGACATGAAATATCACGCATGTTTGCGCTTAGATAAAGTGGGGGGTCACCCGTGAATATTGTGGTGTCACCTACACCTGGCTTGGTAGTAACAACTTTTTCATAAAGAAAATTCTTTCACCTACCTGCTTCTCTCCCACCACAACCACATCCCCCTTCTCCTCCCCCCCACACTCATTATACCTCACGCTTCCAGTATACGGCATACAACCACAATTATACTATTCGAATAATTCTATCCTCCATGTGTCATGTATTTTCCCCTCCCGTTGATTCGTATGCCTGCTAATATATTGGCAGCAACCACTGTTTTATAAAGAAAATTCTTTCACCTGCTTGCTTCTCACCCACTCACAACCACATCCCGCTTCTCCATCCCACCACATCCCTTTTACATCACGCTTCCGCTATAACGTATAAAACTACAATTATCCTATTTCAATAATTCTATCGTCCATGTGTCATCTATTTTCCCCTCCAGTTCACTCGCATGCCTGCTAACATAGTGGGAGCAACCACTCTTCCATAATCAAACTTCTTTCACCCCCTTACTTCTCTCCCACCCATAACCATATTCCGCTTCTTCTCCCCTCCCCATCCATTTTACCTCACGCTTCCACTATACTGCATACCACCACAATTATCCTGTTCAAATAATTTTATTGTCCATGTCTCATGTATTTTCCCCTCCACTTGACTTGCATGCCTGCTAACATATAGGCAGCAACAGCTCTTCCCTAAAGAAAGCTCTTTCACCAGCTTACTTCTCTCCCACCTATAACCCTATCCCGCATCTTCTCCCCTCCATCTCTCTTTTACATCAAGCTTTGGCTATAAGGCATCAAACTACAATTATCCCATTTTAATATTACTATCATCCATATATCATGTATTTTCCCCTCCAGTTTACTCCCATGCCTGCTAACAAAATGGAAAGTATGTCCTCTTTATTCACCTCTCCCTGTTATTTTCTTACAAAATCATTTACTCGGACCCAATATAGGCCTTCTTCCTAAAGGCCAATTCCTTCCTGTTAGTTTGACAATTCTTGCCCCACTATCCCATACTCCCTTGTACTACATTTTGTTTTCTATCGTTATGACTGCCTTACTCAAGTGCCTACCATACACTGTACCCAAACCACACCACACCTATACATAGGGCTCGCAGGGCTATAAGTAGGTAGAGTACAGAATGTTAAAAATTTAGTATGGGATGAGTCATCTATAGTGAGGTAGCACGGTTTCGACTCTGGATGCCACCTCCAACATGAGGAACAACTGTAGCTCTCTCTGAGCGTACATGCGACTCTTTTCTGCGTTTAAGGTACTTCTTCTCAGAGGCGGAACAGGCTTCTCTATTCCGAGTGTGTAAAGGATGCTCTTTCCCGAGCATAACAGACTGCTCATTTCCGAGTGTGTACAGGAATCTCTTTTCTGAGCATAACTGAAAGCTCATTTCTGAGTCTAACGGGAAGTATATATGCCCAGTCCCTCGCCTCGCACTCCTATTTGATATATAAACGAGTTTAGAATAGTAGCTAATGGAAAGTTCTGATGGGAATCGTATTATGAGGTACCAGCATATAGTTGCTAGATAAGATACACCTATGAGTACTAATAATAGTATGATTTATTTTAATTGTATAATTAATTATAAAAGCTCCGACCTTGTTTGCATGGAACATCTTAGCATAGTATTCCTTCATACACTGGGATACAGGTTACGTTATTAAACCTAGCATAAAAGTATTATAAACAAATATTGTACTTAATATAATAATTAAAATTTTCGAATTGAATTCTGCTACAGCTGGTAAATATACTCTTGTATCAAATATTTTTTGATTAGTCCCATGACAGAAGGCTTGCCACACTGCCTTCCGTTCAATTAACCATCTATCCTCTTAGTGTTGTTTTCTGTTCAGCTTTGTGGTCAACTATATCAACCACAGGTATTGAATGATACAGTTGACAGCCACAAAGGTCTTATGGAGAGAGCTATTATGGCTTTGCGTAATGACACAGTTGATGATTTCAATAATCTCTTGGTAGAACAGATGGATGCCAGGAGCTGAGCACAGCTTTGAAGCTGCCAACTATATGGATATGGGTGAGAATGCTGCTGTGGCTGAACCATTGGCTGTTGAGTATTTGCAGAGTATTAGCCTTGCATTGCTTCTAGCCTCCTGCCTCTAACGCAAAATTGGTGAACCAATTATTCTCCTACACAATCTAGGTTCCTGTGAATGTCGTTGCAATGGTATGAGGATGAGAGTTTTCGAAATCAGGCGCAACTGCATGGAGGTTGCCATTATGGGTAAAAGGTTTGATGGGAAGGTTTGCCTTCTCCCTAGGATTAAGCTCACAAGATCTGAGGAAGAACTTCCATTCATACTGCAACACACCAAGTTTCCCATTTGCCTCTGCTATGCTATGACTGTTAACAAGTCTCAGGACCAGTCTTTAGAGCATGTTGGTATTTATCTATACACATTAGCCTCCACTCATGGCCAGCTCTATGTGGCATTATCTAGAGTTATCTCCGTTAATGGACTAACTCTTCTTCCCTCTGAGCAAACTCTCACTCTTACTCCAATGATTGTCTACCGGGAGGTACATCTCTAATTTCTTGATTCTAAATTCTGCTTCATGATTCCTTTTCTTATTCTAGCTTTATCCCATCTAACCCTTCTATCACTCAGCCCGACCTTGCGCCTCCTATGTCTTATTTATTGACCTGGATTGGAGATGCACTGACAGGACAAATGAAGAAGGGGAAAGAAGCGGTGGAGGAAACAGCTGTATATTTGTATCTGAGTTGCTTGTCTGTCTAGCAATGGGAGAAGAGGGGTTTATATAAGGAATACAAAGAGCCTTTGTGAACTTCCCAACCTGCAGGAATCATTCCGGGAAACTGCATAAACCAAGAAGTTCCTGTCCCCCTCGTGTTTCAAAGTCCGATCATCCCACCGCCCTGCATTCCTGACCCTCCCGGACATATATGCGAACCCTTCCATATACTATACAAACTACTAGGTATCTCAGTTCCTCCTCTTGATTGATAATTATTGACAAAGGAAACTAAAAGCTGATGAACAGAATAACAGGAAAGGTAGGAGGAAAGAATCTTGCTAAAGTGATAGAATATTATACACGGAGTAATGGCCTGCTCAGAGTAATGGCCTGTTAGGAGTGATTGCCGGTGATATACAGCACTATGTAGCTAGCCCTTCTTGCCATTTTAGATTGTACATGCTTCCTCTCTCTGCTGACCTGGTATGCTCCCATCTCCAAATCTTTTAGTTGTCTACTACAATGATACTCTTCTGTTATACTAATTCCTCTCGGATAGATATATGACTCCTACTTCAACACCCTCTCATATATCATTCTTGTTTATATCTTACAGATATGTTTTCCTTCATCACTTTGTTTTCCACTCCGTTTGCAGGATTAAAACATAGCCGTATTGTTTATCCAATGTCAAGTTCTTCACAGTTTCTGGACGTAATGGATTGTTTGTTCTAATTTATCTTCAAGATCTTACTCTGTACCTCTTTTTTTTCATTTGTCTATTCCATTATTATAATAATACAATTGTTCTGTTCTCTTCCATAAACGTTGCAGTTATGTACCTGGTAGTACAATATAAAACCCTGGCAATTTTAAGGAATGTTGCAGCTAGGTCAGAGCTTCAATTCTCACTTAGAAATATCACAATTTCCACTATTGACATCTAAGCATAAAGTAACCATCGAAGAATAGGCTTGACCGGTCAGGAAATGGGCTACTCATTCAATTTTGGGTCATAATGTATGATATTCTTGTAATTTACATACAAGCATCAAGTAAATATCAAAGGATACGCTTGACCGGTCGGTCGAGGGGCTGCTAGTCATATATGTACTGAGCAGTTTATCTCAAAAGACGATCTCAAAGTCTGATCTGATAACTGTGATACACTATACTACCTGTAGGGTTTGTGAGCACAGGCATGTGATGCACTATACTACCCATAGGATTTGTGAGCACAGCCATGTGATGCAACACACGTTGCCGAGTGCCGAGCCCCTGGTGAGAAAATTTTCACCGTTGTCTCCCTGATAAATACAGCTCCCTCTTCTCTCTCTTATAATTATCCCTCCTTCTATCCACCTATTGCAACATCTCGCGAGCCACAACCATCCCCAATCACAACACCAGGTTCCCTTCAGCCTGTTATCGTTGTCCACAACATTCCGAATTTGGTGTTACCCGCAACTCATATACAATGCCAAGAAGTCCTGGGTGTCGAAGGGACAAACTTGCATCAGACTTTGATGCAGATCGGAGAGTAGCTTTACGCCGTACCTGCCGTGTATGCTTGGTAAGTTCTATTGTTTTGCTTCCCTCTTAACTCCATATTATAATCCTTCTCTAATTGATTCTTCAATAAACCAATAGGAGAATAAAAGAAGAACCA
>Ga0307517_10010441_pt1 | contig 12994 bp, 15 predicted proteins | sample 23_EM_MG_FD_194515 | JGI IMG/M metagenome (GOLD analysis project Ga0307517, IMG submission 194515) | Populus trichocarpa ectomycorrhiza microbial communities from riparian zone in the Pacific Northwest, United States - 23_EM | ecosystem: Host-associated > Plants > Roots > Unclassified | place...
AGTTGCAGTCACGCGGTTATACTCTGCCACCAGTGGCGTTAGCATCGTCCATGAGTGAAAATCGCTATTACTCACCTTCCAAGATTGAATCCGCCAATCCATCCTTAATCAGCAAGTGACGATATTCCGGACAGAAGACCATGTTGAAGAGGACCTTCAACCGATTGTATTCGCGATTTGTGGTCCAAAATGTGTAACCTGGGGGAATGGTCCCAATGAATACGCGCAGAGCAGATGAGTCTAAACCGCTTACCAGCACCGCCCATATCATTCTTCGGGGAAAGCAAAGTTAAGATCACCGGGGCTGCGACTAGGATGCCGAGGATAATCGATCCCAAAAAATTAACCGCACGACCTTCCTCCCGAAAGATAATATACCCCATGATCACAACCTCAAGGCCAATGGTAAAGGTAAGGCGCATGCGAATGAAAAAATCGTCGAAAAAGTCCCAGCCAGGGATAAAGTCACCATAATCATGGGGAGCCGGGAAACCGTGCGGGAAATCATCTGAGGGTTGAAATCATGAGCCTGTTTATTGAGATCTATAAATGAACGATAATTACCAGCAGGATTCCATTCTAATTGAGCTGTCGACGGAGGGTCAGCGACGTGGGGCACGATATGGTCCTAGGCTTGCCACTTAGTTACCTTTCACTAGCCTTGGGATAAAGTGGGGTCGCAAGTGACCGCCAAACTCGGCCCTGATCCGAATCCTGTACGACGGTAAGCTGTTGCTGTACTCGGATAGAATTAAACTCACATGGTTTGATCGACTCGATCTGAAAGCATTCCACTAAATAACCACATAATTGCGAGGAATTGAACTTCGTGTAACTCGGGTGCCAGTCCTGATTCTTGACAATTGACGATCCGCTCGAGCTAATTTGAACTCGCGCATGAGCCAATTGAAGTAAACGAATCGGAGAGGTGGTCTTACATTTGAGAGCACAAGGTATGCGAAGCATAGCGAGAAAGAGGGGGCGATGATCAACCAAAGGGTCCAGACGTAGTATTCCAAGCAGCTCTGCCAGTCGACGATCCACAGCTCCTTCAAGAAGCGGGGCAAAACTTTGGCAGCCCTCCAGTATTCAGCGAACATGGCGAGGGAAATCAAAGAGTTCGAGGAGACAACATAGGCGACCTGAAAGATACCCCACTTTGTTTGGCGGAGGTTAGGATCGACCGATGGAGACGCAGGATCGTGGGCTGGAGGGTGAGTGGCAACATTAAGGCCAGGCTTCGTATCGACAAGCTGAGCGTTGTGACAACTGCAGGCGATTGGGGAGCTGGGATCGCCAGCCAGAGAGGCGTCATCATGGGTGACTACCACTAGAGCCGAGGCGGTGCCACTCGACCCTTCAGAGTCGGTGAATGGAATCCGAACCTCGTGCGGTCTATCGTCGGGGTTTGACATGAGTACTCGTTTCCTAAGGGTGCTTGTACTTTGTTGAAAAGGATCGGGGGCGATAATAGACGAGCAAGAGGAGCGGGTAGGTGAATTCGAGGGGTTGGGAGAGGGACAACTCTGATGAGTGTCCTTATACATCTGCACACAAATGTCATTACTTGTTTGTCTTAAGAGTCGCGGAGTTGGTAACTGGACTCACCACGATTCAGTCGCGAGGCAAGTCAAAAACAAAGCCCACGCAATGACAATTCGCAGGTACACAACAAGGGAAGAAACGAGAAGTGCACTCCAAGTCGTTGCTAGCGTAGGCGGTAAATTTTGTGGGCAACCCTGCAGTTTTCGGTGAATAGGGGTATCGAGGGCGCCAAGAGGGGTGAGGTCGCTACCTAAAGGAGAGTGAAAAATTCGTCGTCCAACTTATCTTCCAGAGAATTCAACTCCGGGGTTCCGGTGTGTATCCTCGCAGTTCCAGCCGACAGCTGCCGATTTCACTTGAGTGGCTAAATACCATCGTACCTCAGAACCGGAATATGCAGGAAGAGACGGGAAGTCAAGTCCTCAATCTTAGAACCTACATTTCGTTGAAACAAAACAAGGGTGGGTGTTGGGAGGCACCTGAACGAAGGTTGTAAGAGGCCAAGAATATAGCAAGGAAAAAAGACTTACAAAGAGACTAACTTCGTATAACGACACCCAAAAAAACCAATCGGGAGCTAAAGTGGAGTTGATATAAGGCTAATCATCAGTGGGCGCTTGCTGCTGACAACGCTAAGGTTTAGGTTACCGGGGTCTAAATTTCATCCGTGGCGTTGGAGATAAAATATGTTCATAACAAGGCAAATAAAAAAATGAAATGAAATGGCAACCACGAACGAAAGGGTTGGCGCTGCAACCGGTGATTTTGTCAGCGAGTGGCAAAAATAGGTAGGTTCTTATTAGAGCTGTGCAGATCCTGATCAGGGTTCTCCCCGAGGTTATTTTCGCAATTTGGTTCAATTATCTAGGAATGTCGTTTCGCCGATCTTTGGCCGATGTGGGTGCCAGGAAAAGAAGGGTCTGCCAATTAATCCTGTATTAGTGAATGAGAAACGAACAACTGGCAATGGCCAAGCACGTGGTTCTGTACCAACGGTCCTCGGGGTGAACAAAATTAGCAGACGAGGGAGGAGAGATCCTCAGACACCCTCTGAAATCCATTCATCCATCAACTCCCAAACCCTCCTCTGCTCGTCCGTCCACTCCTCCTCCTTCTCCACGACGCAAGAAGCACACAATCCATAGCTCGCCCAATCGATCTCCTTCATCCGCTGCAGTGTCTCAAGTGGCTTATATACACCGTCATCCTCAATCGCCGGTTGGATTACAAGCGACATCCACGTGTCCGCGAATACATCTGTGCATTCCATGTGCGGCGTAGCGCCTGGTGTGAATAAAATGGGCGTGAAATGCGAGATGAGGCGCGTCATGAGAGACATGCAGGTATCCGCATCTGCTTTTGAGAGTACTGGTTTCGGGTTGTGGGTGAATTCTGAAACTTCTGTGATTTTAGAGGTGGTGGCGTGATCAGTGGTCGGTATATGGGATATCTGTGATGGTTTGTCGGCCCCGAAAAAGGTGGTTGGGTCGGTTTCGCTGGGCGTGGGAGGACTCGTTGCTGATATTGGAATTTGGGGGCTGGATCTTGAATCGTGGGCCAACACGGATTTTGCCACATTGTGTGGGTCCTCGGTGGCTGCTGTCTCCGAAACGTCAAAGTCTGTAGTCGTGACTAAATGGTAAAGGATCGCCTTTCGTGCCTGTCATTGTCAAACCCCGGAATTAATGAGTCAGGGATGCTAACTTAAAGGAAACCTGAAACCAAAAATACCCACCGAATTCAAATTAAAGTGTGTCGCCACAGGCAGGGCGTCATGTAGGTGGGCAGAATGTTTAAGTGGGTGGGAGGGATCGGTGGGGAACATGCCCACAAAAATTTCACAAGCCATTCTATGGAGGTGCGGGAAGTCCAACTGATGAGGGCCAGTTATACGCAATATTGAAGTGACGTGGGCGAAAGAGGACTCCTGGGATAATGGCCTTGAAACATATGAGTTCAGCCTCGCTTTCTTCGTTCACTAAACGCGCCGAAAACATTCATGAAAAATGCAGAGCTGGGCGCTATGCAGACCCACAGATGTGCTTTCTACCCGACACAGAAAATGCAGAGTGAAGGGACCACCAGCACACCGAGGGTCATACATACTCTGAGCCGCCCACAATCCTCCTCAAAGCGCGGCCCAACGCATCAAACAAGCTCGCTCTGAAATGAACGTCCAAACACTTACACATCATGGTAAAAATGCCCCAACAGCGCCTCCACATCCATAGCCTTGACCCGTCGTTTCGGCTCCAGCACGACATGTCTAGCTCCAGCACGGTGATGAATGTGGTTTAAGGTCGTTGCAGACTCGTCAGCGTCTTGTCCGTCCTGTGTGAGAGTAGAGAAAAACCTGGAATGTCGTGAGAGCAATGAGCGGTGGACTTTGAATCGTTGGACCTCAACGTCGAGAACGAGAGATCCGTCTTCGAACCAGTAGATCGGGTGATTCCGGATGACCACTTCCTCGGCTGTGGTTGTCATAGGTTAAAGGTTTTATGAAGATCTCAACCCTTACGCGTAATACGCTCCAGAGGTTAGTTGCGGTTTTCTGACAAATACGTCAGCGCGGTAGGATTTGAGATTATCGGCTTATCACATGACGGAACAACTCAAGAGGACTGCGACTTGAAGAAACGAAAAGACTAAAACAAGAGAGGATGTATGTACAAAACGAAAAGATAGAAGATATAGATGAATGGACAGAGCACAACAAAACCACAAAACCACAAAAAAAAAAAACTACGTTTTGAAAATCACTGGTTTATTTTAAACCATGTTCCTCCATCAGTCATCGTAATCCTGATAGCCATAGTATCGATTGCCCTGCCTCGGTCCATGATAATCTACAAGGGGAGCCTGGTCAGCTGCAATTATTAGGGGTAGAATAGAAGTCCAACTCACATGTGCTAGTATCACGCACAGGCGAAACTCCCGCAACGCCAGCGAGGTTGAGGTAGCCACCAGCGACTCTCTTTGGGCCACCCGCAGCCCCAGAAGGACGAGGTGCGACCCAGGTAGCACGGCACCAGACGCAGGTGAGGCTTTTGCCGTTGCTCGCAGCCGTCCGCTGCCCTAAATTATGAAAAAGTATCAGAACGTGGTTCTCAACTGAGAAAAGTTGGACAAACATTGGCCAAAACATTCTTTATGGAGCGCGTTACCACACTCCTCGCAGAAAACAAGGGAGGCCTCTGCGGCGCCATGCATTCCATCGTAACAAATAGGGCAGTCGTCGTCCGGGCCGGGAATGCGTTTATTCTTGCTGGAGGTAGCGTCCGAATCTGTTGCCGCTGTCGCCTTGCCCGTGGCGCGTGCATAAGCATCGCGGACGTGGGTGTGAGCCATCGAGTTGGGAGCCAGAGGTGCCTCCGCAAAAATTTGCTGGAGCTCGCTTGTAAGCAAGGCTCTGAAACAGGATTCCCTTCAGTTGCGAGTAGAATGAAAGGGGGAGGCTTCAACGAACTTTTGGTACCACAAACCTGATTGTTGGGAAACTTGGAGCACTAATTCATGTTGGAATTGATTAAGTGTTGTTGCGCGCCAAACCGACTAACCTTTCAGGAATATGAATAACTGATTCATCCGAAAATCAGCTTGGTAAAAAATTGCTCAATAGAATGAAATCGCGTACCACGTGCTTGCAGTGGTTGCCTTTGACGTTGTCGGGACCTGTCATTTGCGTATTAACACATCTCGGACAAAATAAGGGAATTAATTAAATTAAACGAACAGTTGCAACGGGGCTTGTGGTCAACCGTAACGGTGTAAACCTGCAAGAGAATGTCGGAAGATTCATTTCACGAGAACGACCTGAGAAATAGAACGACGAACGTTTCCGGTTGAACCAAGGACGCTGAACTCTTCCTTTAGCTCATCACCATTCCGATTCCGGTCAATCATAAAAAGTCTAACAGGGAAAATATAACTCTTAAAAAAGTTACACAGCGGGGAGAAAACACGAACCTTTGGGTCATGACCCGCTGGACCCGATCCAGAATATTTTGTGGGCAACGCGGTTTAAATTGCGCCTGGCGTTTCTCTGGCTGACCTTCGGCCTCTGCGTTGGGATCTGCCTTCTGCTTTCCTTTTCTGGCCTTCCTGACAGGAGCAGGTGGGGGCAACTGGCTCGAGCTTGGTCCTGCCTGAGGAGTAGCAACAGGGGGTGGAAGTGCCGGTGCTGGTGCTGGTGCCGCTGCGGTCTTCTTTCCGCGCGGTGCACGGGGTTTCTTGCCCTTAGACGCCGACTTTGGTGGAGGCGGGGAATCCTCTGCGGTGGTATATCGGGTGGAACGCGGCGGATTAAGACGCGTCCTCTTTGCTGGTGGCTCAGCCATAACTGGCTGTTGCTGCACCACGTTCCCTTGGTTGCCCGTCTCCGCTTGGGATGGCGGGGTCCAAACGATGAAATCGCCGTCGCGAGTGCGCTTACTGAGGACCATTTCGTTGGTCTAATGGTTGTGGATACAGGTGGTGGTTTTATCCAAAACACGGGAGTCACACAAGAGTCACATCCCGCCCTCGTTCTCACGGCCGTCGGATCCTTTATGCCTTGCTCCCGACTCCCGACCAATTCCCGACGCCCGCCCTCTTGCCTTCTGCAGATGACTCAGATGAATAATACTAACCTCTGCATTTAATATTTGATTCAATTATCCGCATTATGAAGAAGTAGACAAACCCTGTTGATGCACAACCTTTCTAAATCCCACTTCGTATCCATGCCAGGACTTCCGCTGGATGCTTTTCTGCACTGGGAATACCCCAAGAGGACGAAAATTTGAAAAGATCTTTTTGGGAGGGCCTATGTAGATAGTCAAGATGTAGGTCAAGCCCCGCTTTGATGAATTTCGTGACTTTATCTTCTTCAAACATGTCGAAATCTCTTGGATGACTCAATGAAATGGACAATTTCTTGAGCTTCGAGAGGGCCGATTTGGATTGTTTCGTTTAATTGAATCCTAAGATGCCAACGTCTGTGAAAGTCCCGTCTGACTGCCAATCAATGATTTCCACAGCCGGAGCGAATTGGCGAGGGTGAGTGGGGCTTAAAGAGAGAGAAACAATCCTGGTGGCTGTTTGCGGTAACAATGCAGAAAGGCCTCGATGAGGGAACGAAGGAATATTTGAGGCAGAGGAGTGATGGAATGTCGAGCAATTCAAATAGTGGTCGAAGGTCTGCTTCGCCATCGTGAATTACCAGGTTCTCGAGAGCAGGCAAAGACAGTAATGATTCCGATGAAAGATCTCCCGTTGAGGCCCAATCGCGAAGGGGAATCTCAAGGTGGCAGCTGATGAGATGCGGAGACATCTTCAGAATGAAAGCAATATCAGATGGAGATATATAGGCCGAGCTCCAGGAGGGCACCATTATGTAATTTGATGGCTGTCAATTGACTCCAGTTGATAGGAAGTTTGACGTCCATAGTCCGAGTGGTGATTTCTCGAAGGCAAGGTGCTGTATTGAGCCCCCTTTCGCCGGCGAAACCGTGGACAGTCACACTCTCGATAGTGGGAACTCTGCCAAGGGGATGTCAAGAATAAGTAGATAAACATCCAATAAACATCACCTAGGAGGGGAGGGGTCAGCTGGTGTTGGCTTTAGAAATTTTCTTCGGGGCCCAATTTTGGCCCAAAGACCTGCGAGGTGTGAGATAGCTGGTCATGATCATTGTGGGCCACAGTTGCCTAAACAGGCAATTATTTCAACTTTTTATATCACTGTACACTTTCTAAATGCTTCTTATACAAGCTGGGAGAGGATGGTGTGAAAATATAAGGAAGTCTTAGGAAGATGAAAATGCACAAAACTCAGGAGAAAACAACTGTGAACACCCTCAAGTTCTTACATAACTGCCATGAAAAATCATTAACGCTTCCCAGCGCCTACTTATTCATTGGGCGCTATCATTGTTGCTTATGGAGGATCCTCGAGGTGAGGTTTCGATAGTGCATTGCAGCAACTTGCAAGTTGCGACACTTAGGGCGGTAATAGTCTCCCGTATCCAGCCAGATGTCAACCGAACATGGTGGGCTTTTGGAATTTAACGTTTAACCCGTAGACATTTTCCGGGTGGCCTCATTCGACAAGGATCCTTAGTCAAACTCAACTGTGATGAGCTTCAACTCGTTCACCTTCGAGGCCTCGGCAGCCACTCCATTCAGGGCGCCCCGCCCCTTCGCCGTACACTCCTCCTGATTTCCTCATGCACTCGGCCCTTGAAACCTATTGCTTCAAGACGTCTTTGCGAAGCTCACTAAACCCATCCACCCCCGATTCTTTGCATAACTGCGGTTCCAAGATCCAAAATACATTGTGAATATTAAATATTTTATAGTAAATGGTTCCAGCTTGTAAAAGTCTATGTTTAATATGTAAATGCAATACAAAATTCATAGTTTTACATCGTTCTGGCTGTAAATTACCCTGGCCATGGGAGTGGATGAGTGACTCTGAATTTGCAGCATACAATAACTGTGTCGAATGCAGGGAAAAACGAAATATCCAAGATGACGGAGCAGCATTAGTACAATTTCAAGGAGCGTAAAAATAGATTTCCAAATCCAAATTTGTCAAGAGACAGCCAAAGCATAGTGGATACAAACCCGGTAAAATATTGTCCGTTCACAATCGCGGAATTCCACTGTATCTAGATGGCACCTGACCGCCACTTGTGGCGCTAGTGCCAATGTAATTGGTTGGGACCTGGTTGGCATAGGTGACTGGGTAAGGTTGTTGTACTCCACCGACATATGTGGGGGGTGGACTGGGATGTTTTGAGGGGATTGTCGGAGGGGATCCAGGCATCGGAGGGGATCCAGGCATTGGAGGGGATCCAGGCATCGGAGGTACATAAGGGCTAGGTGACGCCGGATTAGATGGATACGGAGAGGTGCCAAGACTGGCTGTAATCTGCGAGGCCATCAGCGGGTCGTAAGCGGAGGTCGGAGGAGAGGGAGAGCTTCGTCGACGGAGGAACAAGAATAACAATGTTCCCAAGAGCGCCAGTCCCACTACACCTCCAGCGACACCTCCGGCAATCGCTCTGACGTTTGGGGTGGAACTACCAATTGTCATATCCGTCGGCGTTGGCGTTGTTGGAAACGGTGTTGTGGTTCCTGTAGGGAGTGTGGTCGACTCAGGTCCACCTGCACATTATTTCAGAAGACTCGATCAACGCAGGTACAAAATGTGACTTACTCGCAGCTCGGGCGGCTGCTATATCGAAGTTGTTCGCTGACTACAAAGATAGGTATTAGTTATTAGGTTCGGTCACAATCATTTCCAGGAGCGCCGTGCATTGGCTTACTACAACGTCGAGATAGGCATAATGTGGTACTTTCGTGTCCTTTGGGATTTGTGGGGGATACCTGGAGCATGGTCAGATCGAAAATGAAATGAGGGAGTTGAATACGTACATCTGATTCTTAACAGTCGTGCAGTGGGTGGTATAAGTCGACCATCTAGGTATGGGTCATATTTAGGCAGCGAATGAACTGAGCTTGTTCCTCACGATACAAAATCGCGGACTTGACATGCCGAGCAAGCAGCGATGAGAGAATAGTAAACAGTGTTGCATCTACAATCGTCGGCGGCGTCTGCGCTGGGTCCTTGATAAACGTGTTGTGGGGCCAACGGTTTTATCGTGAACTCTGTGACTAATGATAAGGAGATATGTTAGGAATGAGATATAGATTACTTGCGTCCTCCGACGCAAACTGCCGCAAGTGATGCAGCCACATCACAAGGACTTTGGTTCAAGGAATTGAACGCCTAAAAATTGGAGTCAGTGCGATCGTCAACGATCAAAGCTATCTGCGTCAACGTACCCATGAATATCCAGAAACACATTTTGCCTGTGCCGTTGACATTGTGAATCGCCCGGGAACCTTGGGGGGAAGAAGAGGGAAGAGTCCTCGTGCCCTTCTACATACCCTTTTTTGAGGAAAACAAATACCCGCATGGTCAGCGGCGTACCCAAACTCCCAACATAATTTGTGGTGAACGGTGACGAACCTTACATGCCAAGAAGGCCAAGAGTGTTCGTCTCGGCGATCGGATCAAATCTGGATGATCGGAAACATGCATCGACTTTTAGGAGCATCTCTCAGAAGCATTAACCCTTGGGCCGGCGAGAAACTACTCGATCCCAAACCAACTGCCAACGCCAGCTTCAAGGACATCTTGACGCACTCAGTGAAGACAGGGGCTCCGAGTTACATAGATGGAATTGGAATTAACGTTCAGGCCTCATAAGGCCTACTACCGCAGTGACTAATTTGAGTCTGACATCGATGAATAATGATTGGATGATGAACTTGATTCGCATAACCACATGCCGACCCCGGCTTATTGATCACGAAGTCAGTGGACCCTGCACGTGAAGAAAGAGTCCCCAGCGGAGACAGAACTTGTCATCTCGTCCTGGAAAGGTGGAAAGGTTGGGTGGAGGCCACTAGAAACTGATAATGGCGCTCCGAGTCTGTCGTGTTTATATTGGTAGTACAACGACACACCTGTCATCTCGTATCACCCTATATTGATGTCGACATTGTTGGTGATCAGTCCGCCCCCTTTCCGGATCGTACATTTGCACTTCTGAGGAGACAGAATTCTGATTATTTTTGGGATTGAACAATTTTTACCCCTCCGCCAGAATTTCATGTAAATTTGCAAACATCGCCGGTTATTGCATCTGGGGCCGCATCTCAATTTGGGAACCTAGTACACCTAGTAGTGGCTTGGATGTCAACTTGTCGACCGCCGGCCGAATACCAGGAATATACATGAGCCAGCTAAGAGGGATGCCATGCTTTCGTCGACATAACCCTGAGAGGCGCGGGTGGGCTCAGAAGACAGGTTTTGGTTAATCGGGGTTAATCGTCACTCTCCTTCGCCGATACTACAAAACCATTACTTACCAAGGTCTCCACTTTTCATCTATTAGGCCATCCTCTTCACTGCCGCGGTCAAATCTCTGCTGCAGTCATGCACAACCCAACACAACGTCGAGGGGCATGACAAACATATCTACACGGTTAGCGGGGGGCGTCACGAACGTGTAAACGAAGGAGGGAAGAGGGCGGTGATGATGACGAGGGAGAAACACGAAGCAGCAAGGCATTGTTGCAATGCCACATGGAATATCGGGATTGTTCGTCCTCCCATCTCTCTGCATTCTTTTTGTTTCCATTACATTGACTTAGTACCCTAATCTTTCTTTAACATTACACTCGCTTCTTCATTTCTCACTTCTGCCCAATGTGAAAGAAAAAAGGACTCGTATTGGCCCACAAGAGACAAGTATGATAGAACGTCGACTCGGAGAGAGAAATGATTGTGGTGGCTTTTTGCGGGAACAAGGCGGATAGGACTAGATGACCCGATCGCGATCTGTGAGTAGGAAAATTGTAAATATCCCGGGTGGAGGAGTGATGGAATATATAGCAATTGAAGCAGCAGTCCAAGAACTGCACCACCACCATGAATCCCCAAGCCTTGGAGGGTAGGCAAAAATATCGACGAGGACCCGAGATCTCCAGCTGGGACATCATCGAGAAGTGGCAGCTGATGAGATGGGGTGTCCCTCCCTGAAAATAGACAGGAAGGCATGGGAGAGTAGGACGTCTCTTGAGTCTTGTTACGAATTAAAAATGTACCCCGAGAGTGATTACGATTCTTCTTATCACCTGGTCATGCATGTCTGCGTGTTCTTTGTTAACAAACTCTTAATTGCCATGGAAAAGATCACGCTTCCCAGCGCCTACTTATGCCTCGCTATCATTGTGGTTTAAGGAGGATCCTTGGGGAGAGGTCTCGAAAGTGCATTAAGTATGAGCATACAACAAAACTACTATTACAATTTCAAGGAGCGTGAAAATAAGTACATATCAAAAACCAAACTTATACAGAGAGATGTTAGACAGGTAGTACAAACCCGGTAAGATATCGTCGGTTCACACTTCTGGTATTCCACTGTACTGAGATCGCACATGACCGCCACTTGTGGCGCTGGTGCCGGTGTAATTAGTTGGGATCTGGTTGGCGTAGGTGACTGGGTAAAGTTGTTGCATTCCACCAACGGATGCGGGGGATGGATACAGAGAACCGCCAGGACTGGCTGCATTCTGCGAGGCCATCATCGGGTCGTAAGCAGAGGACGGAGGAGAGGGAGTGTTACGGTTGCGTCGGCGGAGGATCAAGAATAACAGTATTCCCAAGAGCGCCAATCCCACTACACCACCAGCAACACCTCCCGCAATCGCTCCAACATTTGTCGTTTTGGTCGCAGAAGCAGAAGGGGGGTCTGTGGATGTGGACACGAAGGGCGTAGCAGTGGAGGTACTGGTTGTCAGACCCGTCGGCGTTGTGGTTCCCGTAGCGGAGAGAGTTACTCTAGGAGGCGCGGTCGACTCAGGTCCACCTGCACTTTATTTTAGAGGACTGGATCAACGAGGGTAAAAAAATGTGACTTACCGGCAGCTTGGGCGGCTGCTGTATCGAAGTTGTTCGCAGGCTACAAAGATAAGTATTGGTTAAAATCATTTCCATGAGCGCCCTGAATTGGCTTACTACAACATCAAGATAGGCATAATGTGGCACTGCGACGCCGTCTGGGATTGATTCGGGATACCTGGAACATGGTCAGAAGGAAAATGAAATGGGGGTTTGAATACACACCGTTGTCTGTACACAGTCGCGCAGTTGGTGGTATAACTCGACCAGCTGGGTATGGGTCAGATTTAGGCAGCGAATGAACTGAGCTTGTTCCTCACGATACAAAATCGCGGACTTGACATGCCGAGCAAGCAGCGATGAGAGAATAGTAGACGGTATTGCATTTGCAATCAGTGGCGCTGGATACGGTGGGTCCTGAGTAATAGTATCCTGGGTCCAACGGCGCTATCTGGTACACTGTGGCTAATGATGAGGTGATACCTCAGGACTGAGATATAAGATACTTGCCTCCTCCGTTGCAAACTCCTGCAAGTGATGCAGCCACGTCACAAGGACTTTGGTTCAAGGAATTGAACATCTAAAAATTGGGGTCAGTGTGATCGTTAACCCTCAAACCTATGTGTGTCAACATACCCATGAATATCCAGCAACGCATGTGGCCTGTGCCATTGTAAATCGCGTTGGCACTTTGAGTGGAGGAAGAAGGAGAGTCCCTGTGCCCTACCTATTTTCGAGGAAACACATAGCCGCATGGTCAGCGGCGTACCTGAACTGCCATAGCTGAATGTCACATGCTGAACGGTTGGTGTTCCTTGGTCACAGCCATCAGGAAATCCGGGAAAATCTGATTTAGCAATATGACGTTTATGAACCCGTCACAATATTATAACGCTCAGACAACAGGTTGTAACCGTGTATCTGCGACTTGTAGGATTATGGTAGCATCATCGGTTAGGTACAATATTATTTCTGCAATGCAAAACAAATATA
>Ga0307517_10010442_pt1 | contig 12993 bp, 12 predicted proteins | sample 23_EM_MG_FD_194515 | JGI IMG/M metagenome (GOLD analysis project Ga0307517, IMG submission 194515) | Populus trichocarpa ectomycorrhiza microbial communities from riparian zone in the Pacific Northwest, United States - 23_EM | ecosystem: Host-associated > Plants > Roots > Unclassified | place...
GGCTTTCGTAGGCCGATCGAATTCGGCCTATATGGGCCTAGGCTGTCTTCCGGAGCGGCCTGCCTTAGCCCGGCCTACGGCCTATAGGCCGGCCTACCATCGGCCTGGCCCGTTGGGAACACTGGGGTATTCGGCCCTACCCCACATCTACGGTGTTGGGTCGACATCTCTCCACCGCAAGAGTAGCCTACTCTAGCCTAGTGGTGATTCTTGGCAGCCTACCTACGAGTGAAAGCAAGCCCAGATACAGACTAAAATATGCAGTTTTCACACATTGATACCAACTTGGAGTTGGACCTTGAGCTGAAAATAATTTCGTGCACTGGTCCTATTGCTTCTCCACTTTACCCCTTCTTGTTTTAGGAATGTAGATACCATTTCTGCCCCACTGGTTATATTGAGTAGGGTGGGATTTGTTATTTTTGTTGCTACACCAAAAAAGTGCCTGTTATGCAGTGTTGTCGGAGGTAATTTTGACTAGCAGTCATAAACAGACATTCCTTTTACAAAAACCTTCTAAAATATGTGTAGCTAATTCCTAGAGATAATTAAATCTATCTACCCAATATCTTGATTTTTAAATATTTTTGTGCTGTTGATTATCCGGAATATACCTGTTTTTTGGCGGGGGAAACACGTCGTCCCACAATTTTCTTCACTCCCATGTACGAGAGCAATATCTTCTCTGAGGAGGATCCTTCGCGCCAACATTAGGCGTCATTATACACAAGTCAAACACTCACAATTAGCCTGTAGGCTGGGACCAAGTAGCGCTAAATGGCTTTCAGTCCCTCTTCATGAGCCCTCGCGAAGGTGTTAGTAGCCTCGCGTGTGATACGATTAAAATATAGCCACCCATGGAATGCCCCCGCAAAGCGGGACCTTTCTTTATCAGCCAAACTGCCTCACCCCCCACCCCCCCCCCACAGAGTATCCAATATCCTGTGGTAGCTCCCCCTTCGGCCACCATAATCTCGGCCAATTAGAATCTCCATTTCACCAAGGTTTTCACCCATTCCATCGAGATCCGAAGTACCTTTTTTTCCGGGCGGATGGCTTGCAATAAGCATACTGCATCGTATCTTGTCGCACCCTATATGACCTAAATTTGCCGTCCGAACCCAATTGGGAGACAAGCGGTACGCTATAGCGAGTCTCGGACGTCAAGTTATAAATGGGGAATAAGAAAATTTGGTCTCTTAGGCCAGGGATACCCCAGGCACCAAGTCTCCGGGCCCCACTTGCTCCGGTCTATGTTGGATGCGTGGAGCCTATAAACAGTCTGAGTTCTCGGCAAAGCCTGTCTTTCAGCTATCAGCGTGGCAATACGCAAGCAAAAGGAGACACGCCTGGAAGCGAGTGGATATGTGTGGTAACCGATAGGGGGGGTAGGGGGGTGAAATAGTTATGTTTTATATACTTCTGCCTTTACCATTAGTTATTCAAAGTAAGAACCAGCAAACTTCCCCACTCCCCCAAAAGTGATGCCCTTGCTATCGGAGTTGTACTTTGTGGTTTTAATTCTGACCCTTGACTTCTTGATGTTTAATAACCAAACGTCTGAGACTCGGAAATATAGGCTTGCCGCTTAATTCGTACTATTATCCCTTTACCGCTCCCACAATCAGACGTCTCATGGCATGCACTCGTGCTTCGCAGCCAATAATAGCAGTCCCAATTCGTTGTAGCAAGGTTTGCTATTTTTTTCTGCCGAAGTAACATGTGTTTAGGGTAGTGCATAACCCGTTCGGGTCTAACTATCTATAGTATTATATCGGATTTCATGAGGTATCATGAACTAAGTGTGAAGGGAATGAATGTTCTTGTATCCCTACGCAATCTTAACACTTCGGATACGAGCACACACTAGCCATGCGCTATTGACACACTATACCTCTTCGCGGCAAAATCTGTGCAAACCTTCCTAGGACAAATGGGGAAGGCATTTCTCGGCCGGGGAGCACGAGTATGAGATTGTTGGGGGATAGGATAGGTGTCCATAAAGCCAGCTGTTATATAAACTTTCCGGGAAAACATCCATCTCATCAGACCATCTCCTCACACCTACTTGCTCTCCACCACAAATCCTACCGCCCACGTCCTGCTTGATACTCTTGTTATCTCATCATAGCGAAATGACGGCTTGTGGGTTTAAGACATTTCCACGTTCAATGCAAACTTAATTTCTGACTTGGTAATTTTAGTTTGTAACTGTTGTTCGGGGCATGAAGTTGGGTTTATGGCTATGGCTATTAGCGCCATTTATTTGATTGTGAGCTATATATACCCCGCCCCGGTTGCAGACCCCACACTCGGAACTCCAACCATCCTGTGCTTCGCCGTCTCTCCGAACACCATCTCTCCGACCACCGTCTCTCCGACCACCGTCTTTCACACTACCACCATGACCACCACCATGACCACCACCACCACCATGACAATCGCCATCGTCAGTCCGGACATGCCCCGCCTCAGTCTGTGAGCGTCGCGAAGGCAATATCTGTTATGTCCAGAATAAAGCAGATAGGTAGGGGGAGGAATGTAGAGTGAGGGGGGGTTGGTGGCGGGTGGCGGTGGTGCTAGGTGGGAGGGGGCCGAGATCTCGGGGGTGGGGGTAGTGGGGCGCAAATGCAGTATACCGTATAATCTGGCAAAAGTCGGATTGGTACTAGTGAGGATTTTCTTGAATCCGTTCAACCAACGCGGCCTATATGTTTAAACTGTGGCGAATTCTCCTTCTTCACGCCCTCCTGTTGGCTCGGTTACTTTAGTTTCGCTTTAGCTCCAATCCGACTTTTGCCAGATTATACGGTAGTGTTTTCTTTGTTTTTTCCATTAATTCTACCCTACCGTGCCCACAAGAATTAGAAAGATCAATACCCTTATCGCTCAAGGTTAGTGAGCAGAAGGTAACTGAAATCGGAAACACCCAAATGCCATCCCCGGCCCAAGAACCCATAGCCTGTTGAAAAGAAAAGACCATTTACCACATGATCTAGTGCAACTCGTTTTCACACGGAGACTTCAAAAGAAAGTGTGGTGTAATACACGAGCTCTTTTAAGTATAAATTCAATATATTGATGCCAGATAAGCTTAATCGGCACCATTAGCGGAATTAAAACTCCCCAGCAAACCGGCCACACAACCCTTCTCCCCAAAAAACCTAACAAATTCCAACCCTCAACCACAGCATCGATAGCCCATCCAATCTCAGTTCGCCACAATACCCCAAAGAGATAGGTAGCCAGGGCAGTGATAACATTCCCCACCGACCGGAGCGACCTACCGGACCAAAAGCTCCCAGGTGCCCACATAGAAGCCCGGATACCCAAGAGTCCGCTATCTTGGACTCTTGTTCCTATCTCCCAAGCTGCGAATACACTTTGTTATTTGTTGGTCAGTGGGAGATATTCCCAAAGAGCTACCCATTCTTGCTCTAGAGACATGAATAAAGGTTGTATAAGGATCATTGAACCTCTCTACTTCAGGAGAGTGTGCAGTGAAGAAACTTCCCATAGGAATCTGGAAGTAATTTAGAAGCAGTCTTGGGCTCTTAGTAACTCTTTGTGATAAAGTGTCAAAGGGCCGTCTCTGTATTCTGAATCCCAAAAGCGTCTGAACTAAGGGGGCTGAGTGAGGTGATTCAGATATGGGATATTCCAAATTTGGAAAATGAGAGATGATTGGATAATTAGCTTTTTGTACCATAGTGAACTTGAAGCATTACCAGTAGTCAACGACGACTACATCAACAACTAACTAAGGCAAAGACAGGAGATATATCCTGACAAAGTCCTCCTATCTTTCCAAAGGCTGCCACAAAATGCCCTTTCCCAGCTTGCTCCTTTTCCAACTTTTCCGAACTTTCATGCTAACAAAATGAAAGAACAATCATCAATTTCCCTTCGGGTGTAAAACCCCATTACAACCTTTTTGCTTTCCTTCCAGGTTTCCTTACGCCCCTCCGCTTCCCCCCCCCCCCCCCGACGGCCGCATCCCCGCACAAAAACGCTTTCCACAAACACATATGCCCGAAGCCAAAACACATCCCTGAATCCCAAGCGCATTTCCGAAGCCACAAACATGCAGGTCCCCGGAAGCTATCCAATAAACAAAGGAGATATCAGGAGAGTATGGCGAGCAGCATTTCCAATATAGTAGTGTATCTATAAATAAAAAAAACTCTAATAGACCATTACATTCTGCTCCTCCTGAATAATGGGGGAAGAAAAGAGTTTAGAGGAAGGGAGGCGGCCATCACCCAAAAATAAATCTGTAATAATATACACAATCCAAATCCAAATCCATTCTAGCTCCAAAAAAAGAAGAGTGAGATTGCCCATGAGCGGGGGAGGGGCTGACCAATCGAAACTTCTAACCCAACTCTAAAACGCCGGAAGAACTAAGAGCAAAAAAACAAAAACATCTCGAACCACTCCGAATAAAACTCATATTCATTTGACACTACCTGAACTAATGGACGACCATTTCGATGAGACAAGATAAGAAACCCAAGGAGGCCAGGCGGGATCCAAATTACCGGAAACGTCGGGGCTGTCGGGTCTGTAGCAGCTGGGCAACTCTATCGTGCCCGTTTTTAACAGCCAGTTCGAGTGGAGTTTGGCCAGATTTAGATGAACTATTGGGGTTAACATCTTCCCGCCCTAATAGTAGCTTCACTATTTTCTCACGGCCATACTCGGCAGCCCACGAGAGCGGTGTTCGGCCATAATCTGCATCTTGGGTGTCGGGATTGACATCTGCCCGCTCCAACAGTAACTTCACTATTTCTTCATAGCCACCCGCGATAGCCAGCGAGAGCGGTGTTAGGCCAGATTTACTATAATTATTGAGGTCGACATCTTTCCGCCTCAGCAATAGCTTCACTGTTCCCTTATAGCCATTCGCTGCAGCCCACGAGAGCGGCGTCCAGCGGTCTGGATCTAAGGTGTTGGGGTTAATATCTTCCCGCCCCAACAGGAGCCTCACTGTTGCTTCATGGCCACGCGCGGCAGCCAACGAAAGCGGTGTTCGGCCATAGGTAGATGAGCTATCGGGGTCGACATCTTTCCTCCCCAACAGTAACTTAACTATTCCCTCATGTCCATTCCCGGCCGCCCATGAGAGCGGTGTCCGGCCACAATCTGCGTCCGCAGTGTCGGGGTTGACATCTCTCAGCCCCAACAGTAGCTTCACTATTCCCTCATGGCCATTCTCGGCAGCACACGAGAGCGGTGTTCGGCCATAGGTAGATGGGCTATCGGGGTTGACATCTTTCCTCCCCAACAGTAGCTTAACTACTCCCTCATGGCCATTCTCGGCAGCCAACAAGAGCGGTGTTCGGCGAGAGGTAGATGAGCTATCAGGGGTGACATCTTTCCTCCCCAACAATAACTTAACTATTCCCTCATGTCCATTCCCGGCCGCCCACGAGAGCGGTGCCCGGCCATAATCTGCGTCCGCGGTGTCGGGGTTGACATCTCTCAGCCCCAACAGTAGCTTCACTATTCCCTCATGGCCATTCTCGGCAGCACACGAGAGCGGTGTTCGGCCATTGGTAGACGGGCTATCGGGGTTGACATCTTTCCTCCCCAACAGTAGCTTAACTATTCCCTCATGGCCATCCCCGGCAGCCAACAAGAGCGGCGTTTGGCAGAAGACAGAAGAGCTACCGGGGTTGACATCTTTCCGCCCCAAAAGTAGCTTCACTATTGCCTCATGACCATTCTTGGAAGCCCAGGAGAGGGGCGTCCAACCATAGCCTCCGCCCGGGCTATCAATGTTGACATTTCGCAGTCCCAACAGTAGCCTAACTATTCCCTCATGGCCATTCTCGGCAGCCAACGAGAGCGGTGTTCGGCCAGATGAACCTGAACTATCGGGGATGACATTCCGTTCCAATAGTAGCCTCACTGCTCCCTCATGGCCATTCTCGGCAGCCCATGAGAGCGGTGTTCGACCGGAGTCACTCGAGCTATTGGGGTTGACATATCTCCCGCCAAATAGCACACCCACCATTCGCGCCGCCTTCCCCCACCTGGGGCCCCCGGCCCCAGGCTCGGCCAATCGCTGTTCAAGAAATAACCCTACTACTCCATCATGTCCATTTCCGGCAGCCCATGAAAGCGCTGTTCGGCCAGAATACCAGTCCTGCTGATCAGGTTGGATATGTTTATTTTGCAAGAGCAATCTTACTACCTCTTCATGCCCATGGCTTGCAGCCAATATGAGCGGCGTCATACCCGCCCCATCTTTTTGGTTCACATCCCATCGCTTCATCTTGATCAAGATAGCCGCAACTTCAGCGATGCCAAAGTACGAGATACAGTGCAGTGCAGAAAAGCCCTTGCGATCAGGAATGGGTCCCCAATGAAACTCTTGGCTAGACAATTCCCCATGCATCGAATCCCAAAGGAATTTGATGGATATGTGATTATCGAACCGATCAAGAAGCTGGAGCGCAAATGTTTTCGCACGATCTGATAGCTCAATTCGCATGTGGGTTCCCCAATATAATGAAGCATATTCAAGGAATGGTGTGCCTCGTGGGTCAGGGGGAAGGCCAGCTGAAAGATCCTTGACATGTTGGAAGTTGAGATATGTCAAACAGGTTTCGGCCATGGTCGAGTGAGGTCTGCCAAAGAGGTCGGGATGTGCACCCAGATACTCTTGAAGGGTAAAATGAATCAACCTCACAGTCGCAGTACCCTTTTCTATGGTGGCAAGGCCTTGACAAAATCCTAGCAGGGTCGATATCGCAGGGATGCCATTGTTATTGAGATCATTTGACCCTATCGGCGTTGCTATGGCGTGACAGATTTCATCAATCTGCAAAGCCCGCCTCGAATGGGAGATCCACATCAGAACGGCCATCCCGAGTCTTGCTTTCTCCCCACCCCGAGCCTTGATCCTTCCTACTGTCGCTTTGTATGCGTCCCCAACATCCAAATCATACCTCATTACGCTAAGCCTTTGCCTCCTCCGATATATGGTCGTCTCTTGTAAGATCGTCTCGATGGTTAAGAATGCAAGTAGGAACCTAGAGGCAATATCTATCAGCACACAGCCTTAGGCATCTCTAGAAGTGTCCCCGCTTCCCACTTACATTTCCGAAACCGTGTCGGGAATATTCTGAACAATTTCCTCCTCCAAACTCTCGTCCATCGCATCGGGAATCGGATCCTCTCTAAGTTTCGCTCGGAGGAATATAATAATATCATTCCTGCTAGGTGTTATGGATCTAATCGCTACCTTCCGCCCAAGGTGCTTGCCAACCTCAACCCAGATATGTGGCCTCCCGGTTAGAAATATCCGGGCACCTGGGGATCTCTGGAGAATTTGGTTGAGCGAATCTAGAAGTTTCATCCGATATCTTGACGGACACTCGTCGAGTGCGTCAATGCATATGAATGTGGATCGCGAGGCCGAGATATCCTGCAAGAACTCAACAATCTCTGCGAGCGCCAGCCTCTGGCCACCAATGACCTTTTCTCGATTTCGAAAAGCATTGACTATTGCTTCTGGAACCTCGTTTAGTCCACCAATAACCTGTTTCAGCACCGAACCCAGAATAGCTGCTGGGGATTGCTCCTCCTGAGCAGCGAAGTCGGAGTAGAAGCAGGCAACAGAAGCGTTTCCCCCGACGGCCTGCCTGCATAACGTATCTATCACCAGCGAGCTAACCTCACAGCATGTTAATAACATCCCCCCTCTAGCATCTTCTCTCTTACCTAATGTAGGTTTTGCCAACCCCCGGACCTCCGTAGCAAAACAAAGCGGAACCGTTAGATTTACCGCCACGGATACCACAAAACCATTTCCGATATTCCTCAGTCTGTATGAGCCAGTCTCCCACTTCGTCGACCCTTCGGCTTTGGATGTCGTGGTGCCGCATGTGGGGTTCAAGTGGAGATAGCCAGGCCAAAATTTGGGACTTCTCATCGGCCACCGTGCAGTTATTCCACACATTGTTAAAAGAATTGGTATTATTAAAAGAGTTGTGGATATTGTCGTTGATGTGACGTTGAGACATTTTGGATTTTTTGCTCTTTTGAGGGTTGCAGAGGGTGAGTTCGTGAGTAATTTTGCCTGGTGGGGTGGGTTGATATAATTCCATGAGGAGTGAAGAAAATGGGGGGCATTCACAGTTTTGAAGTTTTGGAGGCGAAGCCTTGATCCAGTCAATCCACCTGATAGCAGCACACTGCCTGTGAGACCAACACGATTGCAGACCGCTGCACGCGCAAACTTCAATCGGCTGATAGAGGAGTGGGGCCGCGATGAAAACATTGTTCCCAACTGTTCGGGGGGCTGTTCGGGGGGCTGGTGGGGCCTGCGGGGGGGGACCACTCGTACCAAATTCCCTAAATAGGACTGGGCGGCGGTTTGTAGTCTACCGTAAAAACTCGCCAAAATCGCCATGTAAGACCACACATTTTCGCCCTCTAATTAGCCAACACAATAGCTAGCTTGACAAGTTTACCCTCCGATTGGCCACAATCCTCACCGTGTTCCGCCTAATTTAGTTAAAGTATCGGAATCGACGTCTTTCCGCCGTCGCACGAGCTTCATTACCGAAACCCCTTCTCAGCCCCCTCAGTACCTGGACCATCTAAGTGTGGTGGGGGTTGACAGCTCCCTCAAACCCTTGTCTACAGTTGGCTTGGGGCCACTCGCGCTAGCCCACAAGAGCGGCATTTGGCCTCGAGAGCGTCCTTAGCTTGGGTGCAAGGCGTTATTTTACCTGAGGATCAAACGCCACCAAGCCCAGTAACTTATCTGTTGGCCCCCATCGTGCTACTCGTACATACATGCAGCATCTCAGGGCAAAGAGAGCATAGCATACGAAAATGGCAATGCCCATACATGTGCTCGCGGATAGACAAAGGTTGGGCCCACCTCCATGACAGAGGTGTGGCATTTTTATGTGGACCAAGCAGGATTAGGAAATTCGAGTGATGGAAGGTGAGCACTTTTTGGTGTTGGTATGAAGTTGGGCCTGTCAGAAGTAGAGATTGTTATTATACAGTATTGCTATAGTTGCGATTGAGAAAAAGAGCGGATCAAGTATTAATATCAGGAAGGGGAAATTGTTGCCAAGGGCATTGTACACGAGTACACGTGTACCGAAAAGGTTCACCCCCCTGGGAATTGAGAGGGACACTTTTGGCCTTTCCTCAGCAAAAATTAGACCTTTTTCTTGGGCAAAGCCTTGAGGCAGGCTTCGGGAAATTAATTTGAGAAAAAACACCGCCACCACATGTCGAAAAAAAACGGCACCCCCAGTTTCCAAAGGTGCGACAACCAGAGTGAAAACAGCAATAAAAGTTCCATTGGCGTTCTCACCCCGCTGCGGGCTCGCTTAGCGGTGGGTCACTTTAGCTTTTAGTCTCACCTTACCTTACGAGCTGTGGTGGAGCTTTTTGCAGCCCTGCGCGTAATATGATCCATGTACTCGGGGGTGTACAGGGGGTTAAGAGTCAGTGAGGCGAAACGATTTTCATTTGTTCCTGGGTCACTCGGCCAATGACAGAGCAGGAAGTTTTGTTGTCGGCACATTTTGGGTTCGCCTCACCTTTTTCCCCCTCCAAAAAAGCGCCAAGATTGGCTGTTCCCATGGTTGCATACTGTATATGCCTGCCCCAAGTACAAGTACTGTACTAGTACTTGGGTGTGAGGGTAAATGATCAGAAAAAAAGTGGTGTTGCGCCAACCACTTTTTTTCCGATCACTTTTTGCTCCATGCTAGTACAACATTTTCCACTGTCGCACCAGTCAAGCAGATAGCCATCCAAGAAATACCCGTGCCAAGCGGGTTTTCCCTTTGCTAGCGTCACTGCCCCCCCACGAGGCCCCAATATCCCACAATGCCGCCCTTAGCCTACCATAATCTCCCTTCAATAGAATCTCGATCTCACCAAGGTTTCGCCCGCTGACTCCACAGTGGGTTTTTTGCCCCACTAATGCCGGCTGGTAAATTTATTGTATCATTGTGTCGCATCCTCCGCGACATAGACTCACATTTCGGACACACTCGGGAAGCGAGTAATAAGCTGTAGTATGTCTTAGACATCAAGTTATATTAATAGTAAGGGGTGAGAGGAATTTCAGTCCTTTCGTTCGAGTATGTTAGGGTTACTAAGTCTTGTATTAACTTACGGTAATAATCTATGCTTCAATGTCGGGATCCATCCTGATGTATATACTGCAATAGTCTTCTGGATTTCCCCTGACGGATACATCCGACTGCAGAATGCTCAAGATATTGACCCCAGTAGTGTCGAAAACTCACCCATGCCCCGATAATTGGTTTTCGTCGCATATGCAATATTTCAATTTAGAATAGGGTTTCTCCCTTTCTATTCCAGAACAGATAAGAGCACTTGTTTATATATATCATACTAGAGGAGATTTCAATGCTGTTTCTTTGTGACACAAGCGGGAAATATGAACTTCAAATCGCGAATATGGGGTTCTTTTAAGGCTCTCAATGCAAGTCTATTAAGATGGCGGACTGAACTGTGCATTTTTTCAAACAGGATACAGGATAGCCAACTAACACCATCACCAACTAGAATAAAATCGGGAATGAATGTCAAATCTGCTCGCCCCTTGTAGATTGCCTATCAAGACACAAAAATGGCAGTCGCAGTAGACTACTTTTTCTTTTCCAGTGCGCCATACTCGTTACAGGCAAGAAGTATTCGAAAACAGGGATAAGGCAGGGATTCGCGAAATATATGGTAAAAAATCCGTGCGTGTCCGAGCGCCCATATAAACTCGCGGTTCGTATTTTCGAATACTTCTTGCCTGGGACAAGTACCATAAGCCTCTTGGTGTTTCCTTGGACTTTGGGCTGACCGGGTCCCGGCCCCACGAGATCGAATTGGGCTATTGACTGATAGTAGGGATTTGGTTTATCTCCTATGTATTTTTCTTTCCTTTTTAAAGTTGCATTCGGCGAATAGGGCCCGCAATAGGGTTTGTTTTCTTCCCCTTTGGCCTCAGGTTGAGGTGTGTTGTAAAGGGGAACGAAAAAATTAGCTATGATACATAGCATATCTACCCATGGGCATTTTTCTATCTCTTGGGCCGTTTGAAAAGCTAGAATCCGTTACCGGCGAACTTAGGTAGCTATGGGCTCTACTTGGTCAGGGAATAGCCTTTTTCTGTCTTCTTTCGAGCTTAAACAACAGCGGTTATGGCAAGCTTCAATATTCCTTCCCTCCCGACCCGCTCCCGAATAGCCTTGGCCTGCTGGCAACGAATTCTAGTGCTCCAGACCGCCCATATGATACTCCCTTATCTACAGATATACACGCTCTCCATTTGCCTTTTGTTCCTCATTCCATTTGTGCTAAGCTATTCACGGTATCTCAGTGATTTACTCGGCATTTACTTATATTATTCCATCTCTTACCCGGCAATCCCATTGTATTATAAGAGTTGCTGATAGAAGCTTCCTAGATATAGACATTCATTAGATTAGACGCATATATAATACACACGAGAGCAGGCGCCCGGCAGGAATGAACCGAAAAGAGCCCCTGGCACACGTACGTGGTTCGTAGATTGCCATATTTCTTCTTTCCGCTCGCTGTTTCCCTTTTTTCCTTCTCTGCCACCATCCTTGGCCGCCCACCTGTTTACCGCATTGTGAGGTCGTTGAAAATGGTGCTGCTCACCATACTCACGATACTTCCTTTGTTCAGATAGCTTCCGAGAGCACGCTTGTTTGTGGCTTTAGATATGCGCTAAGGATTCGGGCATATGGGTTCAGCTTTGAGCGTTTGGCTTATACGTTCGGGAAAGCATTGCGAATGCAGGAATGTGCGATAGTTTTGGGATTGCAGCTTTCGGGAAAGTCGGGAGAAAAGCCGGGAGAAAAGCGGAAGTACTGTAAGGCCAGCGTGAAAGAGCCGGAACCCCAGGGGTGGGAAAGTGCTTGTTTTCCTTTTAGTTAGCCGGGAGTGCTCACAGGGAGGGAGAGACTCACATGGAGTGGTGCGGTATCTCATGGATGGATATGATGTCTTCGTGATCGATATATACTCCTGTCGTAGTTAGTTAGTTAGAGGATAGATTAGAGAGCACCGTGGAGTCGTTGAGCAAGAGACTGTGGTTGTGGTAGTGAAAATATTTTCCCCGCACTTGAGTGTGCGATCGTTTTCGTTGTGAGTTGTTGGTATTTATTTCGTTTCACCGCCCGTCATTCGTTCTCGTTCAATCGTATCGTCGCCATTGAAGGTCAACAGAGGCTATCTTCCTTCCTTACCAATATCAAAGGCTGGGTAGCCTTTGCTCCCCCTATTCAGCTTTGGACTTGATGATTAACACATAATGCCCAGGGCACGAAACCCTCTTATGCCCAGTGTTTGCAACCGCCCGGGGGCCCGGCGGGGCCCCGCGGGGGGACTGCCAAGAGCCCCAGACGGGACGGGACGGCTAGCTGTAGTCCGTCCGGGGCGCTTTAAGGGCAGGACCGCCGTCTTTAGGCAGGACGGCGGGCCCTACAGGGTGAGACATGTTAGTGCAGGGCAGGGGGATGGACGGCAGGGGACGGCCGGGGACAGGTGAGGACGGCCGGGGATGGGTAAGGACGGCCGGGGATGGGTAAGGACGGCGGGGGACGGCGGGGGACGGCACGAATGATATCTCATGATGCTATATGATTGGTTCGGAGGTGCATTATTTCAACTTCGGCTAGTACCGGAGGTCCGAGTGCTAGACTACAGTCCCCTATAGTCCGTTCGGTCCTAACCCTCCCGGGCGTAGTCCGTCCTAGCACCCCAAAAAAGACGGAATATGAGCCGTAGTCCGTCCCGTCCTACTCAGTGTTCCCAACGGGCCAGGCCGATGGTAGGCCGGCCTATAGGCCGTAGGCCGGGCTAAGGCAGGCCGCTCCGGAAGACAGCCTAGGCCCATATAGGCCGAATTCGACCGGCCTACGAAAGCCTATCAGGCCTGATAGGCGCCTATAGGCCCGGAGATTA
>Ga0307517_10010443_pt1 | contig 12993 bp, 16 predicted proteins | sample 23_EM_MG_FD_194515 | JGI IMG/M metagenome (GOLD analysis project Ga0307517, IMG submission 194515) | Populus trichocarpa ectomycorrhiza microbial communities from riparian zone in the Pacific Northwest, United States - 23_EM | ecosystem: Host-associated > Plants > Roots > Unclassified | place...
GCCTATCTCGAAAAAATGTCTTTATTTCTTAAAATGTATAGATATTCATGTAGCCCTACATAATACAATTCCGAATCACCTAAAATTATGCCTGTAGGGCAAGAAATGCCCGAGATATGAGGCTCACAGCTCGGGCACTCGAGAATTCTCAAATTTTGATTTCGGCCCAAAAAGGCAGCGTCGCCAACATTATTGCAAACAGCAATAAGTACCTTATCACTCTAGCTTCATTCCAGGCCCTCGTCATCGTCTCCACCTCGTCTTGGGCCCCCAAATTTCTTTTCCTGCCCACCCGCTCCTTCTTCCCTCTTTTACGTAGCATAGCACATTATTTACACACCCAACATACACATGTCTATTCGGTAGAGGAGGTTTGATGGAAGGGGTTCATCCTCCCCCTCCATCGTCCTTCACCCCACAGAGAAGTCAACCTACTGTCGACTTCTTTGGCGCACCCTGTAGACTACCGACTAGAACAAAGTTTACATCTACTGGTGAACTGCGCCAACATCCACAAGATAACCTTTCCTTTGGTTGTAATGATGGCACGGAAGTGGGAATGATTTCCGAGTGGACGAGATTCCGGAAGCAAGTGATAGGGTGGAATGAAAAAAACACTGCCAAATGGACATACTTTGGAAGCGACAAGGGATTCCTCGGTAGCTTGAAGCTCCCTAGTATTAGTCTGGACTTGCCCATCATCAACTTCCACCATCCAGGTCAAAAAAACGAAGGAACACCGCCAATGGACATGACTGTCAAGGTTTCTTCCTTGTGGGCCACGGAGGTCGATGGGGTGAAGAACGAGGGAACAAGTGTTGGCGATCGGGAAACTTCCAGATTTTCTAATTTTCCCAGATATTTTCCCAGAAAGAAGGTGGAGCTGGTCCCAATTTACACAAAAATTGTCCCGTGCATGGTGATAGACTTCCAAACTAAGCCTCTGTCAGGGTGGACTTTCATACGGAAGAAGCTCTTGCTTCCAATTGGTGCTGACACCACAATTGAACAGCCTGGAGAGGAGGACTCGGAGGTTGGAGAGGAATGTGTTCATGTTATACCATCGACCCATCGAATTTCGGTGGAGGAGAGGGCATTGGAGTTGTTTGATTGTTGGAAAAATCCCAATTAGTATATCAGTACTTGCCAAGTTGCGGGAGCTGATAGTCCTATAAGCACTGATGTCTCTGCGGGCAGGTATATCAGCACTGGAAACACCCAAGTGACTCATCACGTGGGTGCCATGCCTTCTTGGGGACAGCATCATTTACCTGCTTACTTACTCATTCGTACTATCTCTAACATAACCCATAAATCATTCCCTCGCCTCACCTCCATACACCTCGTCTCGGACCAAGCGAATTGTCAGTACGCCCGCAGAGCAAAAGGCTAGTGGGCATAGAAAGACGAGATCAATTAGGAAATTAAAGGACAAAAATGAAAACCTTACCAGCACACAAATATTATGGACTCCAGGGTGATAAGAAATGATGAGGGGACGAGGAGGGAAGGGCGGCATCGATGATCTGCCAGTGAGCAACATCAACAAAATCTGAGAGCCAAGGTCCAAATACGAAAGGGAGAAAGAAAGGTAGAATGAACTCTGGTATCCAAATTGGCACTGGTGGAAGCCAAACGACCAATACTGAATGGACAGAGGCAAGAGCGGCCGACGAGGAAAACTGAGTGGAGATCACGTGTGCGCATCTAATCGGCCTCATCATCGTTTGGAAAAGGAATGAGATATTACACACATGCCATTGCAAGATGCGACAAATTTAAAAGAGCTGGAACATCTTTTGGGACCTCTACACAAGGTCAAGGTCAAGAATATAAGAACAGCAGGATTATATGGCAAGAAAAATGGCTTGATTGAGCAGTATGTTTGAACTTCGAAGTCTTGAAGAATACTTATTCAGAGTGGGAAAGATATGAAAGAGAAGAAGAAAAAATTGAGTTGCATGCTCGTGAATTGACGAGTTGTAGAACTGGAATTTTGAAAGAAGATAGCGAGCTACACATCCATCGGACTGTATATCTGCGGTTATGGGACATGAAAACTTGTGCTCCATCACTCCTGGTCAGACTTTGAGCTCATTTGAAGGCCTTTTTGGTTGCCTGCTGGAACACCACCCAACTACTTAATCTTATGACCAGCATCAGAATCATATCTGACATTCATGCACCTCTCTTGAGTGATACGACACGCCATCCGCCCATCCACTATGGTCACTCTCATCTAGACTAGGCTCAGCGGAGACAAGTGACCTGGGATCGGTAAGATCAAATTCATGGCAACCCCTCTTAGCCTTTGTTATGGAGATCAACACGATGATCAAGGAAGAAAGGTTGATGATTGTCATTGGCATCAAAAACCTGATATGCACTGGCTTCCCCACCCAACCAGGCAGGCAGCGACGAGGAGAAGTCATTCGCGGAAGCTGTCGAATATGAGTACCACATGGATGTAAGCTGCTGAATGACCATGAGTAATGGATGTGAGGAATTACTCGCAGTACATACCTTGTCCACTAGGATGCCTTGTATCATCGCTTTGTATAACGGTAGTAGGTATTGCCCACTTTCTTCATATTGTCCAGCCTGGGCCCCAAGAGCTTCTATGGAATCAGCTACCAGATTCACTGTTGCAGTCTGAGCTAGGTATACTGCCAAATTTAATGCCAATATCGCTTGCTCGATGAAGTTGAAATTGATCGCAGGTGCAGAGGTTGCACTGGGTTCCTGTGTCGAGAAAACATGAGAGCTGGACTGATACGTCACTGGGAACATGGCAGGTTGTATTGGAGAAACAGTGCAACTGATATTGAGATCACCCCCCCCAAAATAAAAGCCAAGTTCACGTAAATAGATGTAATAATGCATGTCTTGCTCTCCAGTCGGTAAAGACTTGCATGCCCAGAGTGTTAGGATATGTGGGTTGTGATACACCATAGGAACAATATAGTCCTCTATGGGCATATGCAGAAAATCAGCGAGTCCAGTCTCATTGCAAAAGCCTTGGGCATACAACAAAAGGGTGTTGTTGGGTACTGCCGAAAATCTGATAGGACTTTGTGTGTCATTCATACACCTGATACCACTTGCGAGGCCTTGATGATTAAGGGTGTAATTGTATGAAAGTATCGCGGGATTTTTCTCTGCATCCGAGAGAGGAGAGGGCTGGAGTGTGCTTATGAGCAGCGGGGGGCGGGAGTTTGTCTAAGCCACGAATGCCATTGGGACCAATAGGTAAGACGCCACGAGGAGGTCCTAAGAAACGGAGAGAAGAAGTTGCACCAAGCTGTCCTAAAATGAGATTTTCTGAATTGTTTGAAAACAACAACTGGATCTGTACAGATGGATTCATCAAACGAGGTTAATTATGGATGATTTTAAGTTGTTGACTGACGTTGCTGCGACCCGATTCTAGTAAAATGATCAGCTGATTTGGATCGTTCCCATCACAGCCTACAAAGTAACCAAAGTACAAACCCATCAAGGCACAGTCATATACCTCCTGATTCTTTATGAGCCACTGGACGCAGTCGGCGTTTGATGAGAAATCGAGCTCAGTTCCAGTGAGATTCCACATTCAATGGAATGAGACCGGAGTTATAAGACTCGTTGTGCCCGATGGTACCAGAGCAAAAGCAGCTATACAAGCTCCTGCCAAAACCACAGACAACCACCTATTTCGGACGAGTACATATTTATGGTCTTTTACTCCCCAGGGCCAGCTCTGATTCCTAAAAGCTGATATCAATGAAACGTGGAAGACTGTGACCTGGTCATTTTTTGTGGCCCATTCCTGTGAAAAGCGAAGAACTGCAGTGGAAAAGATGATGCCGATGATGATGCTGACGATGTTTCTGAGGAGCGTTATAAAGAAGCTGACCCTCTGGGGGTAGGTTTTTACAACTGTTGCGACATGTTCACGCATCTGTACACCACCCCTGGGCCAAGCCCAAACTATGGCAAGGAATATCCAAGGCCACACTAACATGACAAAGGTACCTGCCAGGAAGCACACATCATTGGCTCTGGCACGAAAAGTTGATACTCCTCCAGTATTTGGAATTAATCAGTAATAGCGCATAAATGAGCGATGCCATGGATATCGAGGAGAAAAAGCTGACCAACAGTGGTGTGGATTCTTGGACTCGCAAGGTACGAGGTTGCGCTCCCTTCATCTAAACCTGATAGGTCATATGAGTACGGTTCTAGATGTCCAAGAACAAAACCAACCAGAAGCAACTTCATTCCGGGACTCTGATAGATTCTCCGCAGACAGGGTATTGGATACAGACTGATACAGAGAATCAGGTCTGAGCGACATTCTGATAAAGTATTTGTAGATTGTTGGTAATGAATGAGAGTGGAAATAGTACATGTGGAGGGGTGACTTAACTATCATTTAACCATCATGCCCGCATAGCCCACATTGATTAAATTAGTGCTATCATTCTTCATTGTGTGAAATCGGCCCATGCATGAGAAGATTATCTGACCTATGTACTTGACCGAAATTAGCCCAAAGTGGGGCATGGCAGTGGCATGGCCAACCCAGTTTGAAGGTGGCAGTGTAACGGGTGTCAACCAGTAACAATCCAAGGAGATTGGGGCAGATACTCTTCCCCCATATGCTTCCCTCGATGTAGATGATTCTGACGCTTCTGGCAAAGAACGGAATGGTAAGTAGCCCATCGTATGTATGAGCGACCTAAAGTTTTGGCAAGCACTTGTCCCCCACCAATGATCGCTCACCACGCTCAGACCCAGATTTGGCAAATCAGTTCCGAGAGAAGCTGCATGTTTTTGGTATTGGTGGAGAAGAAAAATAAACTTGTACTTATTTGTTCCTCGGAAGTCATCGGAATTGATAGCAATCTATAGGAGCCTCAATTAACTTGTCGATGAGAGGTGGGGCTGATGCCAAGCATTGACAGAAGCACCAAAGAAGCACAGCCATTGCAGGCACAGGAGATGAGATTGAATGTAACGGCCTTGGGGTCACCCTTTAGCTGTACACAAAAACGTGAAGAAGGCAGAGGAAAGTCGAGGGAAGGGCTGCAATTCCTATATGATCATGTGAAGTGCAGAAATTGCTGCCTGTGGTGCTGGCAGGCTTGAATGAACTATTTTTGGTGCACAACTAGTCATGTTGAATGTCCCATGAATAAGTTTTGACGTGCACAGCATGGGCTTAGACCCCTTCTCGAACCTCGAGGGCGCTTTCTCCGGACTCAATCAGTGTTCCAAATATCCAAGTAAGCTGTAACAAAGTATGGCATTTGGAGAACTGGGTGGTGATCCAAGATGAAAAAATGCACAGAATGAAAATGGAGCAAGAATTTGGTGGAACGAACTAGAAGATAATCAAACCACAAGAGCACATGCCTGGTCGACAACCAACTTCAAATTCATCCACAGTATTATGAGTTGGCTGATGGAAAATCGTGGCCAAATACAACTTGTCCTTGAGGGCCATTGCTATGCATGGCAGTACGAGTCTTTTTTCTTCTTTGAATTTATTGAAAAAGCCATATAACCGAAGATAATATTTTATGTCTATTTCTCAACAAGTTCTCAAGTTCTAATCACCAAATCCATCGTTATGGCCGGAATGCCCACTCCAGCATAAGTTATAATCTACATATATTATATCAGATTTGGAGGAGGAGGAGGGTCAGCCCTCCTCCTCAGGTTTGTGATTAGGTACATGTAAATAAATGATGAGCCCCCCACCTTACCACTCCACCTTCGTGTGGTTGATGAATTGGGGGTAAAACCACCCTTTTCGTGCTCGGCGTGTTGGTGATAGGCTCGGTCCACCATCTCGTGACTTCACCCAGTCGTAATGGGCTTACTCGTCAGTATTCAGCGCTATGCATCATCATTGGGGCGTCGCTGTGCCCACTTGTCGTCGTTCGGCGCTATGCGTCATCGTCGGGACAACCTCTTCATTGTTGGGTTGTCACTTGGCCCGTACTCATTGTCATTGGTGGGCCCATTCGCCGTCGTCGGGTCGCGGTCAGGGCCTTGGAACGTCGCCGGGCCCTACACGTTTTCATTGGGTCTCATTGTTGTTGGGTTGTCCTACTCTTCGTTGTTGGGTCCTCGTTCCCTCATGCTGACGTCATTCGTGTGACCATGGTAAGGGTTGGCCGTGTCTTATTCGATACGCTAGTGTTGGGCGAAATGCCGGCGTTGAGCATATGTGGTCAGAGGCATCGCTTCAGTGACGTACTAAGTGGGCCTCCCATTGCTTGGCCCCCCCTTGTGTTCATCTCTCCCTAACTCCTCCGTCGAGCGTCGTTGAGCCACCCACATCCCTCTGGAGAGGGGAGGGGTGGATGTGGCTGGGATCCATGTTTCTGTACCTACTGGGGGCATTGTCGATCAGGCCCACATCCCTCAAGAGAGGGGAGGGGCTCTTGGCAAGGTGGTTGCATGTAGTTGGGAGGGAGTTGAGTTGGAGAGGGCGAAGATGGTGGGGAGGACGAACCGACATCAACCGTGATGCGGTTGATGTCGGATTAAAGCTCCGCTCCTATGGCCAAAGATTGCGATTGACATAAATCCTCATTGGCACGATAAGTAAAATACAAATCATAGTATTTTAATAACCTTCTAATGATATCAGATCCAAAATCTTAAGGTCAAAATCCCCAGTTTTAGCATGATATTTGAGAAACAGCCAGAAACATGCAGAAATGATCAATGAGGAATAAATATTAATTATCGTCTTCAATTTGGGAAATTATAAGACGAAATTCGGAGCATTACATCGTCTGTAAATTACTAGTAGCTCCCAAATTTTACTACCTTAATCGCGCAAATAATTCTTGAGATCATGTCCAGTCTTTAGTCTTTGGGCGTTACGGCGGAGTTTCAATTCAAGATCAACGGTGTTGGGTTCATCCATCACCACCACCACCTCTCTCCTCTGATATGCCTCAAGTCACGAACCTACACCCCACCGTCTGCCCCTCCCCTCTGTTGAGGGATGTGGGCGCGATCACCAGTATCCCCAGCAAGGATCCCAGTCGCCCCTCCTCTCTCCAGAGGGATGTGGGCGGCTCATCGTCGCTTGACGGAAGATTTTGGGAACGAGGAACACCAGGGGGGACCCAGGAAGTGGGAGGCCCAGGTGGTGTGTCACGGAAATAGGCCATGACATATTTCGTGGCCTATTTTCTCTCATTTTTCCGCCTCAAACAAACAAACAAACCCAACCAGTGTCCTTAAAATGACAAGTAGCAGCTAAAACGAAGACGGCAACTACTACCGCGGCGGAGACTATCACAACGGGGATGACAACTACAACGGTACAGCCACCATGACCATACCCAACGCCGACAGTACAACCCAAGGATGAGTAGCGCCGAACGACGACCCAACGACGACCAGCGAGCCCAGCGATGACCCAGCAACCGGACCCACACCTCCCAATGACCCAACAACGACCAGCGAGGCCAGCAACCACCCAGTAACCAGACCCCAACTCTCCAAATACGGTGTGGAAATCACCAAAATCCCCAACACAACAACAGCGACGAATGCCGGGTGAACTTTCAAACCTCCTTAACTATTCGTGCGACATTGCAAAACACATTTCTCATCCCCTGCCCCATGGACGTCTGCGCCTTGAGTGCGTTTTCCAAACCCGTGAGCACGGAGGCGGCAAAAGCATCGTAGAGAGTCGAGAGGATGTCCTGTGCGAGGGATGGTTGTGGGTTTTTATTCTTTATTTTTTTCGGTGGGGGGAGATGGGGAAAGGTTGTTTTCATGTGGCGTCGTAGTACTAGGGGGTGAAGGGATGCAAGCGGCAGCACTCAAGAATTACACCTAAGGATGTATTTGTTTGGTGTGGTACGATGGGAAAAAAGAGACTGTTCCCAGACCATATGCGATAAACGAGTTTGAGAGGGTCGCCACTCCAGGCCGCTGCACTGCCGGGATAAACAATTGTGATGTATCTACACTATTCACAAACTTTTTGTGACATCGGGGGTCAAACTGGGACGTTAGCGATCCAAGGATGTTGTAAAAAGGTAGATATTGCAGTATTGGAATGAGTGAACAGCCAGAAACATTGGAGATAGCAGAAGCGTTGGAATGGGGTGCGGTGTCCCGAGCTGGTCGCTGGCTCAAGGAAGCAGGTAGGAATGCTGATCATGGTCTAACGACGTACAGGGTCTACGATGGGTCACGTGGTCGTGGTAGGGTCACCCTATCACACCGTTGAGCAACGATTCGGGTTTGATTCGGGTTGCGGACGAATAAGTCAGCTGGTGCGATGAGGCCCAGCGTTGATAGAGGAAATGAAAATCAAGAAACTTAAAAGTTTCTCGTTTGTGGGAAGGGTCCGTTTTTAACCTGGCCCTGAATGTGATGCTAAATCCTGAGGTCCGAAGCTCAAAACCGCAGTACCAAAAAGAGTGAGAGCTCACAACTGGTGGTTTGGGCAAGGGACAAGGACTCAAGCCGAATGAATCCCACACAGAGCACAAATGAATAAGAAAGGGAAAGTAGAAGACTAAATTAGAGTACAATATTATGAAAGGAAGTAATTAACTCTTTAGGAATTTTCTTCCGAATACGAAAGTCCTTCGAAAATTCTGGAGAGGCGATCAATGTCAGCTTGTCGATAGGCGCGTGCCGTACTCATGGGCAGAATCTCTTGTAGCCGCCGCCAGTATAAGAGGAACGCGAGGGAAGTCCAACCGCCAATAGCAGCAACAACTTCTGGTGGGACACCCGCTAAAAGAAGCTCGACTGCACCGCCGATGTGAAAGCTATGTCCTTGAATTTGCAAAAGGCCGGCGTCAGACCAGACGCCGTTTACAAAAGATAGAAAGTCGTGTTTCGTCAAGGGGCGGTAACCGCCATGTGGCAAACCGTAGGAAAATAGAGGTTGGTCATCGGGAATGTTGTTATTGATCATAAAATGATTGACAATCGCCGCACAAGGGCATAAGAAGTCCGAACATACTGTGAGAACAACGTCCGCACCGTGTTCCTTTGTCGACTTCGTCCAAGGGATGTGAAAGTCAAGGGAGCGAGTGCCGTCGCATAGCGTCCAAAGAGTCGGATTCGAAGATCATAAAACAATAAACTTCGGGTCGGGTGGGGAGAGATTTAGAACAGTAAGTTCTCCGAGGCGGCGGCAACCAAAGAAGGTGGCTAGCGCGACAGCCCAAACGGCAGCATGAAAAGGGAGGGATAAGTCAAGCGCTCGTCGAAGTGCAATCAAATGATTCAGGGATGCTGGGGGACGTGGCGGCTTTTCATGTGAAGTTCCTTCATGGTTGGCTACTGTGCGGCAGAGATGAACCCATTTATCATCACCAAACCAGGGTGCATGGTTCACCATATGCCACCCATGGATGCCGGATAACCAAGTTTTGATAGTGTTGCCGGCTTCTTTTCCGATGTGAGAGGCCACGAATGCGGAGAGAAGGGCATAGGATGCGGGCATGCGATCACATTCCGGAATATCCCACCGATCACAAAATTGGGTGAATCTCTTCATGCCAGCAGCATAAGTGGTAGCCGTTGCAGGGACAAGACCAGAGCGGATCGCGAGACAAGCTGCGGAAGCCAGGGGTAAGGGAAGCTTCTTCGCCAGGTCAAAGAAGTGCTTCTCTCCATAAGGAGTGCACCAAAAATATAAACGATCCTTGGCGGGAACTAGGGGGCGGAGGTGGCTGGGATTGATTTCTCGTGTCTTTGTTGGTTTACGACCTCTATGAGAAGTGAAGAAAGTATTGCGATAACATGAGTCAAGATCAGAAGAGGAGGGACCATTTTTTTTATCAAGAGGGATACTAGAAGAAGAAGGTAACGGCAAAAATTTAGGAGCATTGGCGGGGCGCGGTGAAGGCCTTTGATGACCCTCTTCCGTCAGGCTCGCGACGGCACGTGTCGCCGCAGAAAAGGAAGGATGTAAACTACTCATGGATAAAAAAGGGTTTAAGCTCATCAGGGAGCACAAATGTGGGACGCAGCATTTTGTCAGCAGGCCCAAGATCTCCGCGTGAGATAGGGTCAGCCAGATTTTCTGCAGATGGGACATAGACAATATCAGGAGTAATAAAAAGAGGGTAGAGGATGCCCAAAGTACGACGAATGGCAAGATTGATAGGACGGTTACGACTTCTACCTTTAGAAAGAGCGCCAATTGTGGCCTTGTTGTCTGAATAGACACGTAAATGGGTGTTACAGAAGCCCATTTGCTCAAGGAAATACACAAGAAGCTCGACTGCGACAGTTTCAAGCCAGCCGATATCGTGGTGTGGGAGTTTCCAGTCTTCTTTAAGCTGGAATGCAGCCCAAGAACCATCAATCACGATTCCTATGCCCCAAGAAGTACTGGCATCGACGTAGATCCCAAGATCTCGGATTTCTCCCTGAGGGAGAAGTTGCCGTACAACATCCGCACATTGCAGGGCATTATGCCAAAAGCGAAGATCCGAAATCACAGAAGGTGGGGTGTAGCGCATAATGTATTCATCATTCCGAAAGGAAGCCGCGAAGTTGGATAAGGAGGGTAAGTGCGAGCGTCCCTCTAAATAAACAAAGGCAACGTGGCAAAGAGAACCATGAATGCTCTCAATGTCATGGAGGCGGCAGCGATGACCGGAGAATTTATCCATGAACACACGGACACGTTCAAGGAATTTCAAACGCTTTTGCAAGGGTAAGGAGACCAGGCGTCGAGGGATGTCCCATCGGAAACCAATGTAATCCGTGACGAAGAGGAAATGGAGGTCACCTTTATGAGGATGCCAAGGAATGCCAAGAGGTAGAATGCGCCGAACACATTCATCGCGATCATAGGAATAGGAATAATCACCCTCTTGAAATGGTGCACCGTCAACGGGAAAACGAAAGACCTTTAAGTCATCTTCATATTTGCAAACCGGGGCAACACCTTCCTTGGCCCAGATGTCAATGACAGCATTGCCAATCATGCCCGAATTGCTACTGGAGCTTGCCAGACCAAAAGGATGGCAATGTTCAACATAAAATTCTCCGGGACGGCCCTGGACTACAAGCCAAGGCTTGTGATCCGGGAGGACGGGACACGTTCGGTGGAATTTGGCAATATCAAAGGTACATGCCTGAGTACCCGAGGGAGCAAGCGCAATCTGGCAAAGCAGTGCATCAGGTGAATTGTGAATTGGGAATTGGGAATTGTGAATAGTGAATTGTGAATAGTGAATTGTGAATTGTAGATAGTTAATATCAAATAGCGAAGGGTGTGTGAATGCAGAAATAGAGAGGGACTTACAATGTCCGCAACACAAGAGGCAGTGTCGAAGCGAGTGGGAAACGTCTCTTTGAGAACATGGGAGTTAACAGATGGGACATTTTTCAGGCCTTTAGACAGGTGCTTGCACATGCGAAGTTTGTCAGGTGTACCTGGGGCCTGAGGCTGCACCGATACCAGAAGAGGAGAAGAATAAAATGGGCCACGAAGTGTTGATTCCATATCGGTACGGGATAGAGGACCCGACATCCGGCCATCTTGAACCTCCTCCGCAAGATAATGTAAAACATTAGTCATAAAAGGGGTACAAGAAGAATGGTTTGGAATAATAGTGGTGGTCGTCATCGTAGGCATAAAACCAATAGGGAAACCCGAAAGAAGATTAGAAACGAGGAAAGGGTAGAAATGGGCAATATAGTGCTTATGAAGGAAATGATTAAAGGCTTCGGCAGAATAAGGAGAAATTATTTTATTAAAAATGTGAGCATTGGAATGAGAAGCAGGATTAAATTCGCGGCGCATGATAGAAGAAGAGAAATCTGTATAAGTTAAAACACTTTGAGTATCCGAAAAAAGGTGGAGGAAGTCTTCAGAGGTCAGCGGGCTTGGATCGGCATTGCCAGGAGAAGGCATTATGGGGGGCACCACAGAAGGAGCAGACGTGCAAGCGGTCCCTTCCATGATCACAGGAGGAGTTATTCCTGACATTCCACTTGATACAGATTTCCTTCCCATCCGGGCCACAGAGGGCACCGTCTGCATATTTTGCCCAGGTGGACTTGCCGTCACGGAACTTGGTGGCAGATTTGTCGTTAGCATGTGAGGAGAGCAAATGCCCTCGTTCTCCACAGAGGACGCAGCAGGCAGGGGAAGAGACCTTGCCACTGCCCTTCCGAAAGGAGGCGCCTGGAGCAGCAACTTGGTTGCGGTAAGACACAGTTGGCGACGTAGGCATCATTGATGCAAATTCGGATTTCGCATCGAAGATATTTTTAATAATGTCATACCTTCGTGCATAATAAGCGCCCTCATAGGTTGTGGGTTGGGAGTAGAATTCTTGGCGCAGTTCGAGCTCCAAAGATTTCCAAGCATCATAATACTTGACTTTATCCTTTTGTAGGTTGAAGAAGCTAAAGTGCTTGTCCCACCAAGAAGCATAGCTCCCATCGGGACCATGAATATCGCAGCCAGAGTGGAAACGAAAGCAATTATATGCGGCCTCAGACCATTCGGCGTGCGTCAGGGTAAGCTCTGATAGATCCAACCTGCTGAGAAGCTTCTTGCAATCTATGATAGTGAAGCCCTTTTTCTCTCCAGGTTTAGGATTGGCTTTGAAGGTCGGTAAATTGGCACTGTTGATGGAGATGTAACTGAGGGTGTCATTAAGGAAAAGTGGAAGTGGCACCATTCCACAGTCTGCCGTCTCGTAAAGTAGCTGGGTGAATTGGAGGTCCGCAGAGATATCTACAGCACGCGGCTTTAAACTGTCTCCGTCCATACAACGGCGCTTCGCGATGCGCAAATCCTCAGTGTCGTCGGAGTCGCATTTAGAGCCAGTTGCGTCAGGAAGAACGTGCTCGCAGAGCCAATTGGCGATGTAAGTGGGCATAACATCTTTAAATAAACCAGCGAAAGAAGGGCGCTTAAGTTTGTCGAGGTCTCCGTCGTCGAGAGAGAATAGAGACGCTGTCTCAGACCCCGGTTCAGGATGATTGACA
>Ga0307517_10010445_pt1 | contig 12992 bp, 9 predicted proteins | sample 23_EM_MG_FD_194515 | JGI IMG/M metagenome (GOLD analysis project Ga0307517, IMG submission 194515) | Populus trichocarpa ectomycorrhiza microbial communities from riparian zone in the Pacific Northwest, United States - 23_EM | ecosystem: Host-associated > Plants > Roots > Unclassified | place...
AGTAGTAGTAGGAGGCACACCGGCAGGAATGACTAGGGTGATATCGGCGGCAAGTTGTTATGAGCACGCCCGGAAGCAGAAGGAAAAGGGGGTACCTTGGGGAGGCGTCCGGATGCTGCGGAGATGCCAGGCAGGAAAAGAGACGTCAGGACGTGAGATAAGGGGGGAGAGAAGAGCAGGCGGTGTGGGGTGGCGGCGGGATGTGGGTAAGGTCCGACGTCACATCAGGACGCAATCGGCGTTGGGAATGGCGTCCGGACGCTGGGGACGCAGAGGACGGAACAACGACGTCGGATGCGTCCGGACGCGGCGCCCGCGCCTCAGACGCAGGATTAATTTTTGCTGATGTTTCCAGCAAGCTGTCCTTTACAACACACCGCCGAACATCATATGACCAATCTCATCTTCCTTCTTTTATTCCATCAACTCTTAATCACTTATCGCAATCCTGAACAAAATGGTTTCCTATTTAATCTGTTTATTTCTGTCTAACAAAAATACAATAGGTCTGGCAATAGACCTGCTAGCATTGATGCTAATGTAGGCTTCAATTGACTATTAGTAAGAGATCATAGTTGAAGGACAAATTGCACTCCAGGATCACTATTTAATCAAGTGTATTTCTAGACTAAAGGTCTCTCGAAGCCTGCTGTCTCCTGCTAGCCAGGAGCCTGGCTTAAATATATAAATCGTGAGGGATATTCTTTTTGCAATCACGATCATTACCAGTAGCTATGCACTCACTGGAATCCTGTAATCCTGCAAGAACCAAGTATCATAGTTCAGCCTCCACCCATGTTATATGACTATTCCATACCCAGAATCCTAAATATAAACTTCCAGTAAAGCAAATTCAATATAGCATACCATAGTATAGCCTATCTGACTCTGAGCCAGTGGCGGAGCTGAAATCAAAATAAATAAAGTACATATAAATTAAAGTAAACATAGGAGATCCTGCACGGCCACTGCTGTGTACAGGTTGCTGGAACATGTACACATGTTACAATCAGAGAGTGAGTATGCTGAGCATATTGAGTTTTCTGATATATTCGGTTTCCACTCACAAGTAGCCACAGAATATATGTAGCATCGATATCACTCACCAGGACCTTGAACTTTAAAGAACATGCTGTAAAGGTTATTCCATGTACTAGAACCTGTGAAATCGTATTGTGATTATCCGTTATTAGCCTGGTAAAACTCTATTTTTGTTATATTAAATTTACTCTATACTTTATCTGGCAAAGGTTGTAAGAGCCACCTATTACCAAATTAATACACAGATATTATAATGGCGAGTATTCATGAAAAAGTATAAACAGGTCAACAAGGTGGGAAAAACTAATCTATACCCTTCTACTCTATAGACTCTATGTAGTTTAAACTGAGTAAGGATTCAGAGAGGTAAAACCATCAGGGAGTCTTGGCCAATATTTGTTACCCTTATGGTTTGATAAGTAGAAGATAAGGCAAGAAGTTTTGAAACAGTTATTTGGTATCAATCCAAATATATTCTCATCTGCTCCAATTAATAAACCTCTAATATACAAAGTTTGGTGTTAGTCCACCCCAAGCCTTCCGCAAAGTTTTGCCTTGCTGAATCCTTACTAGGTCCATCGCGAAGCTCTTCCACATCATCTGATTGGCAAACACAGTACCAACCACAGGGCAGACTAAAAACTTGTAAGATATGTTTACTTCCAGTATAACTTAATCATTTTTTATTATTTTTATCTTTATTGTGATATGGATTAAATACTACTACCAATTGCAATAACGTAAATTACGGTGATCCCGCTCACCTATGGCAACAAGTGAAAGATGTAGCCTCAATTGGATTATTTCTATCAATAATAGAGATACAATAGTGAAAATCCAGCTACAGGTACTTCAATATATGGAGAATCAGAATATGTATTTTCAATTTGATGTAAATCAATTGTTGTTCTGCTGTAGTGGCTTTAAGATCACTTATGCCAGAGAGAACTTGTACTCTTTCCTAAGGATATAAAATTCAAAAATCCCCATAAGAAAGACATTCTAAAATATATAAAAGGATAGTATAAGACTGATATATATTCAGAGTGACCTGGTTTTGATATACTTTACGAGCATTTCTCAAAGTATTGGTAGTTGAAAAAGTGATATAAAACTACATACAAACTACATACAAATTGTACTCATTTTACTATATGATGGCTACAAATCCACTTAACCTATGAACTCAATCTTTTGAAATCTACTTTATTATGGTTATTTAAGTAAGTATAAAGTGTTTGAAGTGAAACAAATATACCCTTTATTGCTTTTGCCCATGTAGTAGAAAGATGAAAATTATGGTGTAAATAAGCTTCCTCTCAACTTTAAAATCATCTAAGGTAAATCTCTATGGCAAATAACTCTTGATTCATAGGTTTACCAGTATTAGGGCACAACTGCAAATAGTTTGTATAATTATTAGCCAAGTATGGTGCAAAGCGTCTACAGCGTGTACCAAGGTGGGTGCACCTATGACATGCCTTTGGTAATCAGGGTCAGGGGTATTTCACCACCGACTAGAATTCCAGAGATTTGATGTTCAACTCATGTTCCTGAATTAGTATTTCTTATTATTTTACAATTCAAGTCCATGATCAATACCCCTGACCCTGATTATATAAGGCATGTCATGGGTGCACCCACCTTGGTGTTCGAACGGGGTAGTGCTAGACAAACCAGGAAAGCCCTCCTACGAATCACCCTCCTCTTTCAGGATAATCGTCCTGATCCGAACAGTCTCTAAGATCCTGGAGAGGATCATAGCGGCCCGCCTACTTGCGGCAGCCCGGCTCAAAGGGCTGCTGCACCCCAACCAATGCGGTTCGCTCCCTGGGCTTAGCACCTATGACGCGTGCCTCACCCTGACCAATGACGTCAGAACCCTGCAGAGGCCCCGCCTCAAGGTCTCCTCCTTGTTCTTAGATATAAAAGCAGGGTTCGACAACGTCGACAACAAAACTTTGGCCCGTATCCTAAGGGAAGGTGGGATACCCCCCTACCTGGTCTCCTGGGTTTCGTCCTTCCTCGGCGAGCGAAGTTGCACCCTGATTTTCCAAGGGGCACCAGAGACCCCAGCCCCAGTCAACGTCGGAGCCCCCCAAGGATCTCCGATCTCACCACTCCTCTTCCTCCTCTACGTTGCGCCACTACACTTCGGGATCCCCCGGGGTCTGATGATCTCATATGTGGACGACTTCGCCCTCACAGTAGCTTCCCTCTCCTACCGTGGCAACATCCGACGGCTCCAAGATCTCTTCGACAAGCTTGAGAGGAAAGCGTCCCGCCTGGGCGTCTCCTTCTCGGTCGCGAAGACAGAACTGATACATTGGAGGACCCCCAGCCAGAGGCACTCCCCGAAGTGTGTCTCACCTATCCAAATCAAAGGGGAACTGTTCCACCCCGGCAACTCTGTTCGATGGCTCGGGTACTGGTTCACTCCGGCCCTTGACCCCGCTGCACACTTCTCGCGTCGTTTGGCACTTGCCCAAGGAGCGTTCGCCCTAATTTGTCGCCTCAGTCCGCCCGGTGCGGGCCTCCCCCCCTACCTATGCCACCGACTGGCAACATCATTGATTGCCCCCATCCTACTCTACGGTGCGGACCTGTTCACATCTAGCGTGGGCACAACAACCCGCCTCGATACGTTTTGGCGAAAGGTCCAGAGGTGGACCACAAACTGCTTCTCGGCCACGCCCACCGGAATACTCTCGGTGGAGTCCTGTCTCCCTCCCGTCTCCCTCCTGATCACCCACCGGCAGAGGCTGGCGGCGCTCAGAGTGGTCTGCTCCCCCCCTAGCGTGAACTCGGCAACGGCCCGCCTCCACTCCACGTTCCCCTCTCTCTCGGTGTACCGGGCGCCTGACTCCTCACGGGCTTTAACCAGAGGCCTGTCGTCCGTATACCTTCCCCTGCACTGGAAAACGCCCCGCCCTGTCCCGCCGATGAGGAATCACCTACCGGTCAACGCGGTGGCTCACAGGACAATACCATTCACCCTCGGGCTATCTAGAGTGCCCATGATCAACTCGCACCTCGTCGTCCCGACCCCCGCCCTCCCGCCCCAGTCCCTGATGGACAACACCTACTCCGCCCTGAAGAAAAGGGTAAGGGAGAAACTCCTGGTGGAGTGGGCCTCCCTCTTCCCAACCCCCGGGTATTACCTACACCCTCCGGCGCTACAACCAAGGCCTTTTATGGGATTGGGCAAGTTCGTCGCCGGGAGAATTCATCAAATGAGAGCCGGAAAGAGTTATCTGGCCGCCCACCCAACCTGGAGGTCCCCCGATGCCGACACCTCCTGCCCCCGCTGTGGTTTGGAGCCCGAAACCTTCGAACACGCTATCCTCTCCTGCCCCTCGAGACAACACAGCAGGCTACGCCTCCTCCACGGCGTCACTGATGTCGGTCCCGAAGCCCCACTTTGGTCTTCCCTTCCTCTGCTAAAAAGACTCGCCTCCTTCATAGGCGTCACCTCCACGGGATTTCCCCCCTCGATGTTCCCGCCCACCACCCCCTCCTCTTCCCCTCCGCTCTCTCTTTCACCCCCCAGGGTGCCCCCCCCTGTCTTTCGTGTTTTTTCGTTAGCTGAGGTATAGGGTCGTTGGGTTTTCTCTCCTTTGTCCTATGTAGGCTTTCCTTTTCAGACGACTAAGCTGTTAGTTGTACTTTCCTTGTTATATGAGGCCGATGGCCCGGCGGAGGAGAAACCTGCGCGATAGTGGATATTTACTGGTGCCGTGACTTTCCTTTGTTAGTTGTTTTTGATTTATAGGTTTTGTTCTCTCTATAGCTAGCGCTGCATGAGGCTTTTTGTACCTTAAAACAATGAACGCATGATTACAAAAAAAAAAAAAAAAAGTGCACCCACCTTGGTACACGCTGTAGATGCTTTGCACCATATATCTTATCTTATTAAGATTCATAAAGAATATTGCTCTTATTGAGCTAAATGTACTGAATTTATAGTCTGATAACCAGCTGTCACTTCAGCATACTTTGAAGAGTGTAACTTGACCTTCCAGACTGTATTACATTTTCTGCTAACTGATTGCTAGTTAAAATGATAGGCAATTGAATTGTGAAGATAGTATTATGATTTAGTAAAGATTGTTGCCAGCTCAATCATAATCAAAGTACCGAACAAGGAAAACTTTCTTATTACACTTTAAACCTGGCATTCATACTTAAATAATCATGATAAAGCAGATTTCAAAAGACTGAGTCTATAGATTAAGTGGATTTGTAGCTATGATATAGTAAAATTAGTACAATTTGTATGTAGTTTGTATGTAGTTTTATATCACTTTTTCAACTATCAATACTTTGAGAAATGCTTGTAAAGTAAATCAAAACCAGGTCACTCTGAATATATAAGTCTTATACTATTCTTCTATCTCATTTAGAATGCCTTTCTTGGGGGGTTTTTGAATTTTATATCCTTAGGAAAGAGTGCAAGTTGTCTCTAGTATAAGTGATCTTAAAGCCACTATCGCAGAGCAACAATTCATTTACACAAAATTAAAAAAAACATATTCTAATTCTTCATATATTAAAGTACCAATAGATAGATTTTTATGGTGGTATCTCTATTATTAATAGAGATAATCCAATTGATATTAAATTTTTCGCTGGTTGCTATGGGTGAGTGGCATCGTGGTAGTGAGCGGGATAACGGTAATTTAGGTTAGGCTGTAACTCTTAACCATCATGCAGGAATCCGATACAATAAAGCAGCAAGCAAATCATCCTGCAATGTAAGTCTGTTTCCCACATTCCAAATTCATCAAACTTACATGATATAAAGCTAGCAAATTGCAAATCAGACGTAATGCAGGCTACCAATCCTTCTTTCTTGCCGCACTGAAGACAATCAAGATTAACAATACTGAAGGCTTGGAAGATTCAATCTAAGATCTTTTTTAGCTTGCCATCTGTGTTCTTCCTCTCACTCATCTAAATATCTTTGAGAAACAAAGCAGATGCCCTTCCCATGTACTTCTCCTTGGAATTCCATGTTGTAGTAAGACATTTCTGGTCAATGCTATAGCCAGAGAATATAACCTACCAATAATGGCTGTTTCTATACCGACAATGCTAGCATAATGAGCAGCTCACTCACAAATCGAGATCAAAGACCATTTGAAAAAGCTGTGAAATGGGCCCTTTGTTTTATCTTCATTGATGAGATTGATATATTAATAACTGGAAGGAGTACCACTGCCAAAACACTTCAGACAGAGCTCTTGATGCAGATGCTAACAAGCATGAATTACCTGAGTTGGAAGCAAAGAGAATTGACACCAGTTGTTATTACTATGGCGGCCAACGAACAAGACAGGTTTGATCCGGCACTAATCCCGGGAACTTTAGTTAGGAAAAATTCAGATTAACATCCCCAATTATGACCGAAGAGAGAATCATTTGCCCCAATTGTTTTAAATTTTAATTCTGCCTTTCGCACTGATTTGCTACATATATCTCATGACTTAAAGGATGTTGAAGGTCATATGTAAAAGGTTTCAGCTGGCCGACAATTTTAATTACCAGATGTTGGCAAATATAACATGTAGGTTGGTTGATCGTGATCTACCTGCATTGGTCATACTTGCGGGTGAGGAAGCAATAAAGCGCTTTGACGCTGTACCTCAAATTTCTACACAGGCTCAAGACCAGCCCATGCCAGATAAAGTAGTTCCTATTTTCAACAACCCAGCGGATGTCAACCTTTATCTACTTAAGTACCCTTAATTCATGGTACCCATTCAAGTGCCTATATCTGAGACCTTATTCACTCAGCCCCCTTGTGTACAATTCACTAAATCATTCCACCATGGATGTATTAAAACCCTTCTAGATTCCTGTTACGAATTGTACCTAAGCAAGGCAGATTTCACATGACTAATATTTATTAGTACTAAAGGTATGTTAGTTTCATGCTATTATATCACTTAACTTATAGTATCCCACATGACTGCGCAATAGGGTGTTATTGTTATATCATTATACTTGGTTGATTATTTTACAACTCATGATTGTGATATCTGATGATGTAATAGCTTTTGCACCTGACTCGGATTGTGAGTCATGAGATTCTCACATGTGACTCTTTTTGAGCACAGGACTTTGTTTATGAGTTTTGATTTGTTAATAGATATGACACAGTTGACTCAGAAGAGTCAGCTGACGGATTTCACACAATAACTCTCGATGAGTCATAGAGGTCGCTGACGAAATATACTGACCTATGAGGGCTAGGGTTGAGGAAAGATGCCTATATAAGGTTTTACTTTTGGCTAAAGTGATTGGATCTTCACGCAACTATCTAAGCACTTTTCTATACTAGAAGTTGTAATACAATTACTCTTTCTCTCTTTATATTAACTCCTCCACTACAGGAACCTACAAATGAAAACCCAAAGACCATTGTCATAGTCTCAGCATACAGGTTAAGATTATAGAACGATTGGAATAGTTCTATACCCACAACAATCCACGCTTCTTACTCTCTAATAAGATAATAACCTTCAGAGACAAGCAAGTCAGTCTTTTACTATCTGAAGAGATAGTGCTTCCAACTCCAATATATAGAAAAGTAAGATTCGCTTACATATGTGACGACTGTCATTGCCTATTGCATACCTGCTCAACAATAGGATTGTTACAATTCCCTAGATCTTATATTTCATGATTTCCTAACTAGTCTCACAAAAATTCAATCTACCTTCCAGAAAGAGGCTTTTTCGATAGTTCCAAAAGGTCCCTGTCCACATATTTCTGTCAAAGACCTTACTAGGCTCGAGCTGCAAAAAGACATTGTAGTGCAAATAAAGAAAGCTGCAGTATTCAGTAGGGAGAGAAAGCCGCCAGCTAGAGTACTTCTTTAGGGTTCATGTCCGTGTAGGAAGTCACTTCTGGCAAAACCCCTTGCCCATGAAAGCAATGGAAGTTTCATAAACATCCAGGGATTACACTTTCTTGGCAAGGTTAGAATAGCATATTAAATATTCTATAATTGCCACCTGACTTAATAATGAGCACAGAATAGTGGAGAATCAGCACATTTAATTGCTTGTATTTTCTTCCAAGATCTGGCTTGTGTGTCATATGTCATCCTTTGTTAGATGTGTTGAATACTCTTATACTACCTTACAACGACCTTCTTTCATACTCCTTTTCTCACATAGTCAATACTCTTTTCTTAGCATTAGACAGTGTGAAGTACAACAAAGGAGGATATATAATTGGGGCCACAAATCAGCCAGAACTTGTCAATCTAGGAATATTCGCCCTGGGAAGACTCAACACCAATTTCTTCATTGACCTTCCAGACATCTCTCACAAATTGAATAACTAAAATATATTTCCAAACAGATACCCTTTTCTCACATTGATTTGCTAATAGTTGTTGAAGACAAACGGTGCCACAATTTTAGGTCTGTCTTTCAACATTAACCCAAATTGTTTGATCCCAATATTGTGGTACTAGTAGTCGTGATATAGCCTCTCCTACCTGGGTGGCCACACTTCAAGCCTTATCATAGGCTCACTTTACTAACGTCTATAGGCTTATACAAGGAACAGGTTACAACAATCTAGCGGTACTTGTGACGATTGTGGATTTCGACTCTGCTTTTGCTCACATTAGTTGCTCTGTCACTAATGAGCGTAGAAGGCAACATACGCAGTTCACTGCTCTTTCCGGACTGCAGTAGTTAGATACTTGCAGTACTCTAGATAGACTAAATGTTTCTCGCTACTCTTCCATCTTACTACATTTAAGTGATATTGCCCTTTCAGCTTGTGCTGCCTTCATAATTCTATTGCCTTCATCTACAAACTGATAAACTACAATAACAAAAAACTCATCCCAAGTTATTACTTGTTTATCCAAATGGTATCCCAATAGGATAAGTTCGTCAAAGTCCAACATTATGACAGTATGATCTTATCACAGATGAGAGTGAGAGCATAATGAAAGCCATAATTCATGAACATGCTAGCTGATTTATTTTTTATGACTCCTTAACTGCATGCCCTCAATCCACAAAAGTCTGAACATTTCTACACACTCTCAATCTTCTGCCTTCTTGCGAATACCTTCTTAAAGTTCTCTACTATAACAACTACTATGTGGTTGCTCCTACCTATACTCTATTTGACTTCAATGACACCCTATTGGTGGATATCTACTAAAGCCTCAGTCCAAGCATCGGTCACCAATTGCCAGATCTACCCCACTAACACATTATTAGAATACAACAACTACGGTGAATTGAGGAAAACTGACCTGAAATCAGTATACCAGGGATATTCTGCAATTATGCGGAGATCCTGATTGGTGAAGATTGTCTTTTTGGTTATAACTTTCAAAATCTCTAGTTTTCCATTTCCATTTAAAAGGTCTCTAAAGCAAGTCTTGCTGAATCTACCCGAGGTACATTTTACTGAATCAATAAGATCAAGTCTATTTGTTGTACCAATAACATAGACTCCTTTGCAGGCATTAAGAGTTTCCAATTCTTTAAGAAGAGCCTTGACAACTAGTGTATGCGTAGAGGATACCAATTGACTATCATTCTCACAGGGTGTCAACGCATCCAACTGATCAAAACAGATAACAGATGAAATACAAGCTTGTGCTCAAGAAAATGTTTGACCAATGGCCCACTCTGCTTCCTCCAAGTACTATGTTGGTCAGTTCACAGCATTCCAATATTCAATATTAGAACTGGAATTCAAACCTTATAATGAGATTCCAACCCTTTAATCCTAATCAAATTTGCCCCAATTTCACTTGCAATGGCCTTTACTAACCGGGTCTTACCACACCCATGAGGACCCCACAGGATTGCACTAGTAGTTCTAGTATTCCCAATACTAGCCAAATGGTCTTCGATTGGCTGTACAATAAACTTCTGCAACTCAATGGTCAATGATTCAAGGGCTCCAATATCTGCACATGCAATATTTGGAGCTGTGGCAAAACGTGTTCTCGTATATATTGGTCAAATTTCTGGAAGTGTGACCAAAAGATCTGGGACAGTTATAGGGATTGGCTCAAGCGACATTTCGATAAGTCTATTTCTCCAGGCTTTATCGTACTGTCGAATTATATCTCCTCACTCTGAACTTGGGGTAATTGCTTCCTGTACTCAACCTCATTGTAGACTAGAACTGACTTGACCCAAGTCTATTCTTTTGATATTATCCAACTGGGTAACAACAGGACCTTCAAGAATATTAGTGGGTGCCGGAAGTATTTGAATCGTTTCACAAAATTACCTTATTGCCTTGTAGAAGGCCAATGAGGTCAAATCAGAGAGATCACGACCAACAAGCCCCCAGGTTTCTTTGGCCACTGTTTGGAAGTCAAAGTCTTTCAACAACTTAAACCTCTCACATAGCACTCTTAGAATCCTGTAAGCCATAAGGCACAATTAACAAATGCCTATATACTTAGAATATTAATACTAAAAGTAACGTGGATAATACTTCTCTCTTCCAACCTTATCTGGTATGCGAAATGCAAACTTCCTTATCCAATCTTCCGTCTACCCTCAATGCTGGATCCAGCCTTTCAGGTTGGGTTGTTTCACCAATAATTATAACCGGTTTTCCACCTGTCTTCTAAAATGTAATATTATCAATACAGGTCAAGATCTGGGCAACAAATCTTCTCTCCATTCCACCCTCACGACACTTTCTGTCTGGTGTTTTAGTGTCTATCTCATCCATAAATATTATGCAAGAAGCCCTTTTCACAAGCTTCTTCAAAACACTCACATAGCTTCTTCTCCGGCTCGCTATAATATCTTCTTATTGATGGTGCAGAAATAGCCATAAGGGGTATGCCGACTTCTCGGGCAATAGACTTTACTGGCATAGTTTTACCACAGCCAGGTGGCCCATGAAGTACTATACCATGGAGTGGTTGTACTCTGATACGCAAGTAAAACTCGGGGTCGGTTAGTGGCCTACTAATCAGCTTCCATAGATCGTTGATGATATCATCTAGGTCACCAATATCCTTCAGGGACAAGCTCTCTTTTAGGTACTGAGTGTGATTTCGTTTTGGAAGTTTTCCAGATCCACCATCCTTCACAGCCCAACCCTCCTTACGTTTCTGCTGTAGTGAAGATGCTGGTACGCTGTTTCCAGCTTCTGGCTAGTTCATGGTGCTTGTTAAGTATTGCTTGTTGCTGGTTATAGTTGAAGGAGGGTTTTCAATAGGGCATGAGCCAAAAGGGCATTGTGAGGAAGAAGTGCGATAATTACAATAATCGTGTATTCTTTCATTCCAAGGACGCGAGACAGTCCACTATATATACACAATCCAGACACCACAATAGTATGTAAAGTATAGTATGACTATATTTACAATATGATTGATAATTATTATGTTGGAATTTTGCATATGATTTATCGGCATATGATGATGCAACCCTCCACCCCTTCTAACTTAGCCAAGCCCACCTTCCTCCTATTATTGGGGGGTTTCTGAAAACCAGGGAGGGCCTAAAGAGGTGGTACAGAGAGGATTTATCATATATCATAGTCTCTTGTCGTCCCTAGTAACTTAGCCCTCAACATTACCCATACCAACCTGCCTTACATACGCCCACCGTACTTATCAATGACCGGTCCTGAGGCTTCCAGGACAGTCTTGACCACATTTTTCCCTCCCGTCTGGTCCAAAACTCTTAAGTTCCCCACGCATCATCCACCAACAGAATCGACGAGCTACATTGACACACTGCGGTATCCGCCATAGACCCAAAACAGTGAGAGTGGTGACGCGATAATAATGTGAGCAGGTAAGATGGCAGTTATTAAATAATTCATGTCAGCTAAAGAACTAAGGGAGCAAAGTCTAGCCGAAATAATTAGTATCTAGTGTGCGGGTACTCGAGTAGACTCCCTTCATATAAGTTCATCGTATCACCCAATCTCTAAGATTTATTGAGTGATCAGTAATGGTTCAAGATGCTCGAGTATAGTCGAGCATAATGGAGCAGTACCTATGATCAAACAAATTAATCAGATCATAGATGCTCGTGTCCATCACTAGAGGGTGTAGAGCTCTGGGATTATTGCAAAGATCATTTCCACAAAGAATTGGGCTTCCGCAGTGGAGAGTTGAGATGTAGGTTTGTTCCTTGACGAGGGTCCCGGGGATGGGGTTGTTGAGGCTTCTGATGGTGGGATGTGGTGGTGGTTGGAGAGAGGGTCATCGTTTGTAGATCTGATGCGCTGATGCTGGCAGAGTGTAGGCTTGGATTCGGCTGCGACTGGGAGGGGGTGGAGTTGGCGCGTAGGCTTGGGGTCGTGATGCTAGTTTCGGAATCGTAGTGGCAGTCATCTGGCGTGGTACTAGGGGGAGGCGGAAACTTGAGTAATCCCCCTTCATCGGCTCCCGGTATTTCTTGTTCAACGATGGAAGACGGGCATGGCGGGAGCGTTGGGTTTTGAGTTTCGAGTTCTAAAGTTGTGAGGTCAGCATCTGGTGATTTATTAATCGTGTTGTAGATGTGAGCATTTTTGGATGGCGGGCTGAGGGGGCTTTAGACTTTACATCGCGGATCTAGATATTCCGCTTTATGGAGAGTTGCCCTCGCCCCCTGAGGGTATCGACAGGAAAGCGCTTGATGAATGCTTATTATATCTAATACCAACACCACCTCTAAATTCCCCGCCAAAGATGGCTTTTAATCCTTCCGTAGTCCCCTAAGGTGCTTTGGCTACCTTATCTAACACCTTCTCCCACTCGGAAGTTACGTTATGCTTGTCCAATAACGCTTTCATCCCGCCACAGAGTTCAAGTATTTTTCAGAATCTAACCTTAGCAATTCCTTTATCTGGGGGGGGGGGGGGGGGGGGGGGGGGGGGGGGGGGGGGGGGGGGGGGGGGGGGGGGGGGGGGGGGGGGGGGGGGGGGGGGGGGGGGGGGGGGGG
>Ga0307517_10010446_pt1 | contig 12992 bp, 15 predicted proteins | sample 23_EM_MG_FD_194515 | JGI IMG/M metagenome (GOLD analysis project Ga0307517, IMG submission 194515) | Populus trichocarpa ectomycorrhiza microbial communities from riparian zone in the Pacific Northwest, United States - 23_EM | ecosystem: Host-associated > Plants > Roots > Unclassified | place...
CTGCATGGGCGCTACCCACAGTCAACCATGCGGGACCTTCTTAAATCGTGACAAGACTCACACCTCTAGAGTCCACTAATAACCCATGGTAATGCTACAGTTCACGGGGTAGCCTGGGACTGGCTTTTGGGTGGTTGTCCTGGGAGCCTTGCAGCTTCCCCGGTCAGCCCCAAGCCCTCTACTGTTAATCATACAACTACCCGGAGCTCAAAGTATGCCCGTAGGTGGTTCCCAGATATTATCCAGGGGGCGCCCCAGGAGGCGCCCCAGGAGGCGGTCACCCTCACACCCCTTATATATCCTGCGAACAGCTTCTGGTCAGTTGGACGGCCACAACTCATACCGTGTCGTGGGAGCGTTCCTATGGATCTCACCTTACTAGGCAGCACACAACTACACAGCGGTACCGTGCTGTCGCGCCGTACAAACGCTGAGGCCGCAGGGGGGTGTTAGGAATATCCCCTGAAAGATACACGAGGTTCGGACAACTCCTGCTCCGTCAGTAGTCCGTTTCGTACCACACGAAATTGCCCTCTGAACATCTAAGAGCCCCACTATGGTGGGATAACTTCCCCCTAAGTCCGCAGATGACTTTGTCGGTGAAGGTAGGGTAACTGCGGTACCTCAGTAGGGTAACTGGGTCCCTAAGGTAGGGTGATCATGTTTCCAAGGTAGGGTAACTTCACCCTTTTATGCCTTTATTCTCTTCGGAAGTCCACGCGACCACATATAATGTTACCCCGGAGACCCGCGCAACGTTTACTATGTTTCCTTAACTTTATGCGAACATGTCCTCCGAAGGGTACCCTGCCTAGCAGGGTAACTCTGGCCTACCTAGGTTACCCTGTCTAACCCGATGTCACCAAGTCACTTTGTAGACACTTGTACCAACTCATGTCTACCATTAGTATACTAAGTATACTGGTCTATCCTCAATGTGGTTACCTCTTGGTATACCATATGGGCTTGAGTTTAGTCCACTGTAGCTACCGATCTATATGGTCGTTACATAACAACGAGCTCAAGATTGAGATCGCGAAGGGAGGCCATGACTCTCAAGTAGCCGGACATTTTGGAATGGAACAAACGATTGAAATTGTTACAAGAGATTTTAATTGGGACCAGCTGACGAAATGGATGAATGATTATGTCCGGTCATGTGACGAATGTCAACACAATACATTCCCACGACATGCACGATGGGGGCTACTCCAGCCCCTAGAAACACCCTATGCGGCATGGACATCAATCTCAACTGATTTTATCACTCAACTACCTGAATCCCAAGGATATACGCAGGTCATGGTAGTTGTAGATCGGTTCACCAAAATGGCACACTTTATCGGCCTACCCACTAAAGCAACACCTAAAGAGGTGGCAACTGTCTTCCTCCGTCAAGTTTGGAAGCTTCACTGTCTACCTACGGAAATCATATCGGACATTGACACCAAATTCTCTGGCAAATTTTGGGAATCCCTCTGCAAAGCATTACGGATAAAACGAAGAATGTCAACAGCATACCATCCTCAAATGGACGAACAAACTGAAAGAACCAACCACGTGCTGGAAGGTTACCTACGGAACTTTGTCAACTACGACCAAGACGATTGGTATCAACTGTTGCCACTAGCCGAATTGGCATACAATAACTCAGCGACAAATGCTTATGGACTTACCCCCTTCTATGCGAATTACAGTTTCCATCCACAAACAGGATGGATGAAGGAGCGTGAAGCTCAGAACCCCGGAGCAGACCTATATAGCCATTGGATGAAAGGAGTTCACGAGAAAGCACATAAAGCATTGGATCAGACGAGGGAAGCCATGAAAAAATATGACGATCGGAAAGCAATTGAACAACCAGACCTCAAGGTCGGAGATCAAGTCATGCTGAACGCAAAAAACATTCGTACCAAGCGACCCTCCAAGAAGCTAGGCCTGAGGCTTTATGGCCAGTTTAAGATACTCGAAAAAGAGGCAACCGTGCTTTCACACTGGAAATCTCTCCGTGGTGGAAGATACACCCTGTCTTCCATGTCTCATTATTAGAACCCTATCGAACATCCGTCCGAGACGAAAGAGAACAACCACCTCGCTAGCCCAAAGACATCGATGGCAATTTGGAATGGGAGTTGGAGAAAATTGTTAAAAGTGAGATAATCGCTTATACGAGAAAGGTTCGCAGACGCAATAAGCGGATGCATGAACTTAGGTATTTTGTTAAGTGGAAAGGCTGCTCAGAGGATGAGAACACTGGGGAACCGCCGGAGAGCTTGGATAATGCGCAAGAACTGGTGGAGGAATTTCATAGGGAAAATGAGGAAATGCCAGGCAGGGCAGATGTTGAATAAGGTGGAAAGGTTTTCCTCGTATGGACAAGCAAACGCATGAGGTTTTTTACCCTACGACCCTCAGTTCAAAAAGGAATTTAATGTATATTGTTTATTGTTGTGTACCTGGCTAGGAAGATTCGAGGACGAAGCTTTAAAGGAGGGAGCTCCTGTTAGGCATATGGGAAAAAGCGCAGTTTTTCCCATCTATTTTGGTGTACCCTGGGGTGACCCTACCTTCACCCTGTGAAGCTAACACCCCCCTCTGGCCCCGGCGTTGGGACGGCGCGATAACACCTGACACCGTCGCAGTTGCGTCCCAACACCAAAGGACACGATCATTGGAACCTATCTCATAACACCGTATACGTCGCGACCGTTCGTCCGACCAGATGCTGTTTGCAGGATATATGAGAGGGGACCTTTGGCGAGCTTATGCAAGTGTCCCGGGCGAAATCAGTTCACGTCGCATAAGGTTACAGACATAGTGGAACGGCACAGGAACCTATGTTACTAAGGTAACGGGACGTTTTCGTCGTGTCTACTCTAGAATGAAATATGAGTATGACCGTACCCACACCAATGGTATAGTACCATATAGGATCATTCGGTAAGGAAAGACTATCAGAGAATTGTGCCACTGGTACGATCCCGACTGAGAGTCTGACTTAAGCCTAAGCGCAGGAAGCAAGAGTGATATCTGCTACTACAATAGGTCCGATTACGAAGTTGGCCACTTCGTTCGTCCGATGATGAGGACACTGTATAGCATGCAGACAAGTTTCAGTTCCTCCTGACAGAAGAAGGATTGTGAACTCTGACTGGAATGTGGTGCCACACCAGAGAAATCAAGAGCTCTCCAGGCCGGAAGTCAATGGTGGGACGATATTATTCAAAGTCAAAAGGTGTTCGCACTAGAGGAAATGTTCAGAATAGTTAGCAGGTACTTAGTTAGTATGGTAGTTACTTGTAGGCCGCGCACTCTATCGACGCGGGATATAACTATCGAAGTGCCTCCCGAGCTTTACTGAAATCATCACGCTACGGAGAAGAGACCTTATCAATATAATAAGTTATTACAAGAAAAATCTTTATCACTCTTTTACGCATAGTTATATTGAGCGTTCATAGACACATCTCCGTCTACGATAAAGTAGCCTGGTCTTACCCATCTATTCTTCTTAGAGATCTAGTACCACCTAACAGAGGGCTTGTAGTTGAGTACAATTGATTGAAATTGCTGCGATCTGGGCTCAATTGGAGCTACGTGAAATCGATTCTTGCCAACCAAAAGAGGGTGGGGAGGGATTGGTCCAACAGTCATTCAGGTAGTAGCGTGCTGTTGTCTGGTGGCCTCTTTTTCCCGTGTAACCTTAAAAAAAAAAAAGCCGGGGCGTCCCACTTGCTTTCCCCAACTATGAGCGATAGTGAAATAGGAGGGGAACCAGCTATTAAACCTGTGGAAAGTAGCTCTGAAGATAAACTGCCTAACGGCTTTCACAAGGGTATGACAAAGACTGAAGTACTTGAACCAATTGAGAAGAAAAGGAAACGTTGTGAATTGATTCAATAATTTTATTCTTAACTTAACGTTAATGGAGTGACTACCTATCTGGGCTTGCACAACCATACAGCAGTTCGTTCCAAGGAGTACGGTACACCAGTGACTGGCTGATCCCCGTTTGGTTGTTGGTTGTTAGATTAGAATACAGGAACGAGAGATTTATACACAAAGCGTCTCCATCCCAAGACTGACTATTGCATGAATTCGGCCGCTACCAAATACTTGAGTAGGCCATCCACCACACCAAACTTCACTAGTACAAAACCTACCCTACTCTTCCCAGGGAAGAAGTATTCGAAAATACAAGTCCTTCAAAATTATCTATTCCAACCAATGCGAAAATTTTCCACCTGACACACACCACATATCTTTTCCTCACAGCTCACTTTTTGGCACTGCCAGGACACCATTTTCTCCAGTAAAGACAGGATTTTCCTGAACTTTGCTACTCATTAATTTTCTCACCATCCCCTTCCCTTAGGTGTGGCAGCCAATCAGGCTCGCTTATCCTAAGGCTTCCAAACGCCCCAGGAAACAATTGCAAACCTCAGTAACTGACTGTTTCCTCCTCGCCATGTCTACCTCTCCCATCAAGAGAGTCTAGGGGCAACCAATCACCTTCCCCTGCGCCTGGCCCAGCCTCATCTCACGTTCTCCACCCAGGATCACCCTGCGGCATGACCCTCAGGGGCTGCCTACCTATCGGATCCTCTATCCTCCACGCCTCCGAGTGCCCAAACATGGGCGTCAACCTCCTCGCCCGGACCGTCGTCCCTGGGAGTACTTTCCCTGATGTCCAGCTGGAACTGGGTTGTACAACTATGTGCTTTGTACACCTAGGTTCACAAACCGGTTCAGATACTCCTATTATAGCACTAGCCCCCTACCCAATAGGCTTCGAAATGGCTCTGGCCTCCATTTTTCGAGACGAAAGAGTAAACACAGTCGATGCCCAGGCCCTAGCAGAACTCGCACCAATGGCCTCCTCCTATCAACCCTCTCCGGAAACCCCCCCAGCAACCATGCAAATACCCGACTCACAGCCGGCCAAGAACACGGATATGGAAACCGCAGGCCTGCCTACCTCTACCTCGCAGGAGCTAATTCCCTTCGTACCGGAATCCTCCGTACCAGAACTCCCCATGGACATGGGGAACGGACAAAACACTGAAAAAACAGGGCTTGGAGATAGCCAACACGCCCACTCGGAACTCCCTTCATCCATCCTCACCCCGTTCTCAGACCCATCACTACCTTACCCAACGTCGCCGGAACCCCTCCCGTCCCCCATCAGGTTCTCGTCCTCCTGGTCAAACACAGCCACCCAGATAGGTGGAGGAAACACGACAAGAAGGGTACGCTTCTCATCCCCCCTGGCCAAGATCTGGTCACCAAAGGAAATCCCTGACACCTTCTCGCAAGCCAGTAGCAGCATCCAGACAAACCCAGACGAAATCAGTAAAGATCGACCTATGCCAGCTCTTGGATGAGGAAGGAGGTACACCGGAGAACACAGGACTCTCAGAAGACTTCCTTAATAGTGCGGCCACCTGAAAGAACCTCATTAACTACATGGCAATCGTCGAGGACAGTATGGAAAAAAAGATGATGGAAATGGAAGAACGTATCATAACCTCCATCATAAGGGCCAGGAACCCAACACCCCCCAAGAGGAACAATTATGCCCCCCCATCTGCCCAACAAGGCAGACCCCTCCGAGAAAAAAACCCAAATCCTAAACCCCCTTTCCCAAAGCCACCCCTAGTTCCTGTCTGGAAGCCCGCCGCTGCCGCTGCCCTAAGAGTAAAAGAAAAAGAGGCGGTTAAGGAGAAGAAGAAGGAAGCCTGGGCTGCAATCGTAGCCGCAGGCATTAACACAGACAGTTTCAAACTGGTACAGACCAGGAGAAGAAACGCATCACCAGCGCCGGAGATAGGAAAGAGAAATGCCCCCTCCGTCCCCTCAACCCCAAACGTCAGACGGCGCAGACTACTGGTCAAGTCCGTCGAAAAAGGCCAGAGGGTCGGGGCCAGTGATTGCACACCGGCGAAGATTTGAGACGCAATCAATAGTGCTTGAAACACCATCAAGTTCGCATACGCGGAATTCAACAGAAACGACGACCTGGTACTCACTACCGTCAGAGACCTGCGAGCGGAACCCGCCCTGGCAAACATCAAGGGAATAACACAGGCCGTCAACGATATCGGCATTTGCAGTTTCAACATTGGCCTCGACACTCCCCACTGTAAACATAGTCATAAACTGTATTCCCCTAGCAACCTCAGGGGAAAGACAATGGAACCCCGAAGAATGGAACATTGACGGCCTGGCTTGGACCGAGCTAGAAAATCAACCGACGGCTTTTAACCCCGAGCTCAGACTCATGGACAGACCCAAGTTGATCAAATCCGTATGAGCCCTCGAGGCGGAAAACAAAGAAAAATCCTCCATCATCGTGGCGGTAGAAGCAAATGACTGGCTTGTGAGCGAACTCAGAAAACCCCACCCGGTGATGGCAGTCTACGGACAAAGATGCAGCTTCTGAAAGTACATCTGCAAGGATGCCTCAACCCGCTGTGAGAGGTGCCTACAATACGGACACCACGGAGCCCACTGCAGAATGCCCTCAATCTGCAAATACTGTAGTAACCAACACCATACCAAGGACCCCAGGTGTGGCTCTCTATACTATACGGCAGGCAAGGGAAAACTATGTTCACACACCATTAGAAGATGCGTGAACTGCGACGAAACATCCCACTTCACCGGGGACAGACACGGCCCCACGAGAACCAGGGCCCGCAGCCCTACTACAGCCGAAAAAGGCAAAGAACCGGCAAGGCCGGCCAAGCCCAACCCCTACAAATAATTATGGCAACCACTGATATTAGTTACCACAACGTCAGCGGGTCGATGAATGTGGTCACCGAGTTACTCAAGTCGTCCCTGAAACTTAAACCGAAAATTATTTCGCTGGCTGAATGTCCGCTGGAAAATGGAGACTGGATGGAAATAAAAGGAGACACATGTTATGCCAACACAACGGCAAAACAATTAGGCTGCGCCACATACATCAAAAATGAATACGTAAACATGTTTGAAATGGAACGCGTGTCTACCTCTTATGTTACGCTGCACACCTTTGGCACAGAAATTACAATAGGCTACCAGAGACCTGCATCAAAAACCTGGGACCCAGATAACGATTGGCATAAAGGGACCCAAAACATCGTCATTGGAGACCTGAACGCCATACAAAATACATGGTCGAAGGGTGGACTGAACATCCAAGGCCGCATTTTGAGAAAATGGTTGGACGCAAGACCAGACCTCAGTGTAGTTAACGCACACAGAGTATCATACAGTCTCTAGTCAGAAGTGTTCGTGATCTGAGACATGTTTAATTGTGATTGCGCAATGGTGGGGGGGTTGCCGGTTGCGGGGTTGAATACTCGCACCCGCACACATCATGATCACCCGGCAACAACGATAGATTCTCTACCATCAACCCCCTCTATAAATTAAATACATAAGACTAGTTAATACCTTGTATAACCTCCCCTTGCCTCCAACACTGCAGCTACTCTATCAGGCATTGATTTCCACAATTTTTCAAAAAACTCCTCAGGAATTGTTTCCCATACCAAAGGTAATACTTGTGCAAGCCTCTTCTTAACAGTTTCTTTTCCACCTGGGGTATCTGCAATCCTTGGATACTGCTGGTGTAGTCGCTTTTTAAGCTCAACCCATACATGTTCAATAGGATTTAAATCAGGGGAGTAAGGGGGGTGATCCACAACTTCAATAGAATGTCTCTCCAACCAATCCATAACATTGTAAGCCTTGTGAACAGGAGCATTGTCTTGCTGAAAAAGAATATCTTCAAGTTGCATACCAAAAGAAATCATTTGATCAATAACAGGAAAAAGATACCTTCTTAAGAGTCTAATATACCTGGTCTTGTTGATATTTTGAGTAATAGGAACTAAAGGACCTTTTCTCTTACCCCAGAAGCACCCCCATACCATAAGCGAAATTCCCTTATCCTTCTCCTTTGGGTGAATGCAATCTGCTAGCCACTTCTCACTAGGTTCTCTGAACACCCAGTGTTGCCTTGGATCCTTGGATTTCTCCACACTGCACTCATCACTCCAAATCACTCTCTCAAAATCCTCCACAGTCCAATCCCTATAGGTTGTAGCCCAGCTCAATCTCTTAGCAATATGAGCAGGTTTGAGTCTAGGTCTTGATTTAGCTAGCCATTTCTTGACAATGGCTTCTCTGAGTACTCTATCCACTATTGATTTCTTAATGTTAGCAACTGATAGTGGAATCATAGGCTATCACTCAGGGTAGCATGAACGCTCCGGGTTTTTTTTTTGTTACCTGTTGAAAGTGAAATACTGGGCGTGTATTTATCTCGGAAGTCAGATCTGGTCATTTTGTGGTTGGACTTGGCTTGCCGGATGATTGTGCGACCGGCACGAGGGAGATTATCCAGTGATTCGCACTCACATGCTCGAGTAAGGAAGCTTTTAATTGTTGTCCATGGCCATCCAATAATGTGAGCCACAAGGGTAATGTTCCGGAGGCAGTAGAAAAAGGCAATTATCATCCCTTTCAATATTCGACATTTCTCTTCAGGAGGTTTTTGGGGTTCACTTTTTTTTTTTTGGTATTGACTTTGCAAATCCGGTGCTGTTAACCATTGGAAATTATTTGTGGTATCGTGGTATGATCGGGTGGTTGTGTCAAAAGTCACGGTCACGATCAACTCGGTGATGTGGCATTTTTGGCGAGGTTGCTTAGTAAGCTGTTTCACGAACACTTCTGACTAGGGACTGTACGTCCCACCAAACCCGAACCATACAAGCTCCACTATCGACCTCCTCAATCCCGAACCCCTCCTGCGGAGTCAGAGTAAAACACAGAACCATCGCCTCCACTGAACATAAGGCGCTAGAAATCAAAACAAGACTGATATGAAGAAGCATATCAGAAACCCCATTAAGGTACGACAAGGCAGACTGGGGAAAAATCGAAACCGAAATCCACCTCGTGAAGGAAGATGAAGACCCCTCAACACTCCAGGGAAAACTCACAAACATCATCCTTAGACATACCCCACGGGCCTCCAGAAAGGTGAAGGCGTTCTGGAACAAAGACCTTGCCCTGATGAGGAAGAGGCTCCTCAAATGGTAAAAGATGGAGCGAAAGGTAAAGAACTAGTGGTAGCCAGGAGGAACTTCAGGAAAGCCATCTTTGCGGCAAAACTAACAGCCAATTTTTCAAAGCCAAGCAATACATTAAGATGATTAAAATCAGAGAATGAAAGTTCACAAAGTACAGAGAAGTAAGAAAACCTTGATCATCCAAGTGATCTATTCCATCAAGCAAGCTTCGTCCATATTCCACTGTCGGAGGCATTGGGGGAGATGTCGCTGCCCTTGTCGCTTAAGATCGTTGGCACCGATAGATCCCACCATGAGGCAGGTGGTCAAGATGCGGACCTAATTGCCTGCCGTTCGGTGGCCAACGACTTCCCAATTCTAGGCAGGCTATTTGCCCTTCTGGTTGGGGCTTGCATGCGGTCCCTGAAGGTGTTTTGCAGTGCGAAATGATGGTGTCTATTGAGAGTGGTTGGCATGAATTGCAAATAGTGGCTTCATGGCTCTGACTGGTCGTGTTTTGTCCTGGCTCCCCCCTTGGTAGACCTGCGTCCTGTTATTAGTACTTTTCGCTTTTAAGTTGCCTAGGAGGTTCTAAGATTAGGAATTGTTGGAGTGTCGCAACGGGGGAAATGTGTTCTATTCTATTAACCACGCTCAAAGCTGCGAAATATGCACACATATTAGAGGATACTATTGCTTTGTTCTTTTTGTGACACTTGGGCTAGGTATAGGCCCAGCTGGTGGTTGAAGTAATCGGTAGTAATGGTGACCAGTTTTCAGCTTAGCCATAAGCACCGACCCATATTGATGTACCCAGGCTGGAAGAACAAGAGGAAATAAAGGGATCCTCCTGCAACTGTTTCTTGATACATCTCCATATGTTACGTAAAAACCATTATTTGCGAGAACTATGGATATGCGGTTGCGGTTGTACATATTTGTGCTGTGTGTCAGTGGCCTGGTAGTTTGATGATTGGCCAAAATAATCCAGCTCATCGCGGTTGAGGATGTCTCATCCAAGTAGTATTTTTGACGCTCCTGTGTACCCCACAACCTCGTACCAATTCCTCGCAGTCAGCCGTAGTGGTATCCTGCCATGGTTATCTGCTTCTGCCTCTGCCACTCATGCTAGAACCTCAACAATCCCAATTAAAGATGTGCAGTACAGCTTCGTGAACCCCGAAGATTCCTCTATATCCAGACTTCCTGTTCTCTCTATCGGAATGAATTCTTTTGTATATGTTGTGGAGCGTGATGGAGGTCTGGTTTCCGCGCAGGGAATATGCCGTCGTACAGGCACCGCAAGGATACAGCGATAATTGGAACACACAACACCAGTCCCCACCGCGCCGTCTGGTCAATTGCCCTGCTCACACCTACAAGTGTGCCCTAACATAACATACCACGATGGGGTTACTCCATTAAAGCGTAGTAGGGTACAGGCAACGATCCTTATTGTATTGTAGAGAAGATAGGATAGAATTGCGTTGAGGGTAAACCACGGGTTCTGCACACATGTTTGTTAGTCATCCGGCACGTCCACCCATCCAACATATGTGGAGGTCGTAGTCACTGAACGGCCTTAGTGCAAGCTATTTCCGTATAAACTAAAAGTTCCATTTTTGGGTGCACCGCTCCCTATAAGGATGGATATTCGAGGGATAGCGTGTCCTGAATGTCAGGGGAACGAATGGTGGAAGAGGCTTCGACATGCGGTGGCGGACTGTGGGTGCCTCCTTCTTCTCGTCTTGTTAGAGCCAATTGTATAAAGGCAGTTTTGAGAGTTCTGATTGTAGTGGGGTCGTGGCCTGCTGGCCTGAGTGATAATCGAACGTGTTAGGGGAGTAGACATGAAGTCTGCTGACTGGGGAACAGTAGCATAACGGATAATGGGAACATGAATTGTAGTGGATGTGTAGTCTGCTGACTGTAGTAAAGAGATGGCCTGCTGGCGTGAGGATAATAAAGAGTTCCAGTGGAGGATAGGTGTAGTCTGCTGACTGTCGTAGAGGGGTGGCCTACTAGCATAAGAGATAATAGAGAGTTCCATTAGAGTGGATATGCAGTCTGCTGACTGTAGTAAAGAGATGGCCTGCTGGCGTGAGGATAATGAAGAGTTCCAGTGGAGGATATGTGTAGTCTGCTGACTGTCGTAGAGGGGTGGCCTACTGGCATAAGAGATAATAGAGAGTTCCATTAGAGTGGATATGCAGTCTTCTGACTGTGGTAAAGGGGTGGCCTGCTGGGATGAGGGATAATAGACAGTTCTATTGAAATAGATATGTAGTCTGCTGACTGTAGTAATGTGGGTAGCCTTTGAGCGTGAGAGCTAATAGAGAGTTCTATTTGAGTAGGTAGATAGTCTGCTAAGTTGAAGAGAGCTACAGCATCAGGGTATCTTGTTAATTGGGATATATATGTAGTTTGCTGACTGCGGAACTATCACAAGATCAGAGTATCTAGTTATATAGTCTGTGTTCCCAATAGGCCAGGGGCCCAGCGGGGCCCAACTCCTAAGAGCCCGGGTTGGGATGGCATGGCGATCTGTAGTCCATCTGTGGCAACCCAAGTCCTGGACAGCTGTCTTTAGGCTCGATGGTGGGCCCTACCTGGTGAGACGTATTCGCTGAGAGCAGAGCGGGTGGATGGCGGCGAATGGTCGGGAATGGAAGAAGATGGCTGAGGAGGGCCGGGAACTGTTGGAGACGACAGGGAATGGTGAGGGATGGCGGGAGACTCCCTGCGATGCCAGGGGATGGCACAACTTGAAGCGATATCTATGAAGTGCAAAGAATCCTTTCGACGGGGCCTTCTGGGGCGTAGTCTATCCTATCACTCTCAAAAAGAGAGACTATGATCCGTACTTCATCTGATTTTTACCCAAAGATAGACGGGCTAGCCGGTGGCGGGCATTGTATATAGTTCGGAAAAGACAAGGCCACACCCCATCTGAGAACTGCTGCGGTCTCTTCCTATCTCTAGACCTGCCGTCATGCATGCTCATGCCATTAGGGTAGATATGCCCTTTGGGAGCACTTCTGTAATGCTGCTTGGTATGCATGTGCTAGGTGCAGTCTGTACCTTTCTTAATTGACAAACCTCTGAAGCGGTACTTGGGATCAGCGCAGGGCTCAACTTGGACAGAAGAGCTCGGGTATTCCAAGACTATGGAGCCTTTGGTCATAGATGGGAAATACACCAAGTCATTCATTGACTGCCACAATAGTCCTAGATGCCTCCGTGTTTCTTGTCATGTTTGACAACCAGTCGCTTGCTGCGATGTTGCCTTGTTCTGCTATTAACACAAGTCCGGTTTATCAAGGTTGCTGCGGTACACCACTTGAAATTCGTGATCATGTGAGTTCCTGCATATGTTGGACGGGTTCCACCGCTTTTGGGTTCTATTCTGGAAACCTCAAGATGGCTGGCTTGTAGAGGACTATGGGAGGAACGGCCGGCCGACTGCTGGGGGCTTTCTGGGGCTGCCGGGAACTGCCTGGGACTGCAGGAAACTGCAGAGGACGGTGTGGGGGAACTGCGGGGAACTGTGGGTCACTGCGGGTAACTGTGAAGGAAGGCGGATAACTGCTCGGAACTGCAGAGGATGGTGGGAACTGCTGGTGACTACATGTTACTCCTGGGAACCGTGGGGGACTGCTGAGGACTGCCAAATCGTTTATGAGTCCTATCGACCACGTTTATATCTGGTAGGGGTAAATTGATGTAGAAAATTTCCTATGATATCTGGCAAGAAAGGAATATCGAGGAGAACCGTGTAGTCTTTTGCACAAGAGTACCATCAGCAAAAACGGATCTTGCGTCTGATCCGCCGGCGTTGCGTCCTGACGCAAGCGCCGGATATTCTGCGTCCCGTGCGTCCTGTGCGTCCTGACTTGCGTCGCAACGTTCCTTACGTCCTGACGC
>Ga0307517_10010447_pt1 | contig 12991 bp, 19 predicted proteins | sample 23_EM_MG_FD_194515 | JGI IMG/M metagenome (GOLD analysis project Ga0307517, IMG submission 194515) | Populus trichocarpa ectomycorrhiza microbial communities from riparian zone in the Pacific Northwest, United States - 23_EM | ecosystem: Host-associated > Plants > Roots > Unclassified | place...
TCCTCAGCCGCGTCAAAGGTTGGGCCGGACGATTACTTAAGCAGCCTCCTGCCTTATGAAGGAATTCCCACCGTGAAATGAAACGCCCACCACGTTCGACCGGTTCGAAAGCCGGAGCCCTTGCACCTCTGGCGGGACTATAGAGGTAGAACGCCCTCGTACCAGTCTCCGACGTCGTGGAATAGCTTGTGCAAGTGAAATCTACGTTGCTGAGGGGGTTGCGGGTTATCCCTGCACTCCCCGCACCCGCCCGCTCTGCCCCTTTGGATGCCATCACATATGTCTGATGCGCATTTGGGAGGTCTCTCATCAGGCGTGAGACGAATGATTATGTTTACGACTACGAGGACCTCGGAATACCTATAGCCCTGTCAGTATCCCTCCCTATGGATCAATCCCGACGTCAATCTCACACCTTTTTTATATTCATTTGCGGAAGAAACAGTTCACCGCCCCGCATATCTACGCTCGGGTAAACTCGAGGTAATTCCTACCGCGCGTTCCCAGGTTCGAACACGCCATTTTATCCATATCGTTGGTGCAGACCCAGGGAGATAACAATGCGTCCCAATGGCAGTATGCTGATAACATTTTCTGCGCTCGATTTCTGTTCTTGTTCAGAAACTAGACTTTTCATCGGGGTCTTCATGGGTGTCTCTATTACCTCACGAGGTCTACATTCCATCTCTTCTGTGGCGCTGGTGCTAACTTCTTACGTTTCACCGTCGGTATGTCTCGTGATTTGGGGTTCGTGGGTCTGAAGTACCCGTCCCCGGCAGAAATCTTGTTCTGCTCAACTATAATCCGGTTCCTGCATTTTACGAAGACAGGGGGGGAGGTATTTGATCGTGGGTGACACAGCCGCGGGGCCGGGATCTCCCTGGATGCAGGACTGAAACCGGCGCAAAGCGAGCGGTTCAAAGTACCTCTACGATACACTGCGGCACTGCAGCGGTCATCAAAAATACGACGCTTCACGACCGATGACAGTCATTGAATAGGATCGCCAATATCTACCGGAATATCCACGGACTAGGTCTGGACCTCTTTGGTTTGTTGACTTGCGTGATGTATCAGCTGTGTTCTCTGCCTACACCCGCGCCACAAACAAGGTAGATAGTGATTTTTACAACCTCAGAAGCCTCGGACTGACGTTGGTAAGACTCTACTCCACGAATGCGGTGAAACGACCGTCCCCAGTTGTTGCCGTTGAGGTTATGAATTATGAGTTATGTCATAGATTAGGACTCTGCGCTATATTTACGGATTAGCCCTGAGCCGGCTTGCGTGGGACAACCCCTCAGGAGTTCTGGTCGATCGACTTTGAGAGTAGCACACCTTAGATAAGCTTGCCTCTGGGGTGTAAGCAAGCGTGAGAACTTTTGGGATGGGTGTTTCCCCTGATTTCCGCCTTGCGCTTAGCCAACTCCCCTGTTCGTGCTCGCACAGTGGTTTGCGAAAAATCTCTATCTTTATGGATTCCTTGGATGAAGGTGAACGGCCTTGGATGCGGCAGTGGTAACGGCTCGGAGCATATATTTAGCACGCGAGATGATCGATCACTGTGCCTCAGTGAATCGTTTGCCACTTTGAGCCAATGGCCCTGACGGGGACATCCTTCCTTACGGTATCATGGGCAGACCCTCAAGAACACTAATTTTAGAGACGAATCCTGCACTCTACGGCTGTTTGCGTTCCGACGAACCGTTTCCTGCGTTTACACGACGTTTTACACTTATGGACAGAGAAACGGGAACCCCTCCCCCATGGGATCGTTGGAGCAGAGGTCCAGTCCAGAGGGCCGGGAGCTAAGTGGCCCTCCTCTCGTACTTCGCTGGGACTGATTCGCGTGGTAGAGGGCACTCTTTGGCAGCTCATACTCCAATTCACTCAATGGTCGACAACTCGCCGTCCTCATTGGTCCTCCTGGCGGTGGCCTTGATCTGGAGAAGGAAAAGCTCAAATTGTTTGGTACCTGCAGAGAGTTCTTCAAAAAATATACCTGCATGTTCGCAAAGCTATCCGGAGATTCTCGTTTCGAATATCCCGACTCGAAAACGAAACCAGGGACCCTAGCCGATGATCCCGCCCCATTGGGTCCACCATCCTTCGATTTTAGCGGTGAGATGAAGTCTGGGACCCTCGATGCCCTGTCATGCCGAGTTGGGGGTTTTAAGGTGACCCAGTATATCATCACTGCGTTTATAATGACCTAAACGGTGTGAGTGAATAACATATTGCGGACCCAATAAATACGTGAGCTCACATCAGTTCCACAGCTCCCGAGGCAAACCCAGCCGAGTTGATGACCATTCATCGATGTCAATATGGCAATGTTCACACAGGACGTTGTGAGCGCAATGAGCGCGGACCATAGAGTGCGTACTGCAAGGCGTTTAATGCGGTCATTCCGGAACGAACTACGCATCACCGGCCACAGGAACAGCCCGGTGAGGAAGGCGTTTACGAAGCTACATCGATGGGTAAGCAGCTGAATATACATTGAGTGGAGGTGACTCACAAGTCGTAGGTCAGTAACGCAACGGTGGCCGACTTCTTTAGGCCGATATAGCATACGCCCCTGTCTCCACCGAAGAAGGAGATCCGGCCTAGAGTTCTGTGAGTAATACATTCCCCCCTAGTTATCTAGACGCGGAGACCCACCGTAAAACAGCACCCCAATTACCCCACAGTATCCGGAGACCACTAGAACACACCCAACGTAGGCTTTACATTGTAACCGTCGTGAGCGGGAATCGGGTCGCCAGACGGCGTGAACCCGCTCCGCTGCGTGGGGTTCAGTGGTGACACTCGGTTGGATGTGCATGAGAGAGGACTAACAGAGGAAAACATAGATGAAGAGCTTGGACGTCCCATAAAAGATAATACACAGGAGGATCCCCGTAAAACAGCTTTCGTCATTCTTCTCCAGTCCAATCCCAAGGGTTAGAATACCAGAGGAAAAAATGAACAACCAAGAGTCGATGAGGATCAGAAGGGCGCATATCCAGGGTGGCGAGAGATCCTTCAGCGTGAAGTTCTTGTGGGGGATCGCCCGTCGAGAAATAAGGTGTGCAAGGATGGTGACGCCTAAGAAATGTATGGTTGCGCTCAGGATGCGCATCCCAACGCTCGGGAACATTGTCGCATCGCGTCGATCCATGGTAGTTCCAGCACCTTGGAGGGGAACGGATACAGGAAAGGCGAAGCTGGAGAGACGTCCTTCTCCGACACTCACGTTTTATGAATCATTAGTCAGTGCCTGCAAGATGCAGGGCGTACGGCCCCCGTCTCACACAGGCAGAGTCTGCGAACCGCTCAGATGGTCAAATATTCCCAAGCGACCTGGGCACTACGACCGGGTTGTATTAACCGGTTGCGATCTTTGGGCTTGATTGGCCACGGGCTCAGGCGCTGGTAATTTCGGAACTCCAATGCGGCCAAATTTCAAGTTTCCATCGATCACCACACACAGCAACAGCGCAAACTGAGGCCAACCCCTCAGCACTTCGGCTTTGGGCGAGACGCCGCATTCAAAATGTGCTGATATGGTGGCCTCCTGGCCTAGCCACTTCCGGTCTCTCGCGGTAATGTTTCCATCACAAACGCCGTAGTCGAGGGAGTCCCCGTACCTGTCCGGTTGTTTCAGAGTCCCCTGTAGGAAGAAAGAGTGATCAGTTGTAGGACCTCCAACTGAAGTTGTGGTTTTCTCAACTGCCCTCATTTATATACGGGGCGTGGAACAGGAACTTGAAGCCAAGGGGTCGATTGAACAACATTCGGAGGCGCAGCTGGGGCGTAATCCTCACATCCAATCAACGGCCATGGTGAGCATTCGCCCTGGTGAAATTGACTGCAAGCGAGGTAGGACGAGCTCTAACGGAGCCGGCGTCCAAGCACTTAATTGCGTCGCGCGAGAGCCGTTCTCCGTGTCTGGGGGATGGAAACTTGTTGCCAGGTGTCAGCTACATGTTGAGCGCGTGGGTGGAACATTGATGTACGCTCAGGGGGGTGGGGTTTCCTGGGGTTTCCCGGTGGCTGAGATCTGTGAATTTGCCAGAGAAGGGATGCTGGATTGATCGGACCCGGCGTCGGAACAATCGACGGTTTCGTCGATACCCCCATTTGTGGGAAAGACCCACTGGATGGTGGTTGCGAAGGACCAGTAACCGGCTCGTCGATCCCTCCCTCAGTAGGTTGCGGGCCCAGTAAACTAGACGTTGAACTCTGCTACATATTACATAACGGTCCTACCTATGCGAGTCGTCGTGTCTACTACACGGGGCGCTCTGCGGGAGGCAGTAGCGTAGGAAGAGACATAACAGCTACTGCGGCGGAGTAGTAATCAAACGGAAGTACGGCATATATGAAGATTTGCCGACTCTCTTAAGGGCAACGACTTTCAGGTGGTAGAGGTCAGTGACTCCAGGCTGGACGTGGTGCTCCTGGCGGGTGTGTACCGCCTTCCCTTCCGTTTCCTGATTCAATCCAAGGTTTAGCGTGTTGCCACTCAAACCATACGTCAGATGTTACCTCGAAGAAGGCTTTCATCCTCCTCGCCACCTCCGCCACGAGCTTTGCGCGGGTAATATCGGGTTACTCCTGCCAAGTCAACGTTCAAATCTACGGGACTCATTAACATTCACACAACGAAACGCGAGAGTCGGCGCCAACCAGCCTTGTCGTACGGCGGCCACCACAAACAGGATTCAAGACTATCATTGGATGGTCCTAATGTAACCAGACGTACCTCAAGCCGAATGGAAATAGATGACTTGGGATCTATGAACATCTTGTCGCCCCTTCCGAATGCTCCTTCGGTGCGTCTGAGAGGGGATATTCATCCATGGTGCACAGTATCACCTCTTGTCGGTCGCGCCGGGAAAGGGGATCGGACTTTTGTCGGGCAGCAGTATCACAACCATGCGATTCGATCAACGACATCATGGAATGCTCTTTTTTCCATCTCCCCCTCCAGTTCCCTATCTAACGGGACAGAGAAACCTAGTCTTCGTAGATGAGGTCCCCGTGCATAAAAACTAGGTCCAGCTCAGTCCGCAGCTGTTACATCCAAGGAGGAGATAATTTTCCAAGGATTTCCTTGCGGACGCTTATGTGCCACGCGTTACTTTTCCCGGTGCAAGAAATGGCTGAAAGTCACCTTTCACGTTGCGTGATCGGTCGAATCTGACCCACTACCTCCCGGCGCCCAACCTTATGAAGACGGCGACCCTCTTAAGGGCAACGACCGACCGACCAGTGGTACAGCCCAGCTTGCACATTGGCATGCCTGGGCTGAGGCGGTGAAGGTTAATGACTCCAGGCTGGACGCGGTGCTCCTAGTGTTCTGATTCAAGGTTTAGTGTCTCGCCGCTCATAAGCCACACGTTATATGCATCGAGAGAGGCTGTTTCTTCGCTTGCCTGTCATTTATGCCATCAGTCTTGCCCCGCGCGCTCTTCCCTTGTTGAAATTCCCCACCATCCATGTAGCTTTTCGGTTTGAGTCCACCACACGCGGTAGCCCAGGCGTGCCAAGCAGCAAGCCAGGCTGTACCACTAGTCGGTCCGCAGTGTGGTTCGCCGCCCTGGACCTCGTAGCTTCCTATCAATAGTAGGATCCATGCTATAAATCCCCGCAGATTCGTTGCACCACTGCACCTGGGCAGCCATGTTCCTCCTCTCGTCTCTACTGACCGTCGCTCTCGGCTTCACACTAGTGTCCTCGAAACCGACCCAAAACTGCCGATGCACTTTTGGGTCTGAATGTTGGCCATCCGATTCCGAATTCCAGTCCCTCGCATCAGCAGTCTCTCAGCCACTGATCCACCCGGTCCCGCCAGCCACCCCTTGCTACGACTCTGCCGCAGGAAACTGCACCGATGTCCGTGCTGGTTGGTACAACGGCACCTGGCGTTCTAATCAGCCCGGGGCTGCTCAACACACCAACTGGGAGACGTGGACCTTCCCCGACGGGACGATCCACGGCTGCTATCTCAACACCTCGCTCGGGATTCCGTGCCGACAAGGGAGCGTGCCGGTCATCGGAGTAGACGCCAGGACTCCGGAAGACATCCAGGAAGCCGTCAAATTCGCCGGGAAGCACAACTTACGCCTCGTAATCAAGAACACTGGGTGAACCTACTCTTTAATTTTATTTTCTTCGAGTGCTGACTGGAGTCTCCATTAGACACGACTACCTTGGAAGGAGCTCCGCCAGGAATTCGTTTTTAATATGGACTCACCATCTCAAGGACATCACTTTCCACAATTCATTCTCTCCCACGGATGCACCGGATTCAGTCGCGTACGACAACGGTTCGTTCCTGATCTTTTCCTGAAAATCCCTTTCCCGCTGATGGGGTCACGCGTGACGCCAGTGTTTACCTTCGGAGCCGGTGTCCAATGGTTTGAGGCCTACGACGCTGTCAGAGAGCGCAATCGGGTTATTGTCGGGGGTGTTTGTTCAGGAGGAAGCATCGGTGCCGCTGGTGGATGGCTTACAGGCGGTGGCCACAGCCCAATCTCCCCAAACTACGGTCTCGGTATGCAAAAAAAACCTCGCCTGATCTGGTCGAGTCGCACTCACACCATAGTTTTGTACTAGGCGTAGACAACGTCTTGGAGATGACGATTGTCACCGCAGATGGCGACCACGTCATTGCCAACTCCTACCGCAACAAGGATTTGTTCTGGGCCCTTCGCGGTGGAGGTGGAGGTACTTGGGGTGTTGTCACTTCGGTCACTTACAAAACCCATCCCTCCACTCCCTTCTCTGCCGCCTTCCTTTTCGCCAACTCCACCAACGCCAGCTCAACTCGGAGCTTGCTCACGGAGATCATCCGTCTCACTCCCCCGCTCATCGAGCAGGGTTATGGAGGCTACGTTCTCGCAACTACAGAACAATTACTGGTCTTCGTCATATCACCCAACGTCACGGCGGAACAAAACCAGGCAATATTCTCCCCTCTGTTCGAATTCGCAATTTCCCAGCCAGGTTTCTCGGTTGAGAATTCCACTTTTCAGTCCCAAGATCTCTGGGAGCCCTATGACCTAATTTCTGCCAATCCCGCCAACAGCCTGGTCGGCGTTCCGACCGAGATTTCCACTTGGTTGCTACCCAAAGATGTCATCGAGACCGATCGACCTGAAGAGCTGGCCGGTGAACTGCTCAAGATGTCTGTCCTCGGGTACTTGTAAGTTTCTTGTTCTTGTTCTCCTTCTACACAATCCCGGGAAACGAGAGTAGATCCTGAGAATCCCCCCCCCCCCCATAGTCTCGTCACTGGTGGACAGGTGTCACGTGTAGACCCCGAGTCCACAGGTCTTAACCCTGCCTGGCGAAAAAGCATGGTTCTCGCGAGTTCCGGCACGACGTGGCAAGATGGTGCTAACTTGACTGAGATCCAAGCTGCTCGTCGGCTTTTCATTCAGGATATGAAGATCCTCGAAGGTATAGCCCCCGAATCCGGCGCATACTTGAACGAGGTGAGACTGAACTGCATGCCCTCCCATCCCCACTTACTTCAACCTCACTTCTTTTTTTGTCTCCCCTCAGGCTTCGAGATACGAATTCGACTGGAAGAAATCGTTCTTCGGCACTCACTATGACAAGCTCCGAGCCATCAAGCAGAAGTACGACCCGAAATCACTCTTCCTCATTTACGAAGGTGTCGGATCAGACGAGTGGGACGCAGACCTCGTCTGCCAAGTATGAAACCCATCGGCTCGTCGATCCCTCCCTCATTAGTTGTGGACCCGATAAACTAGATGTTGACCTCTGCTACATACTTATTAACAGTTCTACCGATGCACGTCGTCGTATCTACTACACGGGGCGTTCTGCGGGAGACAGTATTAGGGAGAGTCTTTGCGATCACTGTTCGTGATTCGATAAAGATCTTGACAAATATACTATATTTGTACTATGGGTGTTCGTATGTAGCTGTGTGGCGAAGAGCATGAGTGCTGGGCGAAAGCCCGCAGGGCTTTCAGGCTATGGAATCCGGGTGCCGAGGTCAGCTGCGTGGGCGGGTGGGACCCACGAAGCTGGCTCGGAAACCATCTTCCGTTGCCTAGCTAGTTTTAGCCAGCGAGTTTGAAGGCTTTCATGAGTGATGAAAGTCTTCGAGAAAGAGGTGCGGAGGGTGGGGAAAAGAAGGAAAGGCGGGGGAGAGACCGGAGAGCGAGGAGGTGGTGTCCTCGAGAGAGGCGCACGTGCCGGATCACTCTTCATGTCGCAAAGACATAACTTTGTGGATGAGGCCCCTGTGGATAAAAACTAGGTCCAGCTCAGTCCGCAGCCACCACACCCAAGGAGGAGATAATTTCCCTGCGGGCTTTCCTGCGGGCGTTTATGTATCACGCGTTACTCTTCCCGGTGCGAAAAATGGCTGTAAGTTACATCTTTCACGTTGCGTCATTGGTCGGATCTGACTGTCCCCCGGCGCCCAACCTTATGAAGACTTGGCGACTCTCTGAAGGGCAACAAGTTCCAGGTGGTAGAGGTCAACAGCTCCAGGCTGGACGCGATGCTCCTGGTGTCCTGATTCAAGGTTCAGCGTATCGCCGCTCAGGTCACACGTTAGGTACATCGAGAGAGAGAGAGAGAAAGTGTAACAGAGGGTTTTTCCTCGCTTGCCTGACGTTTATGTAATCAATCGTCCTACCCCGCGCGCTCTTCCCTTGCCACCATCCATGGAGTTTTGCGGTCTGAGTCCACCGCGCGCGGTAGCCCAGGCGTGCCAAGGTGCAAGCCGGGCTATACCACTAGTCTGTCCGCAGTGTAATTCAACGCCCTGGACCTCGTAGCTCCCTATCAATAGTAGGATCCATGCTATAAATCCCCGCCGACTCGTTGCACTGCTGCACCTGGGCAGCCATGTTCCTCCTCTCGTCTCTGCTAACCGTCGCTCTCGGCTTCACATCGGTGTTCTCGAAACAGACCCAAAACTGCCGATGCACCTTTGGATCTGAATGTTGGCCATCCGATTCCGAATTCCAGTCTCTCGCGTCAGCGGTCTCTCAGCCACTGATCCACCCGGTCCCGCCAGCCACCCCTTGCTACGACTCTGCCGCAGGAAACTGCACTGATGCCCGTACTAACTGGTACAATGGCACCTGGCGTTCTAATCAGTCCGGAGCTGCTCAACACACCAACTGGGAGACGTGGACCTTTCCCGACGGGACGATCCACGGCTGCTATCTCAACACCTCGCTCGGCATTCCGTGCCGACAAGGAGGCGTGCCTGTCATCGGAGTCGACGCTAGAACGCCGGAAGACGTCCAGGAGGCTGTCAAATTCGCCGGGAAGCACAATTTACGTCTCGTGATCAAGAACACTGGGTGAGCCTACTTTTCATTTTATTTTCTCCGAGTGCTGATTGGTGTTTTCTCCAGACACGACTACCTTGGAAGGAGCTCCGCCAGGAATTCGTTTTTAATATGGACTCACCATCTGAAGGACATCACTTTCCACAATTCATTCTCTCCCACGGACGCACCAGATTCAGTCGCGTACGACAACGGTTCGTTTCCGATCTTTTCCTGAAATTCTCCTTTCCCGCTGATGGGGTCGCGCGTGACGTCAGTGTTTACCTTCGGAGCCGGTGTCCAATGGTTCGAGGCCTACGACGCCGTCAGGCAGCACAATCGGGTTATCGTCGGGGGTGTTTGTTCAGCAGGAAGCATTGGTGCTGCTGGTGGATGGCTTGCAGGCGGTGGTCATAGCGCAATCGCTCCAAACTACGGCCTCGGTACGTAAAAAAAACTCGCCTGATCCGTTCGAGCCGTACTCACACCATAGTTTTGTACTAGGCGTAGACAACGTCTTGGAGATGACGATTGTCACTGCGGATGGCGACCACGTCATTGCCAACTCCTACCGCAACAAGGATTTGTTCTGGGCCCTTCGCGGGGGAGGTGGAGGTACCTGGGGTGTTGTCACTTCGGTCACTTACAAAACCCATCCCTCCACTCCCTTCCCTGGCGCCCTCCTTTTAGTCAACTCCACCAACGCCGACTCAACCCGGAACTTGCTCACGGAGATCATCCGTCTCACTCCGTCGCTCGTCGAGCAGGGTTATGGAGGCTACGCTTTCGCGATTACCGAACTATTCCTGTTCTTCGTTATATCACCCAATGTCACGGCGGAACAGAACCAGGCCATATTCTCCCCTCTGTTCGACTTCGCAGTTTCCCAGCCAGGCTTCTCGGTTGAGAACTACACTTTTCAGTTCCAAGATCTCTGGGAGCCCTATGACCTAATTTCCGCCAATTCCGAGTACAGCCTGGTTGGCGTCCCGAGCGAGATTTCCACTTGGTTGCTACCCAAAGATGTCATCGAGACTGATCGACCTGAAGAGCTGGCCGGTGAACTGCTCAAGATGTCTGTCCTCGGATACCTGTAAGTTTCTTGTTCTTGTTCTCCTTCTACACAATCCCGGGAAACGAGAGTAGATCCTGAGAATCCCCCCCCCCCCATAGTCTCGTCACTGGCGGACAGGTATCCCGTGTAGACCCCGAGTCCACAGGTCTTAACCCTGTTTGGCGAAAAAGCATGGTTCTCGCGAGTACCGGCACGACGTGGCAAGATGGTGCCAACTTGACCGAGATCCAAGCTGCTCGTCGGCTCCTCATTCAGGATATGAAGATCCTCGAAGGTATAGCCCCCGAATCCGGCGCATACTTAAACGAGGTGAGACTGAATCACATGCCCTCCCATCCCCACTCACTTCAACCTCGCTTCTTTTTTTTCAGGCTTCGAGATACGAATTTGACTGGAAGAAATCATTCTTCGGCACTCACTACGATAAGCTCCGAGCCATCAAGCGGAAGTACGACCCGAAATCGCTCTTCCTCATTTACGAAGGTGTTGGATCAGACGAGTGGGACGCAGACCTCGTCTGCAAAGTATGAAACCCCTTCTTCAAATCCCCCCATTGACGTTGGCGAGGAGCATGGAGAGGATGCGGTCTTCAAATCAGGACCTTCTTGACCCCATGTATTTACCATTCACTGTGACTGTATCACCGACCCCTCTTAGTTGTACCAATTGGAATCATTCATCCACAAACTTCTCTCAGAGGTATGACCACTGCGCATGATCATTCAACCAACCCCAAGAATATCAGTGTCAATGGGTGCAGCTCAATCGGCCGGGGCGGTTTGGAGTAGGGTAAAAAACACACGGTACGTGAAGGAGAGCCGAGTTAGACCACAAAAATACAACCCGTCGATGTGGAACGAGAGAAAGGAGGAGTGCCAAGAGGTATTACGGTATGCTGTGGGATTGTTGGCGTTGAAGCCGTAAATGTTGGTTGAGGATGTGTATATATACTGCAACGTATGAGAAAGGGGAATGCTGGAGCGAACACCTCGAGGGGCGTAGTGGGGGTCGTCCATCACTCCCTCATCAAACCCTTCGACTCCAAAATGAAGTGCCCTAACGGCATGTGCGACCAGAAAAAGGTATACGACCTCGAGAAACAGAAAACTTGCCTCAACACGGCCAAAACAAAATGGAAAGGTTACTTCGCCCAAGAGTGGAACAGGAGCTTGAAGCCAAAGGGGCGATCGAAAAACATTCGGAGGTGTAACTGGAGCGTAATCCTCACATCCAGTCAATGGCCATGGTGACCATTCGCCCTGGTGAAATTGGGTGCAAGCAAGGTGGGACAAGCCCTACTAGTAGCAGAGCCGGCGTCCAAGCACCTAATTGGGCCGCGCAAGAGCCATTCTCCGTGTCTGGGGGATGGAAACTTGTTGCCAGGTGTCAGTTACGTGTTGAGCGCGTGGGCGTAACACTGATGTACGCTCAGGGGGGAGGGGTTTCCCGGTGGTCGGAATTTGTGAATTTACCAGATGAAGGGATGCTGGGTTGATCGGACCTGGCGGAACAATCGACGGTTTAATCGATACCCGCATTGTGGGAAAGACTCATTGGATGGCGGTCGCGAAAGGCCAGGAATCGGCTCGTCGATGCCTCCCTCAGTAGGTTGCGGGCCCAGTAAACTAGATGTTGAACTCTACTACATATTACATAACAGCCCTACCGATGCGTGTCGTCGTGTCTACCACACGGGGCGTTCTGCGGGAGGCGGTAGTAGGGAAAGACATAACAGCCACTGTGACGGAGTAATCAAACGGAAGTGCGGCGTATATGAAGAGTTGGCGACTCTCTTAAGGGCAACGAATTCCAGGTGGCGGAGGTCAATTACTCCAGGTTAGACGTGGTGCTCCTGGCGGGTGTGAACCGCCTTCCCTTCCATTTCCTGATCCAACCCAAGGTTCAGCGTGTCGCCGCTCAAGCCATACGTTACCTCGAAGAAGGCTTTCATCTTCTTCGCCACCTCCACTGCGACCTGTGCACGGGTATTGTCGGGTCGCTTCCGTCAAGCCAACGTTCAGATCTGTAGGACTCATTAACATTCACACAACGAAACGCGAGAGTCGGCACCGACCTACCTTGTCCACTTATCGTACGGTGGCCACTGCAAACAGGATTCAAGACTACCATTGGACGGTCCTAATGCAACCAGACGTACCTCAAGCCGAATGGAAATAGATGACCTGAAATCTACGAACATCTTGTCATCCCTTCCGTCGAGGCCGGTGTAATGCTTCTTCAGTGCGTCTTCGAGGGGATGTCCGCACTTTCCATCCACGGTGAACAGTATCGTGTCTTGTAGGTCGTGTTGGGAAAGAGGATCGGTCTTTTGTCGGGCCGCCATCACAACCATCGCCGCCCCGGACAACGCAGCTCCCCATATCAATAGAAGGCACCATGCTATAAATCCCCGTAGACTCGTTGCATCGCTGTGCCTGGGCAGCCATGTTCCTCCTCTCACATCTGCTGACCGTCGCTCTCAGCTTCACACCAGCGTTTCCGAAACAGACCCAAAACTGCCGATGCACTTATGGATCTGAATGTTGGCCATCCGATTCCGAGTTCCAGACTCTCGCATCAGCGGTCTCTCAACCACTGATCCATC
>Ga0307517_10010449_pt1 | contig 12991 bp, 5 predicted proteins | sample 23_EM_MG_FD_194515 | JGI IMG/M metagenome (GOLD analysis project Ga0307517, IMG submission 194515) | Populus trichocarpa ectomycorrhiza microbial communities from riparian zone in the Pacific Northwest, United States - 23_EM | ecosystem: Host-associated > Plants > Roots > Unclassified | place...
AAGAAAATTATAAAGTTATAATTACGAGATTTCTATTGCATCAAAACATTGTTCCTAAAATATTCATAGTCAATACTTTATTAAGACTGTATATTAATTAGAGCTGTTGAGACTGATACATATTATATTCTTTTCTTTATAAAAGGAAGCAGTTGTTTTCATAAGCTGAGGTATGAAAGATACCTAGAACTAATATATAGGTGTTTGCCAAATGACATGTACTATATGAAGGTATTTAAATAATCAAGAGATGATTCATCACCTTATGTGAATTAAGGAAAATGTTCTAATTGTTCTAAAATAGTATTGATTGTAAGTCCTTGTGTAAGGTAGAATGAGATTTGAAAAAAAATTCAAATCATATTTAAAGAATCAATGACTATGGTGTTAAGAACAAACAAGATTTGACATAGTAGACACTCTCCACACTATTATGTCTAAATTGAAACATTGTTGATGAATGAATAATAATTATAGTGAGAAACTAGTCATTAAGAGGTTAAATCATAGTCATTAAGATGTTAAATCATACAACTTATGACTTTTCTAATAGTTGGGGGACCATGACAATTTGCTAAATATTGTATCTGATATTGAAATATAAATCAATCAATTATTGACTTGATAATAAATAGATTTATTTAACCATATTTTATTTAGGATTATGATTTATGTTTGGGCGAACTTATTAGGGAACGTAATTGGTCACACAAATAAAAACCAGTGGTCAGAAATTAAAATGAGATGATTAATCAAGTATGACTTGATTGTAAATAAGTTTTGGAAATTAAGGACTAGAATGTAATTTATATAGGGAATTATAATTCTAGACTAAAAAAAACAAGTAGGGACTTGAATGAATAAAACTCTAAAATTATCTTGAAATAATAAATATGATATTATTCAGGGGGCAAATTAATATTTTACCATTTATAAGGTTTTTAGATTTTCTTATAAATAGAATGTTATGCCTTTTATTTTCTGTATGGTAAATTGTACATAAACTAAGAAGTTACAGAACACATGAAAACATAAAAGAAAAGAGCTATCACTCAAAGGCATAACAATCTCTCTCTTCTAAAAAAAGATTTATTAGATTTCTCACTAGTGGTTTATACGGATTACCGTTAGAAGCTGGACACTTGAACGACTTGTGGTTTGCGACAACCCAGCCTTAAAATAATTATTCAAAATTGAAAAGAACATTTGATTTTCAGGTAATTTTCATATAAAACTTAAACAACCCTAGATATATCTAATGAGATCCTTGGGACTCTCGAAAAAATTTTCAATTTATCATTTTCGTTGTATGTATGTATTTTAGAAAACCCAAGAGTTATAGTAAAGCCATTGTTAGAAAATTAGAGTTGTTGACTGCGTGTTATAATTTTTATTGGCATTAATCATGAATTAAATTTGTGTGCAAAATTATTTTCCTAATTTTTTTCTCTCATGATTTTTCAAAGAAAAAAGTGACTATTATTCCAACTAGATCAAGCCAGATTATTTAAATCTTGTCAAAATATGCTATTTTGACTGAAATTTATAAGAAAAAAAAACAAGTAACATTTGGTGGTTTAGAAAGCCTACAATGACGTTTTGCACACAACCAACAAGTCGTTGGTAACGAGGCAATAGGCTATTATTATCTTGCCACAACAACACTAGACATTGCTGGTGAGGCCGACGTGCGAGGTTGATGCTTGGCAAATGATGACTGCTGTTGGCAGTGACAACATGGCTATCAACGCCAATGATGGCTATCATAATCATGGTTATCGCCGCCAAGGCATGCTGCTAGCAGCAGTGAGCCCACTACCGACTGTAACAACTGAGAAGAAGATGATTGACAAAATTACAATTCTACCCATGTATATTTTATTATTTTATTTTTAGGTTTTTAAAGGTAACCCTACCCCTTATAACTTATTACAATAGGGTTTTTAGGATTTAATTTATAAATTTACCTCTGCAATTTATTCCTTATTGTAATATGATATATGAAATAAAATTACAATTCTACCCCTATATATAATGTTGATTTTATATTTTAAAATTGAAACCTAAATGAAATTTGTTGTAGAATTAATTTTCCTAATTGGATTAGGATTGAATTAAAACTGTCAATTCAAAAATTTTGAGTTTTGTAATATCCTAATAGAATTTAAATTTAATACAAAATTTTAATTAAATAACATTTGAAAAATAGTTTCTCTAAAATAAAGAGAGTTTTTTAAAGCAAAAACATTTATCTAATTGATCTTAAAATAGTTCAGGATATTAATAAGAGTTTCAATATGATATATTATGTTTGGAAAATTATCAAATTAGATTTAATTTAATATTTCTAAGTGTTTGAAATATTATTTTAAAATTTCACATAAAGCCAATAATTAGAATTGAAGTATGCAATATATATAATTATGCATATTAATATGTTCTTATGTATGATGGATGATTATGGACATTTAAAGACCACTGTGATTGTGTTTTTATGTTGAATGATTGTAATATTTAATAGGGCACGAGTTTCTTTTTTTTTGTTGTAAAATTATTTTCTTATATAATTCCCCTCAAATGTAACTAAAGGTTTTTTATACAATTATATAAATCTTATGTAATTTAGAAATGTAGGAATTCAAATAGAAAATCTATTTTGCAATCCAAAACAAAGAAAAAATGACAAAAAAGTACAACCATGATTTTAGTAAATAACTTATGAAAATTTGCAATAGCTACCTAGTTTCTTATCAACTAATTTCTTTCGATGACTCGAGGGAATTAGTTTAGATATATTCATGATCATCGAATTAGAATGACATACTAGAGATGTATGTTAATATATAATTGATATGCATATATCAATTATGCCATGAAATGAAACCTAATTAAAATCACTCATTAATATATTAAGTACATGTTAATAATATGATTTGTTGGCTTCTAAATTTATATGCATAAACTAGAGTTATATTCATGAATAACTTATTGAGCTACTCAAGTTTACTATTAACCAAATATGTTTAATGCTATAAAATTAGGTCTTACTTAACTAACTTATCTGATTTGAATGAGTTACTTATGATCATATAAGATTATAAGTAGTAGTTAGGACAAACATATATGATATGTTTAGGTAAAGATTTGTCACCTAACTTATTTAGAAGTCACATAAAGATGTAATTAATAAGTTATGTTATCTATCTAATTTAATTATTTTATTTTGTTGAGTTACTTAAGGTCATATAAATTAAAAGAGTTCCTAGCCTATTAGGAGATCTAATTGAGATTTCTCGAATTAATAGTGAAGACTATTAATTTGTAGGAAAATAATGGGAGATCAAATTATGATTAAAGATCTTATCTATATTTGGTTATAAATATTTATGCCTGAAACTAATACTCGTTATCTTTACATCAACCTATTGATAGATTACCATGAGTAAAAATAAATATATCCCTACGTAACATATTTGATGCTAATAAATTGGTTGAACTAAACTTTTTAGATTGATACCAAAATATGAGAATTGTTCTCAAACAAGAAAAAAAGTTATAAGTTCTTGAAAATCTAATTCCTCCTATTCTTAACAAGGACACTGATAATGAAGTTAGGACTGAATATCAACATCATATTGATGATAATGATGATTAGACTACACGTGTGATGTTAGCCAGCATGTCACTTGAACTTCAAACACAACATGAAAATATGGATGTTGATATAATAATTAAACATCTCAAATAGTCATTTGGTACGACTAGAAGGATTGAGAGGTATGTGACCTCTAAGAAATTGTTTTTTTTTTTTTTATAACATAATAGAGGGTTCCTAGGTGAACACTCATGTGTTAAGGATGATTGACTATTTTAATAAATTAGGTTAATTGGGCTTTGTTATAGACCATAAGTTAAGCATTGACTTGGTTTTGGAGTTTAAACATAAAAGCCTACTTGGGCCATCAAGAATGATAAAGAAACTTTTCATCATTGTGATAAGGAAAGCCACCATAGTAGGAACTGCTTAAATTATCTTGCAACAGTGAAAGCTAAAGAAGTTTATTGAAGCTTTTACTTCAGGTGTGTTTATAATTGAATAAAGGTAAAATGGATCTACAAGATGACAATGAAGCAAGGATTGTTGTATTAACTTTGCGAAGTAAGCTAATATTAGAACTTGATAATTGTTATTTTATTCTAGCACTTCTAGAAACATCGTATCCATTTCTTAATAGATTTAAATTTATTATTAAAGGAAAATGTTTTTCCTTTTATAATAATGATGTTTATTATGGATTTGGTACTTACCAAATAGTTATATATACTAAATCCTGAAATGCTCAGGTTCACTATAAATGACAATAATAATATATATGGTAATCAATATTCATATTATTTATGACATTGTAGATTAGGTTATATTACTGAAACAAGAATCACTAAATTATATATAAAAAAGATATTTGATCATTTTGATTATAAATCATATGGAACTTATAAAACTTGTTTATTGGGTAAGATGCAAAACACCTTTTACTAGAAAAAGTGAAAGAACTAATGAATTGTTAGGTCTAATACATACAGATGTATGTGGACCAATAACAATTATGTGCCATACATGTTTCATCATTGAAGACCATATTGGATATGATCATGTGTATTTGATAAAAGTTTGAATCATTTGAAAAGTTCAAAGAATTCAAAAATAAAGTTGAAAAACAAACTAGAAATAATATTAACATACTTTGATCGTATCGAGGTAGTGAATACTTCAACCAAGATTTCAAATTTTATCTAAAATAGAATGAGATTATCTCATAATGAACATCTCTTAAAAAAAAGAAATTGCACCCTATTAGATATGGTGTAGTCCATTATGAGCTACACAAACCTTCGACTTTTCTTTTGGGGTTATGCCCTACAAACTACTACTTACCTTTCAATAGAGTTCCATTAAGATCTATTGATAAGACTTCATATGAGATATGGAATGGTAAGAGGCCAATCTTATCATATTTAAAAGATTTGATGCATGACGCTTATGTGAAACATATTTTATCTGAAAGACTAGGAGCTAGTTAAATAAATATAAGTTTGTGGGATATCCAAAAGAAACTATTGGATATTATTTATATCATCCCATGGAGCAAAAATGTTTGTATCAAAACATACTATATTTTTAGAGAAAGAATTTGTTCTTGAAAGGTGTAGTGAGAGGAAAATAAACTTGAAGAAGTTCAAGAATTAACAACTGACATCCAAATAAAACCTAATCATGAGGCTATAACATCAGATGTTCAACCTGAAGCTCAAGAAATATAAAAACTCTGTAGATTTGGTAGGACACATCATGCATTAATAAGATTTGGACTTTTCATGGAAGCTAAAAAACAAAAAATTGCTCATACTTGATGAGTCTATCAATTACGTGGAACCAATATCTGATATTGATTCTAAAAAATGACTTAAGACCATGAAACCTTGGTTGATCTACATAAATGGATAAAACTCATTGGATGTAAGTGAGTCTTTAAGAGAAAAACTAATATAGAAAATAAAATACAAATGTCCAAAGATAGACTAGTTGTCAAAGGTTACAAACAAAGATAAATAGGTTAACTTTGACGAAACCTTATTTCCGGTAATTGTATTAAAACCTATAAGGATTTTGCTTGTTATAGCTACATATCATGATTATGAGATTTAACAAGTAGATGACAAAATTGTATTCTTGAATGAGAATATTTAAGAAGATGTATATGTGACATAACTTGAAAGTTTTGAATTTAAAGAATTTATCAATAAAGTATGTGAGCTATAAAAATCAATTTATGAACTTAAGCAAGCTTCAAGAAGTTGAAATATCTATTTTGATGAGATAATCAAACAATTTGATTTCATAAAAAATATGGATAAGTCTTGTGTTTTTTTAAAAAAATTAGTGGCAGTAGAGTTGTTTTTCTAATATTATATATAGAAGATATATTATTTATAAGAAATGACATTTCTTTAATCTAGTTAGTAAAGATCTAGTTGTCCAATGATTTTTCCATGAAGAATATGAGAGAAACAATCTATATATTGAAAATAGAGATTTATAAAGACAAATATAAAAGGTTGTTTGGAAATATATTAATAACATTGGCATATAATTAAAATGACAATAAAGCACTTGGACATAAGTTTTAAATGTTTTTTTTTTATTTCAGGGGCAACCAAGTAATTTTACTGTGAAAAAATAAAAAATCTTTTCTATCCCTACATAACTTGAAAAAGATAATTGTATCACCATGAAAGGATCTTAAAGAAATTAATCACTACACTATTATAATGAATAATATTTTGTGTTTTGATACACATTAACTTCCATTCCAGCTTTATATTTTTGTTAATTACATATATTAACATCCCTTCTAGCTTTATATATTAAGTTTGACACACCATTCATAAAAGTAAATTGAAAAAAAATATAATTCAATAAAATATATGAATAATATTAACACATTTTTTTTTCATGTTAAAAATTAATTTAAAATCCTAAGAAAGTGAGGTCTTATATTAGTCTTAAGATTCAAAGTCCTTGAATTCGAACTTAAGGAATCAAGGAAACGAGCAAATTTCTTTTTACCATCAAACCAAATCAATAAAGATGTGAGCAAATCTCTTTAATCATCAAACCAATTACTTAAAAGTGTGATATATCTATTTTTTTAATATTAATTTCACTCATACTTATTATTATTTAAATTCCAAGTATATATACTTTGATTTTTTATGGATGCTAATGCTATATTTAAAATATTTTTTACTAAAAAATATATTAAAATAATATATATTTTTTATGTTTTAAAATTTATTTTTAATATTAAAATATTAAAACAATTCAAAAATATTAATTTTTATAAAAAAACAGGTTAGACTCCAAACTCAAATTATATTTAATGTGCGGAGGTGTGGAAAATTTCTGTCCCAAAATTAAATGAAAGAAGGGACACGAAACTCTAGAAAGAAATAATTGATATTTTCGAAGTTGAATCTAACCAAATATAGTATATAATATAATATTATTTAGAAAGGATAAATGAATCAAGAGATACCAAGTGGATCCAAATCATGGAAGAAAAAATCAACATAGACAAGTAGATTGCTGCATTTGATTTCCATAGAAAGCAGGGTAGAAGAACCCCTCCCTCTCACACACATACGCTCATAGCCACAGATGTTTTTAGCTAACAAAACCAGTTTATGTACACAGAAAGACTGTTTCAAACTCAAAGATTCACCCATTCATTTCTACCTCATCTAATCAACAAAGTCTCTCAATCTCTCTAAACCCAGAAAGAAAAAAGAAAAACAGAAACTCCCTTTTCTTCCTATAGCCTGAAGGATCATCGATGGGACAGGTCCTAGACAAATTTCACGGTACCTTCTTCCTCTTCATATCATTATTTTATTGTTGTTATTATTATTTATCGTTAACCAAATCGTTTATTTGTCTAGTTTTTGTTCCAGTTTTTCTGTCTTCTGAAGCTTCATGGAAATAGTATTTTTCTTACTGTTCTTCTTCATGTTTTTTGGTTACCTTTTCCTGTGTTAGAAAAAAAATAATTTTTTTCTTTGTTGATGATCTAGTATATGAATATTCTTTACTGGGTCACGAGATTTGCTGGGATTTTTTTTTCCCGTGAGAGTATGTTACAGGCTCATTTGTTTTTTTTGTGATGCCAAGTGTAGGACATGTGTTGTTTGCTAAGCATCACGATGCCATATGGTTATGCCATATGGTTTGGTTTACCAATTTGTGCAGGTAAGCAGTGGAGGGAAAAACAAATAAGGTTGATTGCAGACAAGGCGTATAATCACATAAAAAAACATTCGGGAAGTGCTAATCTCACTTTTGAAGACCTGTATATTGCTGTTCTACTTGTGTACAAGTATAAAACTGTGTTTTACTATCTTGTTTACTCATTTTACATTTTTTTTATAGCCTTTGAAATCGATTCTTTGATCAAAATTATATCTGGTGCTAGTCTTACTAATGATGAAGTTCATTTCTTAATGCAGTGATATTAACAAGCGCTTGCCTGGTCCCCATTTTGATCCTCCTTCGAAAGAGCAAGTCAGAGCCATGATGCAGGTACTCTACTTCATTTGATACAAACATAAATCTCAAAGCATTCTAGAGTTATGTTTCTATAGTGAGATTTGATGGCTTCTTGAAGTAATTTTGCAGAGAAATAGTCTTACTAGCGGTAATACTTATGTGCTCCAGGTAGCAATACTGTTCATATGAAAATCTGAACATTGTATTCATAATCATGGCATCTCCTCCTATACTTTAATAGTTTAAACAAGTGCTGCAGAAGTTATATATATGGTTCAGAAAGCATATCATATGATGCTTGTATCAAAATGTATTAAAAAAATGATAATTCTGATGAAAATAATTGAGCTTTTCTGTGAAATACCTTGTCTTGTTACCATTGTTTCTTAGTTGTTCACAAAGAATAGGAAGGCATCCTTTCAGCCTAATTTCCATTTCCAATATTGTGGGAGGTATATGTTCAACAAAGCTGGGAAAACCTCGATGCCTTGAGTTTAGGACTCACTCTCTCTTTTCTGGGTACCAAATGTTTATGGTCTTACAAGTGAAGGTAAATCCATTGATTATTCTATATGCAGGCATGCGATATGAACCTTGATGGTGAACTTAACCATGAAGAATTTGTGAAGTTTATGCAGCAGTTAACAGCAGACACGTTCATTGTGGTTAGTCAGGGGTTGATTATCACTTTGGTTGTGGCCCCAACAGTTGCCATGGCAACAAAGAAGGCTACTGAGGGTGTCCCTGGTGTTGGAAAGGTGGTGCGAAAATTACCCACCTCAATCTATGCATCCCTCGTTACTCTTGCAATTGTGTGGTTTCAAACTGGACGTCAGGATGTTGACTAGAGGCTTCATTCTTGTTCAGTAAAAAATAATCCATCCTACAACAGTACAATGTGTACACATTTTGCTGTTAGTATTCTTTTTTTGTGAAATATGTTGCTAGTAATTAGTTTACTTCTTAATAATCAGGATTGATAACTTTGCCACAACTTGGTGAACTGTATTTAGTTGGTTTATATTGTTTGTCATTCAGGGTGCTTATACAGTAACCTGATTTTAATAGCTTTTTCTTTCTTTATTACTGCACAAGAGGTTTTAAATATTAGCCATCTCGCTTCTCTGCCAAGGTTGATTCTTTTGCCCCCTGCTTAACACTGGCTTCCAGTATTGGATTCGCCTTGAGTAATAAAAAGAATCAGGATTGCAAAGAACGCAACAAGACTTTCTCAGATTACTGCGTGCAACTTCCCTTACATGATGGGAACAAGGGAAATTTTTTGAAGGAACTCTACAAGAAAATTAAGAATTTCAATCTTCATAAAAATAAAAAAGTCGCAGATTACATGATGTTTCTCCAGGGATTTTCAGATTGGTAAACATGGATCATTCAAGGATGATACTCTGGTATCCACACAAGGGGTGAAAAAAATTTACAAGTGTGTTTCCCAATGAATTTGAAGGCGTTAAAGCAACTGTCTGTGAGGATCATAATCAGGAGTTTGATGTCTTTGATATACACATACTTTTGCGGATTGGCATGACAGTCAAATATTCGCAATCAAACATTTAGTTAATACCAGAAAGCATATTCAAGAAATGGAGAGGCCAATAAAACATACGAAGAAAAACTGACACTTGGAAGGATTGAATACTCTTATGTTTCATCTATGAAGGTCTAAATACATGGTCATGTCTCGTTCTGTTACTTCACAATTGTAGCTAACAACTACCAGTAACACTTCCCATCTGCAAATTCCAAGAGTTCAAAGACATTTCGCACCTCTTGAATAAGACTTAAAACTTGAATAGCCAGCAATCTGTAACCACAAATGTCAGCACTGCCGAATGCTTTTTCACCAGCAAGGTCGAGGACCAGTTTCAAAGCAATAAAGGTGAAATCAAGTAGAATTCATCCTTCTAGCTTAGCTTTGGCCGAGTCAAGTTGTTCTGTACAATATTCACAAATTAGATATACGAATGCAATGTTGTTAGAGTTGCATGGAGAACATTGAAATATTAACCTCGAGTGGAGGTGAAAAGATCTCTTACTTTGTTCAGAAGCTGTTGCTTTCTGGGCAGTTGTACGGAAAAAAAGGTTCCCATTTTTCTGATAGACAGTCTGCAGTCAAGGAGAAACAATGTAATGTCCTCCGTAAATTAGGCTTATTACCACCATACAGGGAAACCAAAATATAAAATTTAATTCGGCAAAAGCTAAACCTTAGCAGCATATGACTAACAGCATTTAAGCAGAAAAGGCTGTATAGCCTGTATATTTTGGAAAACTAAGAAGACTGTAAATAATATCCAAGCCATGCTCATAACCATTTTAAATCTAACCATGAATATGAATTTGGTTTCCATGGTTGCAACTGATTTGAGCACTAGATAGATAAAGTGTTTGTTTAGACAACAGCTCGAGTTTGATATCCAAGCACTGCATTCTACAGTCCATTATTATATTAAATTTAGCTGGGAATTATAGGCGGAACAATTCAACCATATTTGTATTCAACTATTGGGAATAAAACAACTTGTAAACCAATCAATTCACTTAAAACCACAATTGAATACATTTGAATTCTCTAGTCTCTACACCTCCAAGGAACCACACTCTTGCACATCAAACAAAACAGAACCCAATTATAGAGCAATAGTCAACTGCAGTTAAAATGGAAATAACTTGTAACAACACCATGCCATATTGATAAATGATATATATGACAGCTCAGGCATCAAAAGTTTATAGCCTGCCTAAAGGAAAGGACTAATATAGCAACAAGATAATCAATAGCTATTTGGGATTGGTAAATTAGGATAGTCAAGTAGGGCAATTGCTTTTAGTACATTTCACAAAATTTTCTACCAAGGTGGTGCAAGGAATTCTTCCCAGACATGGGTTTGAGGCAAATAAGTGAATAATAGCAAGTATTCCAGCTAATAAAAGATACGTGGGAAGAAAATGCCTAAAAAGAATTGAATGGAAAAGAAGAAAACATAAAGAGAAAACTGAAGCCTTCAAACAAAGACTATAAGCTGCTAATTTTCACATCTAATCTATCAAAAAGACAAGGATTACAAGTTTTCCCAAGGACTTGAAATAGTTGTTAGGTGTTCCCTCCATCATGCTAATTGCCACCCTATTCTTCTCTGTATAGTCGGTATCATATAAACACACTCGACTGAAGCTATAAAAATCAGGGGAAAAAAAGGTATGGAAAGAAGATCAGCATCAATGAATCCAACAAAAACGGAAAACAAATTCCATCATGCTCAATTAAACCAAGGCTAAATGTTCATGACAACATCATTCCTTGACAGAAAGCAAAAGTATCAGAAAAACCCTTTTCAACAAGAAAATAAAACCATAATGTTTCTTATCAATGAGATGGTTCTTCCTACCTAAAACCCACTTCTCATACGTCATTTTATATTCGAATAGTCAAGAAATTATCATCTTCTACTTGAACAGAACCCGAATAATAGTCAAACAAATAATATACTGATTTTGATTCTTTTGATGCACAACAGCACAAGTAATCAAATAATCAAGGCAAGAGCAGAAAAAAGACCCAAAACTGGAAACTAAAAGGAGATACTGTTGAAAGAAGCTTACACGAGACGATGAAAGATTACTGAGCTCTGCTATTGCTATTTCATGACTTCTAACCTGATAAATGAAACCCGCATAAATAAATTAGTTATATAAGAGATAGGTGAGAGATACACAAAAGGAGGTACCTTTTTCATGAGATCGAGATTTGTGCCCGTGGCAGAAGAGGAGGATGCCATTGCATAGACAAACTGTTTTTAGAGCTACCGGCTTCTTTTCTCTTTTTGGAGTGATGCCCGAAGAGAGTAGAAGAGTTTATTTCTGAGTGTTTTATACTGGTTTATTGCATAGTTGTAGACCCGACCTGGAGGTTGACTTGATTAAGAAGCCGGATCTCGGGTTATACGGATTGACCTAGATTAACCTGAATCAATCTGAAAAAATAATTTTTTTTGACGTTTTAATATTTCATATGAAAAAATTAAAAAACAATCCATGTGAATATAAGATATACGTGTTATAAATAATAAAGTTTAAGAGATTATTTCAAAAGGTTTTTTATTCCACATTGAAAAAAAATAATTTTTTTTTTCTTGTAAACATAGAGTATATATACTAAAAGGTTTCAAATCTCACATTGAAAAAATAAAACATTCTTCTAATATTTATATAGTGAACTTTGAAAAAGGTTAATAATCAACTAATATATATATATATAAAAGGGGTCTCTAGCTAGGAGAAAAAACACATTTGAAAAAAAAAAAACAAATCTCAACTAGGTTTTGTCAGGTTGCCCTGGTCACGGGTCAACTGGGTTTTTCCAGATTTTTGTTCATCCCGGTCTTTTACCTACCCGGCGAACCAACCCGGTTTTTTTTCCCGGCATGTCACATTGGATAATGTATTATCAATTTGGTCAATTTTGACCTTAAATTTCCATGTTTTGGATAAATCATAAGGTTGAGTTGGAAGCAAGACATGTAATGGCGCATGGAAATTTCCAAATCTAGATAGAAAGGTTAGAGCTTGAGCATAATTGGTGTGTGTGTATAAAATGATTTCTAAGTGAAACTAGTAAACTTTGTTAGTAATTTTTGAATTATGTATTGACTCATGATATTTTTTTATCAAGTAATATATCTAATTATGAATAATATCAACTTTAATATTGTGATTTTCATTTTATTTATATTGCTCGATTTAAATAGATATTGTATCTATATCCATAGAGCACTAAGGTGTTTTGCCATATATCAAGCACTATAATGCTAATAAGGTGATCAATACCTATATATACATGTGTTATATATATATATATATAAGATGTGG
>Ga0307517_10010450_pt1 | contig 12991 bp, 18 predicted proteins | sample 23_EM_MG_FD_194515 | JGI IMG/M metagenome (GOLD analysis project Ga0307517, IMG submission 194515) | Populus trichocarpa ectomycorrhiza microbial communities from riparian zone in the Pacific Northwest, United States - 23_EM | ecosystem: Host-associated > Plants > Roots > Unclassified | place...
CCTTCATAATTCATCTCGCAAACAGTTTTGTTCCCGTTTTGGATGAGATGTCACGGAAATGTAACGGCACGTGACGTAGGTTGCATATGGATGTCCCCTACCTTATAACACAATCACAAGCATTCATGTCCTCGACTGCGAAAGCCAAAATGGCCAAACTTAGTGCGTGACTTGAACCTACCACATCGTTTGGACTATTGCTAACACCACATCCTAGTCCGCACTCTCCTCGACTACTTCTCCACCCTCAAACATTCCCTGGGGATGTGTCTGGTCGGGATGTACGTTTAAGTACCAGATAGATCCTGGTCACACATTCATGTTAGCTATACCCCAGCCAACTCGAAAGCCAGCTACACCCAGCCTCCCTTGCCCTAATCGATACCCTCCTCACTGAACTCAAATGATTGATGATGAGATGATCTTGACGGAAGTCCACCTCAAAAGTCGGGTCTACTGAGAGATCAGCAATCTTGTGAAAGCCAAGGTTCGTCATCTCTCAACTCACTAACTTGACCCAATCAAACAGGCAGCCCCCCTGCACCACCGCCCACTCCATCCACTGTCCACCCACTCTTCAAGTCACCCTCGATCTCCAATCTGATATCCTGTATGCAGAGGAAAAATATTCAACGACCACATACTGGTATTTCTTCGAGGCATTCGAAAACACGAGCGCACAAGGGGTGGACAGCCTTGAAGGCAAAGCCAGAATTAGGTGATGGACAGGAAGTAGGAAGGAGCACTTGGCGCATTGAAGTACATGTTGTGTGAAGTCACGCTGAATATGGTAGGCTTGAACTTTATCCACGCTTCCCCCTCCCGCACTCACCTTCGCCTCTTCCCCGTGTCAAAAGCCAGAAGACGTCAACTCTCTTCTTACAATTAAACTCGCCCTGAACTACGCCAACATGCGGGATGTGGAGAGTATGCGCGTGATTGCGTGTGCCCATTAGGGTAGGAACTTGGCCGATTTTGAGAAGGCGTTGCGGGATTATCGGGCTGGTAAAGCATTTCCCTTGTTCTTTTCCCTCCTCTGTTCCACTCGTCCGATATCTAATCACCTTTTTTCTTCTTTCACAGAGCTTTCCTCCAACCCGACAATCCGCTCGCATCTAGCCAAGCCCTCCTCGAACAGAACCTCCTCCGGATAGCGGAGCCATACTGCGTCGCGGAAATTGCCTATGTCGCAAAGATGGTAGGGCAGGAGAGGCAGGCGGTTGAAGCAAGTGCATCACCCCGTGGCGATCGTCCTCTTGTGATCGTTTTATATATATTATCACTTACGATGGATTATGAAGACTATTGCAGATGATCCTTGACAAGGTGTTTCATGCCATGCTCAATCAGGGACGTTGGTGTCCATTGGTGTATGAGAAGCCTGAAGCAGATGTACGTCCTTTCTTAGTTGTCCCATCCTCTTTCCCTCCTTCTTTAGCCCTCTTCTTGCCTCAGGACTCTAGTAGAGGTGGGCAAGGTTGTTGAGTCGCTTTATGCGAAGGTAAGGGATCTTTCATTTTTCTCTTCTTCCTCTTTCGTCGGTTCAGTTCTCGAACATATTTTGTGACCTCTTCTTCCTGCTTGTTTTCCTGCATCTAAACTGTTCGCATCACGCAAATTGCATCCATTCTTGACAATTTTCTGTACACCGCTTTCGTACCTGACTAAGTTAAATTGTGGATAGGCCCCCCCGACCACTAGATAAGAATAATCGAGAAAAAAGAAAAGAGATTTGAAACATGTTTTGGGGACTTTCGATGTTGAAGAATCCGAATCTGGAGTCAGATTTTCGAAATTCCAATGGGAATAGTATATAATTAGACTCGCGGAATAGTCCCATCCCTGTTCCTCGACGCGGCAACCCGGTGGTGATGGATCCGACCCATCATATATATACGAACTTGGAAGACCCTTCGAAGGGATACGATATTCTCTCTCATCAGTACAAGAAGGCCGTCGACAACCAGAACAAGATCGAGCAGCAGCCAACGGGTGAGGGGTCGATTTAGAGTGATACAATTAATCAGGGACGGTCAAAGTTGTTGCAGCGGCCGCAGTGCTACGCGCACCACACCACTTGCATATGTCCATGTTGCGTCGCATAGGCTGTATGTCGTTGTCGGCAACTTGCTATCTCAGAAACTTGTCAGAAACCGAACACCCTGTAATGACTTTGATGTCAATACGTGACCTGATCGCCTATCCGAGAGTTGAGACCTTTCATTTCCCTCCACTATGTATCGCGCAATATTATAAATGAGCTACATCCGACTGACTGCATGGTTTTTGAACCATTACGAGTCCAGCCTCATGGCTAGAAGCTCCGAAAGCAAGCCTGGGATTTACTTAATACAAAAGTGTAGTTAGGTCATTAAAGAAGGTTGTATATGGCCATTCCAATGTTCACTTACAGGAGGTTTTAGAGCCAGTAGGCGTACATTCGAGGTATTTAGGACTAGCACATCCCCTCGCTATCGCTCTGCTGGCCTGAGGGTCACGTTATCGCAGTGCGGCAAATTCCGCCGCGGTTTCCAATTCCCAAACTTACTACAACTGTCAATTGTTTGCTGATTTGAGCGTCTGCACCGCCCACACCTTCATCGCGCATAGATAACAAGCTGAAATATGACTCTCCACTCCACCTATCATTCAATCTACACCCCACTCTTCACAACCATCGCAATGTCTCTCTTCCCCGAAGAACAACTCGACTCTCCCCTGGGCTACTTCTCTGCCCAACCAGGCCAAACGCTCAAAGATGGCACATGGACAATAACCCGCAAGCTCGGGTGGGGTCCGCGATCATCCACCTGGCTCGTCATCGACAAGGACGATCAACACTGCGCCCTGAAGATCTTGACCGCCGCCACAACCACCGACCCGAATTCCAAAAACGAACGTCATTTCGTCCTCAAGACTATGTAAGCCTTTCCAAGTGGTGTACCCCAGCTGCTTGACACGTTCGAGGAAAAGGATGGCGGGGGAGAAAGCACTTCTGTTTGTTGTTCAGGATTCTTGGACCGTCTGTTGAGGATCTGAGGCAAGGGAACAAGTATGATGGGCAGAATCTACCCGTTCATATCGTCCAGAAGGTCATTTGCGATATTTCGGAACGTCTGGTCAATCTTGCTGCTCAGAACATCATTCATGGTGGTAATTCCAATTATTTATTCATGAACATTTGAGTTGAATACATACTCCCATTTCAGCTGTAACACCTGACAACTTCCACTTCTTCTCTGTCCAACGGGGCGACGATGTCCGAAAAGCCCTCGCAAAAGTACGAGCCGACAAGCCTGTCAAGATCCAAGGAAGCGATGGAGTTTCGTATCCTACTGTCAAGTCTCAGCCGATTCCGAACCACTATACATGGGAATCCAAAGCGGACGATATTGCCTATACAATATTCAGTCTTGCCAATTTCGCGCATGGTAATGCCTGTCTTTTCCACTGGTTTCACGATCTTATCGCTAATAGCTCGTCGTTAGCTCGCCAGACAACGGCCACAAGCCTCGACACACCTAAAAACATTCAACCACCGGAAGCCCTCACAAGGGGTAAAATCGACCTTACATCTGACATCTGGGCGCTTGGATGCACGGTGAGTTTAATCCCCATCCTCACCCTTCCCTTTTTTGGAACTCACGCGCATCGATGATGCTTGATCAACCAGACATATCTCCTCCTCACCGGAAAGCCCCTCTTTGACAAATCATATGTCGCATCGCCCGTCAAAGTCGCGCAAGAAACGCTTGGTAAGCTCGAAAGTCTCCTCACTGAAAGTGGGAACGTCACAGAGAAAGACCTCCCCTCGACTGCAAAGTTCCTCAGGATGTGCCTTGCTATCAAGATTGCGAATAGGGCGACGGCACTTGAGCTGCTGGGAGGTGGTTGGATTAAGAGCGGGTGTGCTTGTGGGTGGTGCAGTTGACCTGCCCCATTGCGAAAAAAAAAAAAAAAAAAAAAAAGGTTTCGTTTGTAGGATATTTGTTGTATTTAGACCCGAACGTTGAACTTCCGTTCTCTGAGAAATTTACCTAACGGCCGAATCATATTTTTCTGCAGCAAACTAAATGGCGGCGTGACAATTTATATCTTCAGGTGTCATCAATGAGGCGTGCTATCCTATCAACGTCAACAAAGGGAACATCTGTTGACCAGGCGATGTGTCAGATAGTCGACTGATAAAATCCGACCACGATATGGTCATGTTGGACTACGTATTCTGCTGATGTGGTAGCACTCTTGGGACAACTTGAATTGAGTTCTATACACCTGTAATATGCAAGCACCCGATAAATTATGTGTGACAAATATGTGCCTCCCTTAGGAGCCCGTCGTCTCTTGGCTAGCAGTCCTTAATAGATGGAAAGAGGAACTTGAGGGCATCCTGGGCTAATCCTGATTCCAATTTTTGACCCTGGATGTTCTCTCAATTGACAGTTCCTACCAAGAAGAAAAAAGGCGGCTGTTGGGAATATTTTGGTGAACTGGTTATTTACGAGTGACTACAGTGTGTTTACATATATACATAGCTACAATGTATCTAGCTCTATTAGCCTATTACCAACCCCTGGAGTGATAGAATAATATAACTAGGGCAATAAGTTCTGGTAGAAGATAATGACACAAATTCAAGGAATCCCAGCGGCGCCTCCAAAACCTTATGTCAGATTTCGAATATTGACCGACCCTGGCACGATTATTGATCAATGACTTCGTCTAATCTTATTTTTTTTTCACTGAGATAATTGACGAGATACGGTAACTCGAAAACATTTTCGAATACAAGAAGCGCCATGATTCGTTTTCGAATCCAAAAAATGAACTTCGTAAATTCGGGTCGAGTAGGTCTTCGTGTCAGACGGCAGAAACGAGAATGGAGCAGCATTTGTGCATGGCAGGCGGACAGGGTGGATGGGGTGAACGACGAATAATCAGGACACAATGGAAATCCGCGCTACAAATTTACTATAGGACATACAAACGATCAGTGCATACATCACATCACCCCTAGGCAATACATCGGTCGAAACTCAGGCAAAAGGCGAAATTTCAAAAAAATGAGATTCCATTGAATTGATGATCACCATACCTAAAAAATTGATGGACAACCACAAAAAAGTGTAAGAAAGTGGTAATATGTAGCAGTAACAAACCCCGGGGATCCACGATCAGATTTCGGGACGCAGAAAACCCTGATTAGGTGCATGGAGAATAGAGTTGATACGGGCGTCACTAACTGGTGAGATGGTGGATAGGGAGGGTAGGCGGGAATCGTATGGATGTGTGGATGGATGAACATGTAGGATCGGTCGCACCACGATGGGGTGATGATGATGATGATGAATGATGAACGTCAAAGGGCCTATATCCGGTGTCGTACCGTAGTGAGTTCATTCGTGGGGAAAGGCGGAGATGGAAGGTGATTAGCATGGTAAGCTCAGGTACGGAGTTCGTTAGGGGTCTACATAGTTTTGGTGATGCGAGGCGATGTGATGCGAGGGTATGCCCTGCAAAGGCGGGGAACCCTCGAAAAACAGAACATATATGTGGATGGGTGGATGGAGTGGACAGATAAATAGATGAAGCGAGTCCGAACGAGGTAGAACGGAATTCAAAGCGAAAACATTTATGAAGACTTGGGCCAGAAAGCCGCCATTCCAAGGAGTGGCAAGGAGGAATCCCAGAATACATCCGCCAGAAATGATACGCAAACGTCAAATTGTCATCCAACAATCCAAGATCTATCAAATTTATGAATCATAAGCATCGCGATTGTCAAAACCAATCGAGAGAAGAACATACCGAGAGCCTCTGCGACACCACTCACGAGACCGCCACGACCGAGATGGCGAACAAACCCAGTAAACCACCCGCACCCATACTTGTCAGCCCACTACCCGTTACTTGCCTGTCACCGCCTTGCCATGTCCAAGAGATATCGGAATCTCCGTTGAGGATGGGCGAGACGACACCCCACGAGAGACTTGCGGGGTGCCAGCGGAGACTTAGGAAGGGAATGCGGGCGGGGAGTATACGGGCGTGTGAGTCATAAAGAAGACTGAAGGTGGATGTTGCGGTATCTGGCCAGAGAAGACGGAGGGCGGGATTAGAATCTTCTATCTGAATAGAACTGAACAGTTGACTAGAATGAACGTACATGCGAATGACGACGGTGGCGAGATCTTGGGGGTATAAGGATAAGATGGGGTTGGAAAAAAGTTCTCGAAGGCACATCAATGGGAATACATACAAGGAAGAACTTCTTGAGGTCGGGTATTTGGAGAAAAACGGTAATTTCATCATCCTGTACCAAATATGAAGCAAAGGAAGCAGAAAAACGAAGAAAGCAACACCTTTAGGAACATCAAATCATCTGAGTTCTCCCCCACGCAATCACACAGGGTTACGCACTTCCCAATCCCATCCTTGGCCGCACTTGGGCCGCACACCATGTCTATCATGCCAAATCCGCCCGTTCCAGCCCCATTGCCAATCTTCGCCCCTCAAGTCGGAATTAAGTGGGACCACGGTGAATATCCAGTGAACAAATAAACCGTTAACAATGACTTGCAATAAATCAACTACCAAAGTGAGAAAAACATGGACCGACCGAACCTTGGAGGTGATTACATAACGACCATCAATCACGTGCTTTCCTCCCGGCACAAGTATGGCTACGCCAGACCGGATGACGGAGACGCCTTGGAAGAGGTTTCTAACTTTACTTCTACACATTTATCTCACCTATCTGGTGCACATACCGGAAAACGACCCTTATGTGTCCCCGGTTCTAAAGGTGCCAACTCTCATCCCGCCTTCGAGGCTCTCCTCTCAACTGTTTCCCATCGTGTGATAACCAAATCACAATACTCTGCCTTCACAAACACCGGCCTCGAATAGATACTAGGACCCCCGCAGCCCACATCGCCCTCAGATGCCAGCCCTTCAACTCTACTAGGAACAACCCTCTACTTGGCCGGCGTTACAGCCACAACTGCGTCCTCGCAAGCCTCATCTCGGCCTTCCGCGGCTACCAATGCTTTGCTCTATCCGACTGCCTTGGCGCCACCTCCTCGCCGCTTCCCTTGCAGTTACTATGGAACTGTTCTTCCCTCAGCATGTTCGACTGTCAGTACCATCAACGCCTCAGCGCACACGAGCAGACGCATCCTTTACTACGTGAATGGGAGCATCCCCTCCTGGCGCGTAATGATGGCCCTGCATCTCAAGGGGATCACGTATACCCGCAAACGCCTGCATGTGATGACAAATCCGAAAGAGACGCGTACTGCAGAGTTCCTGGCGATAAATCCTCATGGCAAGACACCCACCCTTATAGAGCCGGATGGCAACATTCTGATCGAAAGCATGGCGATCCTGGAACACCTCCACGCTGACGACGAGTCACGTCGCGGTATACTCAATAACCCTACTGCGCGAAAAGCTTGGATCCTCGAGAACCAGCGCTTCCATGAGACGGAGAATATTCACAACGTCTTTGAAGATATTGAGCTTCTTTACAAAGAATGTCGTGACGAACTGCACACCAGGAAAAGAATCTACGACGCGTACGTCGCCACGACCACTGAGCTCAGGATTTGGAACCGACATCTCGAACATTCACTTTATTGCAGGGGAAGAATTTGGGCTTGCTGACTGCGCTTTCTTCCCGTGCCTGGCGTATCTAGTTCGTCGCGGATTCGATTTGCAGAAGGAGGATGGAGGCTTTTCGAGGCTGAAAGCGTATTTTGAGCGCGTGGATGCATTACCGTGTGCAAAGGATGCACGGCCAAAGGGGTATGATAAGCTTGGGAAGAGTTTGTTCCTGGAGGTGCATGAAATCGCGGAAGAGCTAAAGGAAGGTGAGGCGGATGAGTTGTATGTTTCTCCGTTTTGCATGTCGCTGCGCTTGCAATTAATCATTAATCCCAGATACCGTAATTTTCTGTACTTGCATAAGTCTTGGACGTTTGTGGACACTCATTTATATTGAGCCTAACTGGTTGGTTCGTGTAGGATGTTGTATCTCTTGTGATGGTGTTGTAGGCGGCTTAGCCATAACTAATCCAGATCGCAAGGGAGCCAACCGGGTTAGTTGAAATCACCCGATACAATATTTTAATCTGCCTTCAATTGTCGCACACTAGGGCACTAAAATTATGCTAACAGGTATTGCCTTCCAACTGGGTTCACCATTTTCCTATGATCACGCTACACACTGTTTCTTACTTCATTCGAACGGCGGTTATTGTCTTTTACAGCATCCTTGATGTCGGGTTTTACGCTCGATACCATATGCAGGCTCCAATTGGTAGCAACAACAAAGAGTCCAGAGTCCAAGCTCGGGGCGAGTGTACCGAGAAACTGGCGCTGATGATCTATACTCTGGCCTTCAGCACTACGCTTCTATTTATTCGTTAAGTAATTCTCTTATCACAAATTCTTGAACTTACTTCGTTTCAAGGGCAATATACCGGACAACCGAGATCTAAGGCTGGAATGGAAGAGTTATCAGTAATGAGAATTATTTCAGTAAGTCAAATACCTCCCTTCTCCGTTGCATCGCTGCAGCTGCTAAGGCACAACCTGATAGACATTCTGGATGGTGCGATGGTTACGGTGATAGAATTTTGGGATAATTATGGGACCCATAGCTTAAAGGTCGTTGAAACTCACAAGTTTTATGGACATCCAATGTTGATTTATGTATATACTTAGCGCTTAGATTTCGAGTCTAAGTTTTTCTCCGACTGTGTGGGATCATTCTCGGCTCAAAGGAGGTTAATTTTTAAACAACGCCTAGTCGCTCTTGGACCATTTTTTTTGTAATCGTTGGGGATTAACGGTACCCTTCAGGTCGATTAATTTAAGGTGGCCAGTACCCACAACTATGTAATATATATGGGCGTTCCAACCATCTGCCGGTCGCAGATCACCAGTCTTATTCAAACCTCGAGTTCCGAATCTTTGATTCTAAATTGTAACGCCGGGGAACTCCATCACACACGAGTGGATTCCAGTGGAATGTATTGGAGCAGTAGGCCCCACTGTTGACTCCCTATCCTGAGTTTCTTGTGGGGCTCCAGTGAGAATCGGCGAGTGGTGTATGCTCCACCCCGATGTTAGTGGAAGAAGAGTAAGATATTCGAGTTGCAAGCTTATACTGATTTCGTGGTGCGAGTCCCTTTGGGATTTCTAAAGGCCCATTTTCAAGCATGTTATACGTATGTAAATCCAGTATCACTGTCAATGCGATGTCTGGTAGTCCAATTTCTGAAGCATCCTCAACCATGACATTTATGAACTCCACACCTCTTGAATACTGGCTTGATCAAATCATCCTCCTGCAAAAATTGTTTTCAATGGTACAGTATCCTCTAAATTCGAGTACTTACACTCTCAACTTCAGCAGATCAAGTTTGTACAAACAAAGCGACAGTCAATACTGAGAGCCCCATAATCATGATCGCCATTGTTCCAAATGCTTTTACAACGATATTGTCTCCAAGCCACGCAGCACAGACTAGGGCAACGCTAGCAGTCATGCCTGATGCGATGACCAAGAGAAGGGGCGCGGCAAGGAAGCATACTGTTATCCGGAATTTGATGCGTTGTTTGGCGAGAGTCTGGGGGTTGGGTCAGCATCCATGAGCAAAGGGAAGGGAGTAGAAAGAGGACGAGAAAAAGAGGGGAAGACAAGAGGAGACGCACCCGGACAGAAGGTGGCTGGATGTCTGAAAGGACAAACATGGTGGCCACGCCTAGACACAACCCTAAAGCGCTTAATAAAAGCGTGAATAACATGGTTATATATGGAACTGCACGGTCCCATCGAAGCATTCCTGTGGGTGGGGAGGTAGTGATTAATGTTGTTATTGCCCTTTAAAGCAGATATATCAATACGAGGTTGAGAAAGAGAAATCGAAGAGGAGGAAGGTGAGAGAAAAGAGATGGAGGAATTTATTCACGAAAAGAGCAAAGCCGAGACCACATTCACGTTCGCTATCCGGTTGAAGAGTGCGAGTTTCCACTCCTTGAAGGCATCTTCTTGGCCCTCAATAAATATTTCTTGGAAGCGTTCGAGGGAGGGTAAACCTATGCCAGCGAGGCACAGGACTGTGATTCAAGTATGAAATGAGCACTGGAGAACAAGGTTCAGTCTTGAACTGAGAATCATGATAACTCACATTCCCCTATCATCCTCCTCCAAAATGGCATCGACATTTGGATCTTTATGGCTGTCAAACTTCCACGGGACTGGGATTGGAGGGGGCACAACGAACGAACATGGGAAATCAGATGACCCGACTATATATACTTCCACACCTTAATTCAGGTTACAGTCGCTTGTATATTGTTTTGCACAACGAAATTCACAGCGCAGCGTTTGATGTGACCACCTGTCAATCAAATGTAGCCGAATTCTGGGGTTTTTCGAACCAACCCGCACCCCTACCCGTGGGAACCCGTAGCCATACCAGGGGTGCGGGTCTTGGAAGAATACGGGTACGGGTTTGTGAAAAACCCCAGGGTTTTTTGATTCACTGAGGGTTTTTCACCTATTTTTGTTGCAAATCATTCTGCTTTTCTTTTTTTGGTGCTTTTAACATGGTGAACATGACTAAACTATGCAGTACTATCTATTGAACAGTTTTTTAAATGAGAATCAATATTTAAAGCTCCCAAAAAGTTAATTAATGGTCAAAAATACGAAATTTAGTAGGTAGTTACATCTTACATTATATTTTATGTCAAATTAACATAATCCCAAATAAATTCACAGCATGAAAGCGAAATATAACACATACTTTTGCCTCTAAATGTATCCCTGACCTGTGCTGGGGATACGGGTTTTGCGAAGGTACAAAAGTCATAACCCGTACCCCTACCTAGTACCCCAAGCCTTACCCATGACATTTACCAACGGGTTTGCCCAACCCATGACAATCCCTACATGATAAGTCGCTGCATTGTGCATTTCGTTGTGCAAAACAATATGCAAGCCACTATAGCACTCAACAGAACGTTCAAATGACAGAAAGTAGAAATACCCTAGCGTGTTCAAAGCGTGTTCCTAAACCAGTGTTATGCGGTTAGTTACGTGTTCCAGTTACGTCTACAGTTAGAGTTCTGGAACAGTTACGAACCATTGTCATCAGCTAACTGTCCCACGCCTGCCGCCTGTAATAGTTTTGCCACGCGTGAAGTTCGGCAATTGGCTCCACGGCAAGATTAGATCCACAGCGCTCGGCATCGGCGCCCGATAGAAGCAAAATGCAGAGAGTTCTTTAGCCTGTTGGAACAGTATCTCTACCTTAAAATGTGGTTAGGGCTTTCGAATGAGGTATACACTTAGTGATTACTTATGTCGGGAGGGGACGAGACAAAACCGATGGTGCTGTTTCAATCAATGGTCACTTTGTTGCGATTATCGACGTTAAGGGAGAGATTGGTAGCAGAGGTGCTGGGCCTATGCTCAGGTCATTTTGTATTATTCGCATTCTAACGCCGCGAATTTTCGAAGTTTAACTCTCCATACTTGCTGATCACTGTCTTCGGTCAGACCTCACTTTACTGTGTTATAATGACTCACTCATGGGATGTTCACAGGGCCACAAATTAGCTTTTCTGGCACCGTATGGACAACCCGACCATATGTTCAAGTTATGACTGTAACCTTGCCTCTGTTCTACCATTCCACCGATATGGCTATGCGTGAATCTCTGGCTCGTCATTTCAGTGCCCTCAAGACAGCCATTCGATCATCGGAACATGGCTACGATGCACTGAAAAACCCCTCAATTCTCGAAAACTTGGGCCCACAATTCTACTGCTCCCTCGAGACCAAAACCTCTGTGGACTTCAAGTACTTCCCCCAGATTGATGAGAAGTGCTTTTCGTCGGTGAGAAGGACAGTGGGGGAGAGGATTTGAATCAAGTTCGTGCATTGGTACTCATGAACTACTCATGAGCAGTCCACAAGAAATGTGCTGAAATGGGTATCGCTTCGAAGCTGAGAGGTTGCGAAGACATTGGTGCCGGATGGAAGACGGTTATTACGGATGCCCTCGACGAGAAATACAAACTTTTCGACAAAAATATTCTGCCTGGGGATACACGGGAACAGATTGAGGAGCGATTGGTTGAGCTTCATCAAGCCAACTTTGTGTACGGCGAGGGACAAGATGCCAACATCATGGTTAGAAAAGATGGCAAGCTGGGGTTTATCCTCGTCGACTTCGACTGGTCAGGTTTCATGGGTGGTGCGGCATGCCATCCTATCAACGTCAACAAAGGGGATATCTGTTGGCCAGACGATGTGTCAGATGGTCGACCGACCACGATATGGTCCTGTCAGACCACATATTCCGCTGATGTGGTACCACTATTGGGATAATTTTCGATTTCTATATACCTGTAATACCCAAGCACCCCATAAATTATATATGCCTCCCTTAGGAGCCTGTCGTCTCTTGGCGCAGTCCTTAATGGACGGAAAGAGGAACTTGAGGGCATCCTGAGCAAATCCTGATTCCAAATTTTTAACCCTGGATGTTCTCTCAATTGACAGTTCCTACCGAGAAGAAAAAATGCGGGTGTTGGGAATATTTTGGTGAACTGGTTGTTATTTACGAGCGACTACAGTGTGCTTATATACATAGCTACAATATATCTAGCACTATTAATCTGTTACCAACCCCTTGAGTGGTAGAATAATATAACTAGGGCAATAAGTTCTGGTAGAAGATAATGACACAAATTCAAAGGAATCCCAGCGGCGCCTCCAAAACTTTAAGTCAGATTTCGAATATTGACCGACTTTGGCACGAATATTGATCAATGACTTCATCTGATCTTATTTTTTTTTCAGTGAGATAATTGACGAGATACGGGAACTCGAAAGTATTTTCGAATCCAAGAAGCGCCGTGATTCGTTTTCGAATCCAAAAAATGAACTTCGAAAATTCGGGTCCAGTGGGTCTTC
>Ga0307517_10010451_pt1 | contig 12990 bp, 9 predicted proteins | sample 23_EM_MG_FD_194515 | JGI IMG/M metagenome (GOLD analysis project Ga0307517, IMG submission 194515) | Populus trichocarpa ectomycorrhiza microbial communities from riparian zone in the Pacific Northwest, United States - 23_EM | ecosystem: Host-associated > Plants > Roots > Unclassified | place...
TCCTGCTTCTAACTAGTTATCAAGATACTGGAAGGGTGATCAATCCTACCAGGCTGTTCCCAATCCTGAGAACAAAGAGGTTTCACCTGCTGTAGGCAAAAAAATGTAACAGGTTTATTCCTGTCTAACGAAAATACAATAGGACCGGCGGTAGACCTGCTAGCGCTGGTGCTAAGGGAGGCTTCAAGGGACCGGAGGTAAGAGATAATAGTTGAAGGACAAATAGAACTCAGGGACTCAGGGATTGCCGTTCAACCAAGTGTATTCTTAGACTGAAGGTCTGTCGAAGTCTGCTGTCTCCTGCTAGCCAGGAGACTGGTTTAAATACAGAACCCAAGAGCGATACCCTTCCTGCAATCATGATCATTACCAGTAGCTGCGCACATACCGGAATCCTGTAATCCTGCAAGACCAAAGAAAGAAACATAGCTCAGCCTCCACCAGTGCTACATGACCATTCCATACCCGGAATCCTAAATATAAACTTCCAACAAAGCAAACTAAACATAGCAATACGATAGCATAGCCTATCTGACTCAGAGACAGTGGAGGAGCTGAAATCAAATCAAATAAACCAAATATAAATCAACTAAACATAGGAGATCCTGCACTGCCCGCTCCTGTGTACCGTTACCGGAACATGTACACATGTTACATAAATAGTGTCAACCTGGATGGATGAGCATGCCCCTCTCCGAATGTTGATAATATTCAATAGGTCAACTCATTCGATCATGAAGCCTAATACAAGGTGGGAAGAACTTAGAAACCTTTTGCGAGAGTTCTTAGCAGTGATCAAATAAGGCGTATGTTTTGGGTCGTTACTGGGACAATAGATGGTTAGTCATCCTATGTTTAGATCCTTTTGCGCCTGAACAGCCTTTACCTGGTGATAAAGTAGTCTGTTGTAAGTAGAGGCCATCAGGGGTAGGGAGAGTTCCACAATGCAGAGCCCTATGGGTCACTTACCCTGGGTTTCCTCGGGAGATTAGGGAGTGAAATGGACCATCCAGGTGCACTGGGCGGACAGGATGCGGGTTGTATTGCACCCAACGGACTAGGAGGCAACCATTGTGCTGGGGCCATCTGAGGGCGGGCTGGGCGGACAGGATGCTCCAGACGGATTTCCTGCCTCCGGACGCAATGCCTATCCGTCTGGAGCAAACGCTTTTTTTGCTGATGTGGCTTGGGCGTAAGATTTGGGCATATGGCACCAGCGGATGAATAAGGCTTATGAATAGGGCATATGATTTGAACCTGTGAATAGAGTGTATGAATTGTGATCATGAATTAGGCATATGGCCTGCTGAGATAATATACATTACTAGTCTTGGCAACTGGGAGGTCCAATCGATGTTGGGAATTATTCCGGTTCATATGGTATGAATCATTTCATTCAAATAAATCCCTGTATATGATTTGAGCTATGTGGTTTTGGATATTTGCTCACACAATTACTCATTCATGTATCAAAAGAGGAAAGTTCGAGTGGGGAATATACGAAAAAGCAGGTCTCCAGGCGGGAAAAATTCTTTGACGGGGGCTGTCTAGGCCATTGAACGGGGCAGGGGCCTCAACAGGGGTAGCGGTAGGAGGGAAAAAAAAAATACCCTTTCCCGGGGCATTGACCGGGGCAGGGCAGGGGATGGAGGTGGAGGACGCCGAACTTGGGGCCCCAGAGGCCCTGTAAGGAACAATACTCACTAGACCCCGCTCTTACATGGCCCGGTGGGTGGTATTTTCTAGTAATCTCCATTCTGCTCCCGTCCAGGGCCTACCCGCATTCATTCTCTCGACGGGCCTCATTTGTTAGCACACATTTTTAACGGAGACCTGTCTAGAGTATGGGTCGGGTGGGGGCATGATCGGGGACAGTGGCAGGGAATGCCTAAAAAGACACCCCGCCCCATGCTATTGAGTGGGGTGTGGCGGGGAAAAGGGCCGAGGGCCTGCATTTTTCAGGGCCCTGTCTGTCACCTAAGAAACTCTACCCAGTATAAATCGACTCTTGGTGGGTGAGTTGGACAGTCCTGAGCTGAGCAGGCTGCCTGTGAAATGTCAGAATGGTTGACTAGTGTCCTCTAGCTGTACATTATTCTTCTTAACTCTAGTGACAGACACCCTATTCTTATAACCAACAATTCTTGTGACAACCTATTGAGTGCATCCTTTAGGTTTAATGATATCAAGTTTTACCGCTTGATTCTCCTTTGAATTATCTTTTATCATATTTCATTCTCAGTTCTACTTTGAGCCTTTGGTGAGGTCACAATCTTAGGATCTATCTTCATACTAAGATCATTTACCTAGTAATGGCTCGCTATCAGGATGCTGCTCCCTTTGCCAACCACTGGAAAATCACATCTATATTTTAATATCTACATAAATAGTAGTGATACTAGATGGAAAATTTATTTGAAAGTACTTTTAAATATGGAGAATCAGAATATGGAGTTTTAATTAATAATAAAAAATAATGCCTCAGGTATGCTCACTTTATTGCAAACTGGTTTATTTAGCCGATTGCTTACAATTAAAGTCAAGAAGATTGAAATCAAGCATCAAAGTAATAGTTTAAGCAGGTAATCAGAGCTTATAGAACTTGTATTTGATGTATGAACTGCTTTGGTATTTATTTGCTGCTATTATGGGAGGTATTGTGACTTTAAAAAAGAGTATAGTTAAATATATATGCTATACAGTGGATGAGATGATATCTAATTATGGGGTTTATGTAATGTTTCAATACTTTGCAATCTAGTTCAATAAGATAATCCAAGATACGATATAAACTTTCAAGGTGATTGGTTAAGTCTTCCTAATTTTATTCCGCAGTGACTTGAATGTAATTTGTGAAGAAATACTACCTTCAGGTCTTGACCATGTAGGATACACATGTAGGATAAGGCTACAACATGTTTGATATGCTCTAGTCATATAGGTAAAGCTAATATATGAGTTTTAGTCAGTTTAGGGTCTCGAAATTTGAGATTTTACCCTATAACTCACCTCATACTGTAAATTCAAAGTACAATTGAATGTGATTAGAGTTTCTATCCGAAATGACTTGATCCCATAGCCCAAACTGACTAAAACTCACATAGTAGCTTTATCTATATGACTAGAGTATATCAAACACATTTTAGCCTTATCCTACATGTGTAGCATACATGGTCAAGACTGGTAGGTAGTATTACTTCACAAATTACTTTCAAATCACTGGGGAATAGAATTAGGAGGACCTCATCAACCGCTTTGAAATTCATATAGTATCTTGGGTTATCTTCTTGAACTATATTGGAAAGTCTTGGAATGTTACATAAATCCAATAAGTAGATATCATCTCATCAACTTTATAGCATATATATTTAACTATACTCTTTTTTAAAGCCACAATGTATTCCATAATAGCTACAAATAAATACCAAAGCAGTTCATACATCAAATACAAGATCTATAAGCGCTTATTATCTGCTTAAACAGTTACTTTGATCATGTTATTGACTTCAATTATAAGCAATTGTCTAAATAAACCAGTTTGGAATAAAGTGAGCATACAAGAGGCATTATTTGTTATTATTAATTAAAAACTCCATATTCTGATTCTCCATATTTAAAAGTACTTTCAAGCAAATTTGCCATCTGGTATCAGTACTATTTATGTAGATATTAAAATATACATTTGATTTTCCAGTGGTTGCCAAGGGGAGCCGAATCCCGGTACCCAGCAGTTACTAGGTAAATGACGTTAAGTATCCTGGTTACAGCCTGATTCTACTTTGAATTATCTTTACCATTTTGATCCTTACTTCTACTTTGAGTCATCAGTACAGTCACAATCTTAGGATCTGTCTTCTGATAGACTTTCCCTGTTACAGTATATATCGTTAAGAGCACTCGGTTATCTCTCTTGTGAGAATTGTCGAAAGCTGATGCCTATTGTTGACATTGTTTAATTATGAGTGGCGTGTAGAGTTGGCTACAGGACGGACGGGACCATCAAAAATTCGGGCCACCGCGAGTTTCCCTGTTCCTCACTACTCAACGTCCGGGGCAAGGTGTCATTTTCGGCATTCCTTCCCCCAGTCCCCACTCAGGCCCCTACCCCACCCACACTCAAGACCAGTTGCAGTTAAAAATCGGTGATAACAAAGGGGACCCCATCCACGGAATGATAGAAGGTGCGCCCCGGAGTAGGGCAGAGCGATAATTTCCTGAAAGGTCCACTCCCCAACCTCTTGTAAGAGCGGGGTTCAGCAAGTGCAAACTCCCACTGCGCCGCCCAGTAACGAACACTAGTGCCTTGTATGGTGTATGAAGTCGCTAGTAGAAGGAATAATGTCTGTAGCAATATCTATGCTCCGTTGTCAATCGCCACAAAGCCCAACCCCTGAGTTTCAAAACTTTACGATCTTTAAGGCTGTAGCATACTTCATCAGCAAAAAAAGAAAAAAAAGTCACACCTGGACGCGCCCATACTCCCTGTGCGTCCAGCGGTCCAGGCTCATAGAACTTAAACTCACATTCAGGGTGTGAGGTCTTTTACCGGGTGCTGGTGGACAGGGGTCCATGCCACTCGAATGCACCTGAGGCAATCAAGGTCTCAGAATATACCAGAGGCAGAAAGGTTCTTCGGACACAACCCAATGCCATAGTAGAATAGTTGAAGTACCAGTGTTCCAGACGGGCCAGGCCGGTCTGTAGAAATTCTCTCGGATCTAGCCTGGCCCGACCCTGCTGTAACGGGGTCTTGGCACTGGACGTTAGTCCAAGGCACACAACGACAGGAAGGTCCTAAACAATAACACTCGTTTAGTGTGAGGGTTCGGAGATGACAATCTCAGGTCAAGGCTGATCGTGTAACGATAGATCAGGGTCAGGGTTCGTGGGTTCTGGGCGTGGAACTTGGATATCAGAATAGAAGACGTTATATTCTGAAGTACAAGAGTCGTCAAAGAAATACCCGGTAGCGTAAAGAATCACGAAAAATAGGGGGCGAACCCCCCCCTTTATATAGAAGGCCATCCTAGCACAGCCTTTGCCGCCCGACTCATACCCCAGTATGAGTCGCATATCCGCGTAACCAAGGAAACAATACAATTTGTCGTAAACCTTACAAAGGAAATCCCTCATAGCAACCGTGTAACAAAAGGAAGAACAACAAGTTTTATCCTAACACGTATCTGGTCAGGAGACCGTGAGAGCAGGGCCCTCCCCAGGGCCGAAGTTCCCTGAGACCTATTCCGGATCCTCCGGTAATGGTCCAGGCTTAAGTGGGTACCGTTCGTGGAACTCGTCAACCGTTCTTAGTTTGTTGATCTATTCAGCTGGCTCCCATGTCGTTTCGTCGTAGCCTTCTCATTTCACCAGATATCGTAGTCAATTCCTGACGAATTTGGAATCCAAAACCTCCTGAACCTGCCACTCTTCTTCTCCTTCAACTTCCACAGGTGGAGGTGGTGGGATTATCTGTCCTTCGAGTGGATCGTTGGCTGCCAGGTCCAATAGCGACACATGGAATACGTTATGGATCTTCATGGTATTTTGTAATTCTAGACGGTAAGCGTGTGTTCCGACCCTGGCTTTGACCTCGTAGGGTCCATGACCTTTGTTGTCCAACTTCCGTGAAGGTTGTCGTGTCTTAATGTTTTTGGCGTTCAGCCACACTTTATCACCGATTTGGAAGGAGGGAGCTGGGATTCTATGCCGGTCAGCGTTTTCCTGTTGCCTTTCTTGAGCATAACCCATTTCGGTTCTAAGATGTGCATGAAGTTCTGTCATATTGACAACGAAAGATCGTCCCTCTTGGTCGTCAGTTGGGAGGGTTTGTTCATCGAGAAAGTCCATACGAGGATCATAGCCATAGTTGGCAAAGAAGGGAGAGGTGCCGGTAGTCTCAGATGCATGATTGTTTTCTATAAACTCCGCCATCGGTAACCATTGACACCAGTCATCCTGTTGGTAGTTCACATATGCCCGTAGGTACTGAGAAAGAGAATTTCGTCCAGGGTCCACTTCGCCTGAAGGAGGAAAAGAAAGGAAGAAAAAATCCCGGAATGGGAAAATGGGTAACCGGATGGGAGAAGAAGCAAAGCAAAAGGTATTTTGTGATCAAACACCGTTGAAAGTAAAGTAACTTATGTCCGAAGTCTGTAGAACAATAGATGAAAGCAGGCACTCAATTGCCCGAAGGTTTGTCGAAAAAGGCTTGCTCCTTTCCTTTCTCACTTGTCACTGTTGTTGTATTCACGATCGTCCGCTCCTTCTCTAACTACAAGCTGCCTTAAGGGCTTATATAGCGTCTGCTCTCACCCATGGCCGGGCAACGCACCAAGACAACGAAATCCATCGCTCACCTCTCTATCTACCGTAGCAAGCTATATAAACAGTAAACAAACTATAGAGCCCATGTTCCCCATTGCAGGCCCCACAGTACTGTTCCATAATACCGTTAACTCGTTCTGTTTGGCCGTCAGTTTCAGGATGGAATGCAGTAGATAGACGTCGGTCAATGTTTAGTCTCCGACAGACGGTTCCCCAGAACTCAGCAGCAAACTGAGGTCCTCGATCGGATATAATCGTCAATGGTAGCCCAAGGTGTTTCCAGATGTTATCCAGGAATAGATCGGCCAGAGAGGGTGCATCAATAGTAGTACGACAAGGGACAAGATGACGCATCTTGGTTAGCCGGTCTACCACTACCCAAATTGCATCATTCCCGTTACTCCAAGGCAGGCCGGTTACAAAGTCCATTGATATATCTTGCCATGGTCGATATGGAATGGAGAGGGGCCGAAGGATACCAAACGGAGCGTGGCGAGTCGTTCGACTTCATTGACACATATGACAATTGGCCACGTATTGTGCGATCTCATTTCGCATACTCGGCCAATGGTATCGTCGCGTGATTCGCTCATGTGTTTTGGATCTGCCGGGATGACCAGCAGCAGGGGCGTCGTGATTTTCCCGAATGATAGCCAGTTTCAAAGGTTCGTGAGCGGGAACATAAAGATGGTCTCGGTACCGCAGTCGATTACCATTTTTGGTACATTCGGCTAGGGATATCAGGCGGCTATGTCGTACCCCTTGTTCCAGCATCGTGAGTATCTGGTTTGGAAGGGGGTCAGCTTGATAGCCCTCCGTCCACAGTTCATTCAAACGGGACGCTCCAAAGTGAAGCGGGATATCCGCCAACAAACCCACAGACTGAGACTTGAGAACCACTTGTGTCCTATGCGTTTCGTCCTCCAATACCTCTTCCTCTGTTTGTCCCGCCATCCTTGTTAATGCATCTGCCTTCCCATTTGCTTTACCAGGTACAAATTCAATCGTATAGTTGAATTGTGACAGGAATTCCGACCATCGGGCTTGTCGTTGATTGAGTAACCTTTTCGTGGTAAAGTATCGCAGGTTCTGATGATCCGACCGCACTGTAACAGGTCGTCCAACTAGATAAGCCCTCCATTCTTCAAAAGCCCGTACCACGGCCATCAACTCTTTGTCGTAAATGTCGTAATTGCATTCTGCTGGTGTGTGTTTCTTTGAGAAGAAGGCGATGGGATGTAAAAGCCCGTCAGATCCAGGTTGGGATAGTATACTGGCAGAGGCGATGTCGGAAGCATCTGTTTCTACCACTATCTCCTTATCAAAATCAAAGTGAATCAGGATGGGGGCCGTTGTAAAGGCTTTCTTCAATCTTTCGAATGCGGCTTGACCAAGGTCCGACCATACAAATGGTGTACCCTTTTTGGTTAACTGGGTTAGTGGCCTTGCCAGATGAGAATAGTCTTGGATAAAGTGCCTGTAGAAGTTTCCAAATCCTAAGAAGGAGCGGACATCACGTAATTTCTTAGGGATGGGCCACTCAATGATTGTGGTGATCTTTGCGGGATCCATAGGTAGGCCTTCTGTCCTGATGATGAAGCCAAGATACTCAACATTGTTGGTGTGAAATTCGCATTTCTGAGGTTTGACCTGGAGTCCAGCTTTCGTTAAAGCTTCCAGGATTTGTTTGACGTGTTCGATATGTTGTTCCTCGTCCTCAGAGTATATCAAGATATCGTCAAGGTATGCAGTACAAAACCTATCCAGAAATGGGCGTAGCGCGTCATTGATGTATGCTTGAAAGGTAGCGGGGGCATTGGTAAGCCCAAAGGGCATGACGAGGGATTCAAAAAGAGCGTATCGCGTACGAAAAGGTGTTTTCCACTCTTCACCTGCTCTCATGCGGATTAAGTTGTAGGCTCCGCGAATATCCAGTTTAGTGAATATCTTTGCTTGTGAAAGTTGCATAAAGGTTTCTTTGACCAAGGGTAAAGGGTAACGGTTCTTGATCGTTCCCTCGTTAAGTCCTCTATAGTCAACACATAAGCGTAGAGAACCTTCCTTTTTCTTAACAAACAAGATCGGAGAAGCAGCAGGGGAGGAGGATTCGCGGATGAATTTCTTATCCAGGTTTTCGTCTAGCCATTCGTATAAGGCTGATAACTCAGGGGGGCTAAGACCGTATATCAGTCTGAAGGGAGGGACAAATCCCGGGCGCAGTGGTATCTCATGATCAAACCTTCCGTGAGGTGATAGTTGATCTTCTGTTTTCTCGAGGAATAATGGGAGGAATGCGTGGTATTGTTTGGGAAGTATCTGAAGTACTTCGTTCTTGTCGAGGACCTTATGTCCCAGAGCACATTGTGCAGCATAAGCCCGTAGGAAATGTGGTAACTCGTCCTCAATTCCGTAGGCCATAGTAACGTCGTTAACGCAGTTCTTCAAACAATATTCAGATTCAAAAGTAAGGGAGTTAGAAGCAAAGTCAATCTTGACATCGGGGTGTTTTAACCAGAGTATACCGAGTGTTAGATGGTATCCCCCAAGCGTGGTAACAAAAGCAGGAATCATTTCATAGTGGTTGTTAATCGACAACCCGATCTTCGTGATGTGAGTAATTGCTCCGGAACTTACAGGCCGTCCGTCGATGACCGTCAAAGGTCGTGGTTCTTTAAGTTCAAACAAAGGAAAGTTATGGCGCTCGGCAAAAGCCTTGTCGATGAATGCGTATCCAGTTGCTCCTGAGTCTATTAGGGCATAGGATCTAATCTCGTTATGGTTGTCAACAATCGTACATGCCATTACCAAATGATTAGCTTCAACCCCATTCTCCATGTCGTCAAGATATAAACCGGATAAAGAAAGTAACGAAGAAGGCGATTCTTGTCCCATGAGAGTGCCTTGGACTGTACATGGGACAGTTAGTTTTCCGAGTGTTCGGACTCGGGACGAGAATCTTCAGGAACTACGGCGGAGGTGCACGGATGGCAGCAGCGTTGGCTATGAGGTGACTTTGTCTGTTTGGACATTGTCGAGCCATGTGGTTTGCTCCCCCGCAGTAGAAGCATTAGCCGCGTCGCATGCGATCTTCACGTTGCCGTTGTGACAGACGGCGTCGTCCAGCCGAAAGGTCCATGGGGCCCACTTGAGTACCTGTAGCGGTGGTAGTAGTCGTAGGAGGGGCAGCAGGCTTTGGTGTCGTGGTCGTGGTCCTGGTAGGTGATCTCCATGTAGAAGATGACCCCTTACGTTCCGCTGCACGGGCACGGATCTTGTTATCCACACGCTTGAGCAATATAATATATTGGTCGAGTTCGTCGGGGGTGTCCAGGGTCACTAGCGCATCCTTGAGTTCGGCGCTCAATCCTTCGTACAATGAAGCTCGCTTGGCAGCATCGTTCCAAGATACCTCGGCAGCATATCGTTGGAAATCGGCTAAGTAGTCAGAGAAGTTACGGTTCTTTTGCCGTAGGTTTGGTAGATTCCGTTCGGCGGTACGGACCCTATCTGGGTCACCGAAGGCATTCTGGAGGAGGGTGATCAGGGCTTCCACACTAGCTATATTAATGTTTCCTTCATCAATAAGTGGAAGGATTTGTTCGTAAAATTTCCCTTTCAGAAACCCAACAGCATATGCCAACCGATGTTGGACATCCACAAATTTGTGGGCATCTCCGAGGAACGTGGTACGTAATTGTGCAATGAACGGGCGAAGGTGGTCTTGGGATCCGTCGAACTCTTGTGGCTTGGGGATTGATTCTCGCTTAGGGGGTCGTTCACCTGCTGGCGTAGCAGGTCCCCCTGCGTTTGCAAGTGCAGCAGTCGCAGTTGCCAGGGCAATGTTCGTGTTGGTCAGCGCGGTGTTAAGGGTAACTATGGTGGCTCTGTCGCGCTCTAGGTCAGTCTCAATGGCTCTGTACCTTGCCTCCAGTCCTTGCCCCTCTGTAAGTGAAGGATCGCGTTCTTCGGTAAGTCCATCTCGTTCTTCAGCAAGCCCTTCCCTTTCTTTGGTTAGATTTTGAACACATTGTTGTAGCTGTTGGAAGCGAGGGTTTTGTTCGAGTGGTGCAGGGGTGCCTTGTCGGAAAATGGAAGGGAGTGCAGGGAGCCCATTGAGTGATGTAGCAAGATCCCGCGCGGTGCGGAGTTGTTGTCTGATTCGAGCTTCAGGTAGTTGATCAAACTCATTATTGGTAACCGCAGACAATTCGGTCAAGGCAGTTAATGCAACGGTCGGAGGTTCAACACGTCGAGACATCGTTTTGGGTGGGTTGGATCCTCGTTAGATGCTACCTTGTGTAACGGGGTCTTGGCACTGGACGTTAGTCCAAGGTACACAACGACAGGAAGGTCCTAAACGATAACACTCGTTTAGCGTGAGGGTTCGGAGATGACAATCTCAGGTCAAGGCTGATCGTGTAACGATAGATCAGGGTCAGGGTTCGTGGGTTCTGGGCGTGGAACTTGGATATCAGAATAGAAGACGTTATATTCTGAAGTACAAGAGTCGTGAAAGAAATACCAGGTAGCGTAAAGAAACAAGAAAAATAGGGGGCGAAGCCCCCCCCTTTATATAGAAGGAAATCCTAGCACAGCCTTTGCCGCCCAACTCATACCCCAGTATGAGTCGCATATCCGCGTAACCAAGGAAACAATACAATTTGTCGTAAACCTTACAAAGGAAATCCCTCATAGCAACCGTGTAACAAAAGGAAGAACACCAAGTTTTATCCTAACAGGTATCTCGTCAGGGGACCGTGAGACCTGCAGGCCTGGTTAAGCCTGAGCCTGGCCTGGCGGGGCCCGCCTATCCGCCATATAGGCTTTTTCCCAGCTGCCTGATAGGCCGGCCTGGCCTATAGAGCCTAGGCCGGCCTATACGGCTTCCGCCGACCCATTCATAGTGAGCTGCTGGTCTGTGTCAACAGCAAAATTCACGGTAAATGTTTCCCAATTACGGAATATGATTACAAATAAAGTAACCGTTTTGCTTATTATGGTGCCGGTCGCCCAAAACGTACACCTGTGAGAGATTCAAAATGTAAAGCTTATATAATCAGGATTAGGGGTGTTTTTGGAAGAACTGGACCAATATGGTTCCATAATTCTGTCGGTATGAACCCAGTACTTCTAAATCAAGTGTCTTAATACACTGGCAAATGCCTTTGAAACTATGTGCCTTGAGTATTATACTAGCAGAATAGGAACAAACATCTGAGAAAAATAAATAATAACTTAACCATCATCATAACTTGAACTTAGAACCTTAAAATTGATATTTCTTGGTAAACACCCCTAACCCTGATTATATAAAGCATTACATTTTGAATCTCCCACAGGTGTACGTTTTGCGTGTCTGGCACCATAGCAAACAAAATACAAAGAAATACAACAGGTACTGAATTAATTAACTCGTTTTGTGATTAATTAAGAACTATCTGTAACAACCCTATAGATAGGTAGCTACAGTGGACTAAACTCACATCTTTCTCGTCCGCTCCACCTCCAGCGATTGAAATCTCAACACCATGGGAAATCATCGTGAGAGTGTCCTCCGCCTCTGGTCTCCCTTGATGGCTTCTGCCTAGGAGTGTCACGCACCCGTCTTCCCTTTCCTCTCTCTGGGGTCTCTGGCCTCTCCTCCCACGGGGTTCTTCGTTCTGTCTTCGTTGGCTCACGCTTGCGTTGGTGTTCCTCCCCCTTACTCCGCACTGCGCGACGCGTCTCGCTTAGCGATTTGCACCGTCGGCAACCCTCTTTCCTTCATCAACACACGGTCGCAGTCTCGGGCTATCGGTGAAGTAGTTGCCCTGGTGGCCCTGCTCTCTGGTATTGCACTCTCTCCGCAGCTGCTCGGTCGGTACGGTCGGCATTCGAAAAATCGTGACCCTGTCTCGGTCCTCCGTGTACGTACTTCTTGGTTATTGGCGAGCCTTCCCTCTCCCGCTTCCCACGCGTTAGATCCGCTTGCACCGTACTGCTACACCTAGCTGGCACCTTACTGCCCCCTCCTACTACCTCCTCCTCAGGTCTCCCCCTCGTCCGGGATCCATTCCGGTAGTGACGCTCTCTCTCCTGTAACAAGGGACCACATGAGAGGCACAGTAATTTCGTCCGGTCGGCCCTTGGTCTATCCGCTGTGGCTGGCATCCCCTCTGCTGAGTGGCTCTCCTCGCTGGGTGACTCCCCTCGTCCTTCTCCCTCTCCCGCGATTTGCTCTACGGTCGCGCCCAGTGGTGGTTACAGTATTCCATGGTATAGCACTACCTCCTTGGATGTTCCTAAAGTCTGCCGCTCGCCCAATACTGGGGACGGTCCGTCCCGGACCCGCTCGCCCCTGTAGCCCTTTAGGGTTTGGGGTTCAGTACGTTTTTCCGTTAGGGCACCCGGCAAATGTAGTTTTATCCTTCCGCTCCGTCGGCCCTGGGCCGTAAGATTCTTTTCTTTTGTTTTGGGGAGCCTGCTGAAGGGTTTCTTTGCTCCTGTACATCTGTATGTTGGTTTTCTTCGTGTTTGCCTTTCCTATGCTTTCCTCCCCCTTAGTTTAGGCTGGTGGCTGGTGTGCGGTTAGGCCCGTACCATAGGGTCTTGGGAGTACGGTTTCGGTCTTCATGTTTGATTGCTTGCCTACGGGTGGGGGGTATTTGTTTGTCCCATGACGAGGTG
>Ga0307517_10010452_pt1 | contig 12989 bp, 11 predicted proteins | sample 23_EM_MG_FD_194515 | JGI IMG/M metagenome (GOLD analysis project Ga0307517, IMG submission 194515) | Populus trichocarpa ectomycorrhiza microbial communities from riparian zone in the Pacific Northwest, United States - 23_EM | ecosystem: Host-associated > Plants > Roots > Unclassified | place...
ACATCTTCCAGGATCTTATCCTTGGCAGGGAGGTTGCCGCCGGCCCGCTTCCGACCCTATTGGCATTTTCTGCTCCGTTCGGTGCTGCGGGAACACAAGGCGCTGCTGCTGGGAATAAAACTCTTCAACGGGGCCATGTTGTACCTGCTCCTGAAGGCCGTCAGCCCGGATGACTATGACCTGCGGATGCCCTTACTGTTCTATAGCATCGGGCTCTTTGGTCACGGAGTGCTCATCTATCGTTTGCGGGAACTGGAGGAACTGCGGCTGGTATTTTACCGGGGATTGCCCGTTCCTCTTTTGCGCAGGATGGGACAATACCTGCTCCTGTGCTTATTGCTCTTAGTACCGGAACTGATCCTGGTCAGTTGGTTGTCCCCGGCTCCCTTGCATTACAGGGATGCTGTCGGATTCTTCTTATGGGGATACGCACTTCTCCTGCTGATGAACAGCCTGCTGTTCATGCGGGCCTTTCCCATGAAAGACTATTTGAAGCTGCTGTTCTTTATTTTCCTCGTGTTATATGCCTGCGTGCTGGCCGGAGCCCTTCCCTGGCTGACAGGACTGACCTTTGTTGCGGCAGCCGGCCTTTTCTACGGGAGCTATTACCGGTATGAACGCCCGGTATGAGCCGGATGCCGGATGCCCGGCTATTTTCCCGTGGCTGGACCGCCCACCTCTTCCGTTATCAGGTCCGCTGCTTTTACCTTCTCGGGCAGCCATACGGTCATTTCTCCTTTTCCCCTGTTGGCCCAGGCATAATAAGGAATGGCGGTCAGGGTCTGCTTTTCGGTATGTATATTCTCGCCGTTGGCGTCAACGATCACCTGCCGCGCATCCCCTTTCAATACGACGACGCCATTCAGCAGGTCTTTTTCAAAGACGGGCGACAGGCTCGCTTCGCGGGGAAGGATGAGGGTGCTGGTGCTTCCGTTATTGTCTTTCCATTCTGCGCAGTACATCAACGGGCCTCTTTGCAGGGCTACCTTGCCCTGGTCGTCCTTTAACAGGGGATTGTTGGCCACGACTTTTTTCACTTCCATGGGTAGGGTCACTTCCAGCCGGTCGTTCTTCTTCCAGGTCCGGTGAATGACGGCATAACCCTTATCCAGCGAGTACGCCACGGGCGTCCCGTTCACTTTTATCTCCACGACCGAAGGCGTGGTGTTACGGAAAGCATAGAGATCGGTAGGCATGGCTTTGCCCTGCGCCCAGCCCGGTATGCGGATCTTCAGGGTAAGGTCTTCCTGTTTGACGGGCTGGATGGTAAAGGCCAGGGCTCCGTCCCAGGGATAATTATTTTGCTGGGTGATGGACAAAGGTCTGTCATGTACTTTGAGAGAGGCCGTGCCGTTGGCGAAGAGGTTGATATAGATATCATCGTCCTTCTGCGCATACATATAACCGGGGATCGACGGCAGCAGTCTCGTGACATTGGTAGGACAGCAGGAGCAATCGAACCATCCCGACCTGCCGGTCTCCATATCCGGATGCGAGAAGCTGTTGCGGATCTGCATGGCGTTCGTATAGAAGAAGGACTTCCCGTCCAGGCCAACGCCCGATATCAATCCATTGTACAGGATCTTTTCCAGCAGGTCCATGTATTTCGAATCTCCGTGCAGCAGGAACATGCGGTAATTCCAGTAAACATTGGCGATGGCCGCGCAGGTCTCGTTATAGGCGGTGGCATTGGGCAATTCATAATCGCCGCCAAATCTTTCTCCATTGCCGATAGCCCCCGTTCCACCCTGCACATAGATCTTGCGCCCTGCCATATTCTGCCAGATGGTGTCGATGGCCGCCAGCAGGCGCGCATCTCCCGTGAGCGCCGCTACATCCGCCATGGCGGAATAGAGATAGGCGGCGCGTACGGCATGCCCTTCCGCGGCTACCTGTTCGACCACGGGCTTGTCGTCCTGCCAGTAAGCGCCATTCTTCCAGGGATCTTTGCTGCTGGAATCATAACCGGCAAAATGGCCGCGTTCTTCGATGAAATATTTGGCCGTCGCCAGGTATTCCGATTTGCCGGTGATGCGGTAGAGCTTCACCAGGCCCATCTCCACCACTTCGTGACCGGGGGCCGTGTGCATCTTGTCAGGACCGAATACGGAACAGACGAGGTCTGCATTCTTCAGCGCAATATCCAGTAAATTCTTTTTTCCGGTCGCATAGTAATGTGCTGCGGCCGATTCGTATAAATGGCCGGCGTTGTACAGTTCATGGCTCAGCTGTCTTTCTTTCTCCCATCGCTGCGTGCCGGACCAGGCATGCGGATGCGCGGGGTCGATCGTACGGGCCGTATATAAATAGCCGTCCGGCTCCTGTGCCCTGGCCACCTTCAGGATCAGCGTATCGATATAGGATTCCAGTTTTTTATCGGGAAAAAGACTAAGGGAGAAGCTGGCGCCTTCGATGGTCTTGTAGATATCCGTGTCGTCGAAGGGGAACGTAGTACAGAACTTACCGCTGCGAGCGGCGGCCATTTCGAAATTCTTCACCCTGCCGGTGCTTTCACATCTTTCGAAGGAGGCGGGAATGGTGACCGTATGGTTGGTCCGGATACGGGGCAGCCAGAAATTGTCTGTCAGCTTTACCTGCGTGAAGGTCACCGCATGGATGGGGTAATCTTTTTTCTGTTCCTGTCCTACCAAGGTCATGGCCCATAAGAGCAAAAAAGGCAGTAAGATCTTTTTCATACGTTAGATAGTTCTTTCGGAAATCTTGTAAGCAATCGGGAATTTCAGCTACAAGTTAGGGAAATCCGGGAACAGAAAAACGTCGAGAAGAAAATAATTGTCAAATGCACAATTGTTCCTTTTGGTAATTTTAAAGACAGGCTTATTTCCGGAAGATAGCCAGGTTGGAAAAGTCGACGGGACTGGCAGGTATGGGCCCACTCGCCTGTGAGAATATTTCGCCATCCTCCGGCCGGACCATGAGCGTCCGCTCTTTTTTGTGGTGGATCCGGATCGTCGTTTCGAACCGGTCGCGATGCCGGCCCAGGCATTGAAGGGTGACATAATATTTACCCACCGGTATCGGGGGAAGGATGATCTGGCCGTCTCTATCCCAATAAAATATCTTGTAAACGGTCCCCGGATCCGTACGATTCCACCGGTCAAAAATGATCAATACGGAATCTTTTGCCGCAACCCTGGTGTTGTTCATCTTGCAGCGGATCTGGACGACCCCCTTTTTCACCTTATTTGTGTCTGCAAAAGGATTGGGCCTACCCAGGGTATCGAGGGAAAGCAGGAGTAAGAAACTGGCAATATAGAAGTAGATCGTTTTCAAATGTTGATTACTTGCTATATATCCATTTCAAATGATATGCCCCAATTTTAGCAATTGGAGATCAGTCTATTACGTGCAATTCAAATAGAAATTATTCCTATTTTGGGAAACCCTTGGGAACGTAGAGCGTATTGCCCGTAGCCCGGCTTCCTTTCCGGGGGGGCCATCAGTGGCCGTTGACTCCTCTATCGTAAGATCTCGTCGATCTTTTTCAGCTCTTCGGGGCTGAAGGAAGTATTCTTAAAGCATTCCAGGGAATCCTGTAGCTGTTCCGGCTTGCTGACGCCGATCAGCACAGACGTGATGCGCTTATCCCGCAGCACCCAGGCCAGCGCCATTTGAGCGAGGGTCTGGCCTCTTTTGACGGCCAGCTCGTTCAGCTGCTTCACCTTGGCTACCGCTTCCGGAGTGACCTGTTCCAGTTGGAGGAAGCCCGTGGATTTTGCCGCCCGGGAGTCTTCCGGTATCCCTTTCAGATATTTATTGGTCAACAGTCCCTGCGCCAGGGGTGAGAAAGGGATACAGCCGACTCCTTCTTTTTCGAGGACATCCAGCAGGCCACCTTCGACCCAGCGTTCGAACATAGAGTATTTCGGCTGGTGGATCAGGCAGGGCGTACCCAGCTGCCGGAGGATCTGAAGGGCCTTGGCCGCTTCTTCGGCCCGGTAGTTGGAAATGCCTACATATAAGGCCTTGCCCTGCCGGACGATCAGGTCCAGGGCAGCCATCGTTTCTTCCAGGGGGGTATCGGGATCGGGCCGGTGATGGTAAAAGATATCGACATAGTCCAGTCCCATGCGCTGCAGGCTCTGGTCGAGGCTGGATACCAGGTATTTCTTCGATCCCCATTCTCCGTAGGGGCCTTCCCACATATAATAGCCTGCCTTGGTAGAAATGATCATCTGGTCACGGTAGGCGCGGAAATCCTGATGCAGGAGACGACCGAAATTCTCTTCCGCCGAGCCGGGAGGAGGTCCGTAATTATTGGCGAGGTCGAAATGCGTAATGCCGGCGTCGAAGGCCATCCGGAGGATCTTGCGGCAGTTCTCCAATACGTCTACGTGTCCGAAATTATGCCAGAGGCCGAGGGAGACGGCGGGCAGTTGAATGCCGCTCTTGCCGCACCGGCGGTATTGCATGGACTGGTAACGTGAAGGACTGGGTGAATAGCTCATAGCCGGAATAGTTGAAGAGTAAAAATAACTAACTTTAGGTTCTTCGCATGTATCTGAATAAATTATTAGTAGAGGAACATTCCCGGCGGCAATGCGACCGGATCGTCGCGTATATCGGCGAGGATAAGCAACGTTTTTCCGAACTGATGAAACTCTTCTTCACCTGCACCCGGCCGTTACACGCAATACGCTGCGGTTATTGCAGGATGTAGACATCCCTTTGCGCTATAAAGGCCGGGTGATGAACGCTTGTTTCGAATTACTGCAATCTCCCGAAACCCCGATCGCCATCAAGGCTTTTTCCTTAACGGTGCTGGAACACCTGGCTGAGGACTATCCGGATATTCTCCCCGAGCTGAAGCTGATCATCGGGGACCAATGGGATCGTTCTACCCCTGCGTTCCGGTCCAGGGCAAAAAAGATCCTGCAACGGAAAGACCGTTACCTCCCTCCTGCTACCCATCCTGCCCATCCGCCCTCCCCTCCTCCTAATAGAGCAATCTCGTCTTGATCGTTGCCTTTACCTTCTTCAATAGCTCCAGGGCCTGGTTGGACAATTTCTTGTCGACATCCAGCACCACATAGCCGATCTCGTCATTTGTTTTGAGGGACTGGCCGAGGATATTGATATGGTGTTGAGACAGGGTGGTATTGATCTCCGACAATACTCCCGGCACATTCTTATGGATATGCAGGATACGGTGGGTGCCTTCCTGGGGTTGCAGGCTGAGGGAAGGAATGGTATGGCTGCCGAGGCTGATGCCCATCTCCAGGTACTGGAACAGCTTATTGCTGACATCGCCCCCGATACTTTCCTGGGCTTCTTCCGTCGAACCGCCGATATGGGGGGTGAGGATCACATTGGGCAGGTTTTGAAGGGGATTGGTGAACTTATCCCCACTCTTTTCCGGTTCCCAGGGAAAGACGTCGATGGCGGCGCCCGAAAGCTGCCCTTCCTGCAGGGCCTTCGCCAATCCATCCAGGTCCACCACCTCTCCCCTGGCGTAATTCAGGAGGATGGAGCCCTTTTTGAACTGCCTGAGCAGGGTTTTATTGATCATGTTCTTGGTCTGGGCCGTTTCGGGAACATGCAGGGTGATGATATCGGCTTGACTGACCACTTCTTTAAGGGTCTTTTTGGCGACGGCGTTGCCGAGGGGCAGCCGGGTGACCGTGTCATAGAAGATCACCTTCATGCCGAGGGCTTCCGCCAGGATGCTCACCTGGGTGCCGATATTTCCGTATCCTATGATCCCCAACGTTTTACCTCGCAGTTCATAGCTTCCCTTGGCTTCTTTCATCCAGATGCCTTCATGAGCCGCCTTACTTTTGTCCGGGATCCGGCGGATCAGGAGGATGGAAAGTCCGATGACGAGCTCGGCCACCGAACGAGTATTGGAATAGGGGGCGTTAAAGACCGCAACTCCATGGCTGGTAGCTGATTTGAGGTCTACCTGGTTGACCCCGATGCAGAAACAGCCGATGGCCTGCAGCTTTTTGGCCGCGTCCAGAACCTTGGGGGTGATCTGAGTTTTGGAGCGGATACCTAATAAATGAACGTCCTTTATTTCGTTGATCAATTGTTCCTCCGATAAGGCCCCGCCCAGCTTTCGGACGGAGGCATAGCCGGAATCCTTAAAGTGTTTTACTGCCGCGTCACTGATATTTTCTAAGAACAAAATGTTAATCTTTTCTTTGGGATAACTCGTAGTTTTTTTCTCCGCCATAATTTCATCCTTCTTTTTACGTTAACTTTCTAAAATCGTAGTGCAAATTACTACCGGATTATTTTATTTTTGCCGTTTTCTAACTAATTAAATTATTCCTGTTGAAAGTGCTTGGGTATTTGATCATCTCCGTAACCTTGCTCGTATCCTGTGGACAGGCCGCACAGCCGCCAAAACAAGTCCCCAAGACAGATACTGTTCCCGCTGATGCGCCTCCCGCGCTCACCGGGCCCGAGCTGCATCATTATACGGGCATTTCGGGTCATTTCTTCGATTCGATCATTTCCGGCCGCTTCAACGGCAGCGTCCTGGTGGCGAAAAATGGCGTGATCCTCTATGAGCGCTACAAGGGTTTCAAATATCCCGAAAGAAGGAAGGAGAAAGACTCCCTCGACCAGCATACGGCCCTGCACCTGGCTTCCGCCTCCAAGACCTTTACGGCCATGGCCACGTTAAAACTATGGCAGGAAGGTAAGCTGGATATCCATGACCCTCTCTCCAAATACTTCACCGGCTTCCCTTCCGACGGCACCACCATTCAGACCCTGCTGAATCATCGCAGCGGCTTGCGGAACTATGTTCATTTTATGGACCGATCCGGCTGGAACAAACGCAAATTCCTCAGCAATGCCGACGTGCTGCAATATATCATCGAGCACCCCAAGGAAACGCGCGGTACGCCGCCGAACAGGCATTTCGAATATTCGAATACCAACTATTGCTTGCTGGCCCTGATCATCGAAAAGGTATCCGGCCTCTCCTATGGTGATTACATGGCGCAGAACTTCTTCCAGCCTCTGCAAATGCAGGACACCTATGTCTTCAAGCTGAGTGATACGGCGACCGCAATGCAATCTTACTACCAGACAGGCCGCAAGTTCCGTATGGAATTCCTCGACCTGGTGTACGGCGATAAGAACATCTTCAGCACCGTAAGGGATATGTATAAATGGGACCAGGCCCTGCGTTCTGGCTTGTTCTCCAAGACGGTGCTGGACAGCGCTTATTCCGGCTATAGCTTCGAAAAGCCGGGGATCCGCAACTACGGGCTGGGCTGGCGGATGCTGATGATACCTAATGGAAAGAAATTACTCTATCACAATGGCTGGTGGCATGGCAACCGTACTGTGTTCATCCGGATGCTGGACGAAAATGCCACGATCATCGCCCTTTGCAACAACGACTATAAACGCGTCTATTCCGCCAAGAAGCTCTGCGACCTTTTCGGGGATTACCGCCAGAGTCATGAGAGCTTCGATGAAGGCGAAGCCGATCCCGCCGGACGCCAGGGCGAGCCCGGAGAAGTGAAGACGACGGCAGACTCCGTTCCACCCGTAACTCTCCCCGCCGCCCCCCTCCGTAAGGTCGCGGCAGCACACCGAAAGGCCGTTAAAAAAACTCCGGGGAAAAAGCCCGTCCACCGTAAGAGGGCGCCGGCAAAACCTACCGCTCATTCCTGAACAACACCTTACATTTCACTGGAGAAATGGCTCACACATTCCTGAAATTGATTATATTTCAGTATGGAAATTCTTTCTGCCGCGCAGATCCGGGACTGGGATGCCTATACCATCCGTGAGGAGCCCGTTCAGTCCATCGAATTGATGGAACGCGCGGCTGCCGGCTGCTTTTCCTGGCTGGAAAAGCAGGGCTATCTCCGACGATCTTTCTTCATTTATTGCGGCAAAGGCAACAATGGCGGCGACGGCCTGGCATTGGCCCGCCTGTTGGCTGCCCGGGACTGTACGGTCACGGTCTTCATACTGGAATTCGGCCACCTGGGCAGCGAGGATTTCCAGGCCAACCTGGCGCGCCTGCACCAGACGCAAGTCGAAATACGATTTATCCAGGGAGAGGAGAATTTCCACCCGATCGAGCCGGACGCGATCCTCATCGACGCCTTATATGGTTCCGGGCTCAACCGGCCTTTGGAGGGTGTGAGCGCCCGGCTGGCGGAATACCTGAACCAATCCGGCAACCCGATCATTTCCATCGATATTCCCAGCGGCATCTTCGCGGATCAATCTTCTAAAGACCACCCTTCGATACGGGCCAGCCATACGCTTAGTTTTCAGTGCTACAAGCCGGCTTTCCTCGTCGCCGAGAACGAGCCTTCCACCGGAGAGGTCCATATCCTGGACATCGGCCTTCATCCCGGGTATCTGCAGGAGGTTAAAAGCGATCTTGAATTATCGGCGCCCGCGCTGATCCGCAGCATTTACCGGCCCCGCAAGAATTTCGCGCATAAGGGAAGTTTCGGTCATGCCTTATTGGTAGCCGGCAGCTATGGCAAGATGGGAGCCGCTACTCTTTCCGCCCGGGCCTGCCTGCGCGGCGGCGCGGGATTGCTGACCTGTCACATCCCCCGTTGTGGTTACAGCATCCTGCAGACGGCCTTGCCCGAAGCGATGATCCTGACGGATGAGGACGAAAAGATCAACACGAGCCTTCCCTGGGATCTGACGGGTTATTCCTCCATCGGCATCGGTCCGGGCATCGGAACGGGCGCCCGCACCAAGAACCTGCTGGAAGACCTGCTGCGGCGCTATCCGAAATCGTTGATCCTGGATGCGGACGCCCTGAATATACTGGCGCGCGATCCCTTCCTGTTCACCCTCCTGCCCCCCTACTCTATCCTGACCCCCCATCCCAAAGAGTTCGAGCGTCTGTTCGGTCCTGCCGCCAACGATTTTGCCCGCCTGGAACTGGCCCGGGAGAAAGCGAAGGAATACCAATGCGTGATCGTCTTGAAGGGGCATCATACGTTCATTGCCATGCCCGGAGGAAAAGGCTATTTCAATTCCACAGGTAATTCCGGCATGGCCAAAGGGGGCAGCGGCGATGTGCTGACGGGGATCCTGACCGCCTTGCTGGCGCAAGGCTATTCCGCCGGCGAAACGGCGATCCTGGGGGTATATCTCCATGGATTGGCGGGGGACCTGGCCGCGGAAGTTTTTTCCCGTGAGAGCATGCTGCCTTCCGATCTTACGGAGCAGCTGGGCAGGGCTTTTTCCCTTATTTCGATTTTGCCAGGTTCCTGAAGGAACTTATTTTTGCCTCCCCAAGTATTCGGGATGTAGCGCAGCCCGGTAGCGCGCTTCGTTCGGGACGAAGAGGTCGCAGGTTCGAATCCTGTCATCCCGACACACAAGTCAGGCAAAGCCCCCGCGAAGCGGGGGTTTGTCGTTTCGGAACGGGCTTGTATCGTTATGGCCTCCCCCTTTGGATCACCGGAGGTAATTCTGTCATCCCGACTTGAGAGGACAAAGCAGGAATATTCCCGCTTTGTCCTTTTTCATTTTCGCTAAAAGCCTTGTCCGCTTTTTAGCCCGAACTAAGTCGGGCTTGTACAAAAAAATCTTTGAATGCTAACTGGCTTTATCGAATACGGTCTTCCAGGAACGCTCGGCGCCCCCTAAGGTTGATTTTGCATTGGCCTGAATAGAAATAGACTTGCCATCATTGCTCAACTTCCAAACCTCTGTTACGTAAATAAATGCTTGTTTCTGAAAATTTATATTGAAAGGAGTGGCAACCATCAGGTGTACAATTGAGTTGACAGTCATAGTTCGTCCATCAGCTGACAACTTTACGGTAAACTTCTTTCCTCTTTCCCGGCCCTGATTAATTTGGCTTTCTTTACCGTCGAAGGTCAGTTTCTCCTGGCTTGTAACCAGCGCTGCGCCAGGAAACGGGTTTGGTATTTCTATGGTTAGAAAATCTGCCTGCTCTGCTATTTTCATTGTTTTAGAGAGCATACGATCACCCTCGACATATGTGCAAACAATATTTCCGCCCATACTTATCGACTCTTTGGATTTCCATTCGCCAGAAAAGTTAGCGCGATGAGTGCCATTTTTTTGCAGAGTCTGTACGGCAAAATAAATTACTCCTGTTAACAGAATAATCAGGCAGGACAAAACGGTTCTTTTATTTTTCATTTGTTTATTTTTTGCTTTTTAATGGTGATGAAGCGATCCTCAGCAAATCTACTTTGATATTTTTCGGCTTGAGAGATTTGGATTGTAAATAAAAATGTAACCTTTGTAAATAAATCGTAAATAGTATGTTTAATAGCCGAAATCTCCTCCCGGGAAACGCAAATACCTGTATGGTAACAATAGACACCTGAATCCTTGGTACCGAACCAAAGATTTCCTTTTCGATCTTCCAGAACATCCCAAGAGCTGGAGAATCTGGGCGGCAGCTACCTTCCTTCATTTTTTTAGTAAACACTAAGACATTTTTGTTATTTTTAATATCCTATCAGGGTTGATCCAGCGAATTACTTTTAAAGCGTTCATACTGAGGTACTTGGATTGTAAATAAAAGGTGTGAACTTTGTAAATAATATCTTGACATTATGCTTTTTAGAAGAATACTTCTGTCCAGGAAACGTAAATACCTGTACGGATTGTTACTACTCCCATTTATCACTTTGATCTGCATGGCTTTCCGTATGGCGGGCAGTGACGACTTTGATATCGCCAGGAGGGAAATTCTACTCCGCCGGATCGGACATGAAATACTGTTACAGTCTGGCGACAGTACATCACTGGTACTTCCGGTAAAAAAGATCGCCGAAAATGAATACCAAATTAGTTTTGAGAAGGCCTTCACTTTTCAACCCAACTTTCTGGTGAATACTACCCAACGTTTGTTAGCCAAAGACCCGCTCGCAAGCGATTACGTTATTAACGTACTGAACTGTGCCAATGCCCTTGTGGTTTATGGATATGCAATATCTAAAAATACGAAAGATGATATTGTTGCCTGCATAGGAAGAAGGCCACCTATAGCATGTTACATGATTAATATTAAATTTAAACCAACGGCTTTAATTACAGCAAAGAATAAATATTTCTTGGGTGCTCTGTCATTTTTAACATTTGTTGGATTTATTTTGATGAGATCTGTTAAGCCGCGGAAAACCTTACCCGACAGTCTGCCTGCTGATGTGTTTACTTTGGGATCATTGTCGTTCGACGCAGAGGCTCGTAAGCTCATGATAAATGGAGAGACAATAGACTTGACCAAAACTGAAACACGTGTATTGCGCATTTTCGCGTTGTCTCCTAACGAGACTATAGAGCGAAACCGGCTGCAAAAAGAGATATGGGAAGATGAAGGTGTTATAGTAGGTCGCAGTCTCGATATGTTCATATCAAAACTTAGAAAAAAACTGGAACTTGATCCGAATATCAAAATTGTTGTTATCCGCGGCAAAGGATACAAGCTTGAAATTAATGCTTAAGAATAATCTCTGAAACATTTTAAAAGAATGTCAATCCCTTTATCAAGCAGGTCTTTAATGTTTATATCATTATGGGAAAGCCCGCTTAGTGCAGCAGACAAAAAAATGGCCGATGCTTAGCCTTACGGTTATGGAATGGGAATCCATCGATACGCAAACCGCATTTACAGGGTACCTGCAAGTTGGTAGTACTTACTTAATTTTGCGTCCTAAAATACAGAACGTTTGACAACACAGGAATTCATTGCCGCAGCATTGCTTGAAGACGTGGGCAGCGGCGATTACTCTACACTGGCATCCATACCAGCCGATGCGAAAGGTAAGGCTGTACTTAAAATAAAGGAAGAAGGCATACTGGCAGGCATGCAGCTGGCGCGGGATATTTTCCATCATCTGGAAGAAGATGCAAAATTCACCCTCTATAAAAAAGATGGCGATGCTGTAAATAATGGCGAAACCGCGTTTACCGTTGAAGCCAGCGTGCATACCATATTAAAAGCAGAAAGACTGGTGCTTAACTGCATGCAGCGCATGAGCGGCATCGCAACGCTTACCAATAAGTACGCCGATAAAATAAAAGACTACAAAACCAAAATACTCGATACCCGCAAAACCACGCCGCTGTTCCGCGAATGCGAAAAGCAGGCAGTGCGCATTGGCGGCGGTTACAACCTTCGCATGGGCTTGTACGATATGATCATGCTGAAGGACAACCATATCGATTTTTGTGGCAGCATAGAACTGGCCATACAGAAAACCAACGAATACCTAGCGGCCAACAACCGCAACCTGAAAATAGAGATCGAGACCCGTAACCTCGATGATGTGCGCCGTGTGCTTGCTGTGGGCAATGTACACCGCATCATGCTCGATAACTACACGCCGGAACTATTGGAAGAAGCAATTGAGCTGATTGGCGGTAAGTACGAGACCGAGGCGTCGGGCGGTATCAATCTCGATAACATTATTTCATATGCCCGTACTGGTGTCGATTACGTCTCATGTGGCGCTATCACAAATCATGCTGTGAGCATGGATCTTAGTTTAAAAGCACACAAAATATAGAGCAGATATTATCGCCCACTATGGCTTTGTATTGTTGGCAAAAGTCAGGGTATCAAAATAAATGATCAGAGATTGTAGTTTGCCATTTTCAGCGGTCCAAACTTCAGCTACGTTGCCATTAATTTCCTTCCCATTCGGGAATTTAAAGTCGTAGTTGGCAATAACACAGGCATGGCTGTCCTGGATAATCATCTCTTTTATCCGCATCGCGGAAAATGCCCGGGAAAAGCGTTGGATCACCTGGATGTAGGCCTGCTTACCAAAAATCGGCGCCGGGTTAGCCATATCCCCGCCGGTAAACCGGAAGTCATCTGCAATTGTGCCTTCCCAATCTGATTTTGCAGCGAATCTTTCGTAATAAGTTTCAAGGAGTTGCATGATTTCAGTTGACTTTTTCATTGCATTTAACTTTTAAGTGTATATATTGTACTTGTAATTTGCAAGTACAATATAAGATAGTTCTTGCGATTTGCA
>Ga0307517_10010453_pt1 | contig 12988 bp, 5 predicted proteins | sample 23_EM_MG_FD_194515 | JGI IMG/M metagenome (GOLD analysis project Ga0307517, IMG submission 194515) | Populus trichocarpa ectomycorrhiza microbial communities from riparian zone in the Pacific Northwest, United States - 23_EM | ecosystem: Host-associated > Plants > Roots > Unclassified | place...
GAAGATAAAAAACTGTACAAGACTTGCTCGCTTGCCAGGTTTTATTGGGAGATTGAGAAATCTTCAGAGCATGCCTATATTTATAGCTGGCAAAACATGGGAGGAAGGCATATTGCAGTTACTAGAGCTACAAAATCTTCCAGGTGAACTGAAAATAAAACACCTCGAGAATGTAGAACGTCGCCATGTTGCAAGAACATGTTTAATTTCAGAAGATCTTCCTGGGAATAGACGTGACTATTGTTTGGAAAATATGCAACTTAACTCGTTGGGATTGTCATGGGGAGATGCTGATGAACATAAGCTGAGTGTTAGCATGAGGGGACCAAGAAGCCAAACTGGACATCATAGTGTTGAAACTGCAAGGATTTTACTTGATTCAACATTGAAGCCAAACTCCAGGATAAAGAAGTTGTTTGTGAATGGCTATCCAGGAACTGAGTTTCCAAATTGGATGAACACAGCCGCCCTCTGCAATCTGATACAACTTGAGTTAGCCAACTGCACAAATAGTGAAAGCCTCCCCACGCTTGGGGAATTGCCGCTGCTGAAAGTTCTCCGTATCCAAGGAATGGATTCTGTAGTGAACATCGGCAATGAGTTCTTTGGTGGCATGAGAGCTTTTTCATCATTGACCGAGTTCTCTCTCAAAGATTTTCCCAAGTTGGAAACCTGGAGCACCAATCCGGTGGAAGCATTCACTTGCTTGAACAAATTAACTATCTTCAACTGCCCAGTTTTGATCACCATGCCATGGATCTCTTCAACATGTAGAGATCAGAAACTGCCACCCAGTGATGCTACGGTCAGTAGCACAGCTACGATCAATCTCCACTCTCATTATTGGCAATTCTCCGGAGTTACTCTATATACCAAAAGCACTCATAGAAAACAACTTGCTTCTCTCGTCTTTGACAATTTCCTCCTGTCCCAAACTTCGTTCATTGCCTGCAAATGTTGGGCAACTCCAGAACTTGAAGTTTCTAAAAATAGGCTGGTTTCAGGAGCTACACTCTTTGCCACATGGTTTGACAAATCTGACTTCTCTGGAGTCCTTGGAGATTATTGAGTGTCCTAATTTAGTCTCCCTGCCAGAGCAAAGCCTAGAAGGATTGAGTTCGCTGCGATCACTCTCCATTGAGAATTGTCACAGCTTAACTTCTCTGCCGAGTCGGATGCAACATGCCACAGCCCTTGAACGCCTAACTATTATGTATTGTTCAAATCTGGTGTCTTTGCCAATTGGCTTGCAACATCTCTCTGCACTTAAAAGTCTAAGCATTTTAAGCTGCACAGGGCTGGCATCTCTGCCTGAGGGACTACAATTTATTACAACATTGCAAAACCTGGAATTTCACGACTGTCCAGAAGTCATGGAATTACCAGCATGGGTGGAGAACCTGGTTTCACTTCGATCTTTGACAATCTCAGATTGCCAAAACATCTGTCCTGAACTCGAAAAACGATGTCAGAGAGGGAACGGAGTGGATTGGCAAAAAATATCTCACACACCGTATATTTATGTTGGATCCTCAACATTGCAGCAGAGACGTGACACCTGCTAGCAGCTCTTCAACTTCATAGGCACACCTCTTCCAGGTCTTAATTCGTGAAAATTTTCTATTCCAAAACACACTTAATCATTGAATAATCAATAAATTTTAAGTTCTCTTGCAACATTTCAGGTCCGAAACCATTGAAAGGATGCTCTTTATCCAAAGCACCAAGAATCCGTCCCACAAGGGGGTACTCTGCTCTGTCATTTACTTGTATTTGTAAAATACAAAATAAGGTACATTTTTCTATTGAATGTTGCTTGGATTTGTTGCAAGTCAAAGGATTCCAGTTAGTGCATTTGTTCTTCAGAGAATTCAGTACCTTGTTTTCTGCTTGTGTAACATATATTTCATGAATAACTAGAGCACTCTGTCATTACTTCCTCTTTTAACTTCACTTTCAATAATTGTTTACAAGAAAAATAATATTTGCCCTTGTTGGAAGGAAAAAAGAACAAACAAAAGAAATGTCCTCTGTGTGTTCAAGTGTTAATTATTTCATCGAATTATTGAGCTCCAACAGACAACACTATGATTTGATAAATTTAGAATATTAATAATTCTAAAACGTAAGTTAAACATTCCTATTTATACCATTTTTACATCGAAATCCTAATCAGAAACGAATCTTTATTGAAAAGCTATATAGCTAATATATAATCTAATTAGCATTAGTATCTCTAAATAGGATAAAAAGTAAAATAATTACAGAAGTAATACAATAAATATGTAAAAAACTCACTCGATATTCGTCTGCCCTCATTCAAATATAAAAAACTGTTGTATTTGTGTAAATATCTCCTCCAATTATGTGACTGAGAATGTATGATTTTGACTCCAATTTGTTTGTTGGGTAGAAACTCTATACAATTACAGAAATCCAATCTCCAAGCTTCATTAGTCAGGACCCTGTCAGTCTCTTCAGCACCAAGCCCAACCTACCAAGAAACAGCTTACAAACCCAGATCCATTGAGAGTAGACAATAAATGCGCCAACAGTGCGAGCATTGCATTGCAATAATTTAGTCACTGGCAACGCATGTTTGATCCGCCGCCATCAAACATTCCTGGAAAAAGACGGGTTGAAGACTAATATTTCTTGGTCTCCTTTATATCATAATTAAATCTTAATTTGCTGACTAGATAGACATTAATTATAGCAATTATCCCACTTCCTTTTCGTCTTCTTTTACTAAGGAAAACCATTTGTTATAATAAACTAAATAAGGTGTTCTTTGGTAAATGTTTTTTTTTAATATTTTTTTATTTTAAAATGTATTTTTTAAAAAAAAATTAATAACAGTACATCAAAATAATCTAAAAATATATATAAAAAAATTAATTTAAATAAAAAAAATTCAAAAATCTTAAAAGGCACAACTAGGCTTCAAAAACAAATTGTAACTAAGTAAAGTAGCGTTGGGATATAAATATTCTAGAAATGGGAACTTCTTATGATTAACTTGTTTATGATTAATCAAAAGAGTTTATTAATTAGATAAATAAAGCTACAACAATTAACCGAGGTAGATATTGATGGATTTTAACCTCTATGAGGTGAAGGTGGAGTCGTGTAAATTCATGACTTATTAGTTATAAAGGTCGGTAGGATAATATATATTCTCTTATTCAATGAAACTCCATATTCAAATTTATAAATATAAAATTTTATTATATTAACAATTCTTTCTATATACTTAAAAGGGAAACTTTTATTGAGCATTTTGTAATTTAATCATTTTGATCACTTTGTCTTTATTTTATTTTTTAAAATTACAATTTACATCTTGGATGAAAGTCATTTTTTAATTTTGAAAAAAAATACATTTATTTTCATATATAATACAACATAAAAGGAACAAAATAACATATCACTTAAAAAAAAAATTATCTGCGCAATTTACGAGTGGAAAAACAATTAATCACGCTTTTTTAAACCCTAAACAAACCCAAAATTGAGATAACTCTAACTTTCAAATTTTTGTTAGGAAAAAAGGATTTGGTTCGCTGAGGAGGCTGCTAATGAGAAGGAAGATAGGGGAAGTAAGAAGTCTCGATCCTAGTGAAGGTACGACAAAAAGTTGAAGCCCATTTGAAAGAATTGCCATGAAAGCATATGTGAAGGGGCGGTGGTGGAGTAATGAGGTGTTAGTGGTTGTTACAGCGGTGGTGAAGCAATGGTAATGGAAGGTGGCATTAATAGAGATAATGGTGGTTCGGTGGTGGTGGTGGAGAAGCAGTACCAGTGATGAAGGTGATGGTGGATATTAGCAGTAGCTGCAATGACAATGGAGATGGTGGAGTGCTGGTGATAATGATTTAAATCATTAGGAGATATTTTGAATGAACTACTATCCCTAAAATGTTTTTTATAAGACTTTATGAATCAAAAATGTTTTTTTAACTTATAATTTAAAGATTCATTAAAATATTCATATTAACTTATAATTTTATAAAATATTTTATTGAAAATTAACAAGTAGAATAAATTTAGGAAAACATATTCCAGTAAAATATTTTATACAAAACATGCCGATGACTTATTATTTTGAGAGAACTTAAGGTTAAATATACTTTTGCTTATTTGTTTTATGGATCCACTGAGAGTAGAGAAAAAACTCAAAGCACATGTAGCCTGAATTCTAGAAGACCGCTCACTCCTGGATGAATGCTATTGCTTCTTCTTTCTATTTTCTTTTTTATTCAATATTCTATTCTCTCTGGTTATTTAATTATCAGTAAATTATTCTATTAAAAATTTTCACTCTAATTAACCTGTTATATAAAAAGTTACTCTTATAACTCTATCAAAAAAAAGAATCCCATAACTAATGCCGAACACAATTTTACTTCTGAGAAATGCGCACAAATTTCAACTTGACATAATTCACTATTCTACTATAATACGACTTCCACACTTGCTCTCAAACATATTCCTACCACAATCTCATGTACTCGTCTACAGAAAGCCACTATTGATCAACCTGCGCCGGAACATATTCCTGCCTCAATCTCATGCACTCGTCTACAGAAAGCCACTATTGATCAATCGAATACCAGAAGCCGAAATGCTTTCTTTCAGCTATGATGCGATAATTGTTGGCACCATTCTCTTGATCATGCATAGTCAAGGTAACTCTGTCTCCCTGCCTAAGCCTTTTCTGAAGAACATAGATGCCCCATTGACCAGATATCCAAGGTTTGGGATACTTACCTTCGTTGCGAACCGATATCTTCAGTCTCCAAGGTTGGTCTAGCATGTCAACTGCATCGAATTCAACTGAATTTTGACCAGCGGGCAAGGAGAAAGCCCACAAGCTCTCGGTCGGAAATTCAAGTCTTTTATTACTTGTGTCACTTCCCGATAACAGTTTGGCCATCACCTCCATTTCTAGGGTTCGGCTGAGAAAAATGTGCAGATGGTTAATTTGAAGAATTTCAAGGAGGGATAGTGATATGGAAGTTGGATATATATTGATAGATTTAAGTCGTATTTATAAAGTTGATCTTTATGAACCTCAATCTCCCCGATTATTAAATTCTAGAACTTGGATTGGGACATGCACAGAAGTTTCTGGTGATCTTTCAAATGGTCATTGACCTGAGTTTTTTTTACTTTAAAAATGAAAGTGGAGTCAAGTGGCATGCAAGGTTAAAAAATACGGTTCAATTATATGATTAACTGTTAATAAGAAAATAAATTCTTAATTACAATTGTTTATAGTGTAGGTTTCAATTGTTTATTACATAAGTTACTTTTAAGATTTGAAGGATGAACAAAGATAAGGCCTTCTTCTAGAATAATAAAAAACACCTTTGAAGTTTATGATAAGAAGAAGAATTGGAAAACACGCAAATAAAAGTTCGATTATAGATAAATTACAGAGCTAAATAAAATTAATTACAAATATCAATCCTACCCACATATTTGCTTAGCTATAAAAATACCTAAATAAAAGTAATAATAATTAAGGGTCCACTAGTTTCAGATAAAATAATTTTTAATGTTTATCTTAAAAAGTATTTTTACATAAAATATTTTATATGTAAAATGTTCATGATGAGATGGTAATAATAATTGTGCCATAATAGTTGTTATAAAAAATAAAAAATAAAAAAGATGATAGTGAATTTTTTTTGGAGGTGGTTAACAATAAGATGGTAATAAAAAAATAATTATAATATTAGAATAATGGTGACATGGTGAAAAGATATATAGTAACAGTGATTGATTGATAATAATATTATAATGATGATAGTTACATGAATAATATTTATCATGCATGCAACGAAAGCAATATCGTTTTCAATTGTTTATTACATTCGTTTGCAATTAAGATTTGAAGTATGAAAGAAAAGAAAATTTAAGGCTTTCGTGTAACACCTTGAAAAAAAAAAGACTAGTGTTAGTTTTTAGACTAAAAAAAAACAAATTTGAATATAAATGATGTCAAAATCAACATCACCGTTGGCTTTCAGTGTTGCTTGTTATAATAGTGATTTGGTGACATTAACTGACTGGTTGAGATTGTAGTTTTGATTGTTTTTTAAAGTGTTTTTTTGTGTTAAAATGTATTAAAATAATATTTTTTTTATTTTTTAAAAATTATTTTTGAGATCAGCGCATCAAAACGATTCAAAATATACAAAAAGAATTAATTTTTAGCAAAAAGAATTAAATTTTGGTGGAACGCGGGCCCTCTAAAGCTAAACAATTTTGGTTTATGTGTTAAAAGCATTTTAAAAAAAGTTTAATTTTTTATATTTTTATATTATTTTGATTTATTAATATCAAAAATAAATTTTAAAAAATAAAAAAAATTATTTTAATATATTTTCAAATAAAAAATACTCATTAAAACAACCGCTACTATAATATTAAATGAGATTTAATGGAATTATAGGTTATTTTATTTTATTTCATGGAATTGGATTCAACAATATTTAGGACTATATAATGTATATTTATATTAAACTCTAGCTTTAGAATAGGTATTAGTAATTTTTAATATATATCTTTAGCATGCAGCTCGACTCTGCTCGGTTCACTTCACTCCTCTCGCTCTGCTTCCCCATGCTCCAGCATCTGTATAAATGAGGCACAAACTACAACAATTACATATCAATCCTTATAGGGCTGCTTTATATATAATTCTCTCTGTTACTAAAAAAATAAAAAAATAAAAACAGAAAGGTTGAAACATTGAATATCAAAACCAGATATACTCTCATTGCTCTGTTTTGCTAGATTAGCAGCAACAAAATTGCCTTGTCTAAGTACATGACTAAAAGGTGCCCTTTTCACTTTTTTTTTATTATTATTATTAATATAGGTTTCCAGACTAGTTTGTGCGTATCTCAATTAATCCCACAAGTCTTAAAATTATTAATCATATAAGCTTCCGGTGATCCTAAGATTTATGAAATGTGATGTACAAATAATATTAATAAGTTTCTTAGCATTTAACAATTTTTAAATAAAATATATTTATTAGTTTACTAGTTCGAGAGAGAGAGAAAATACATAAAAGACAATAAACAGTTCCTTTAAAATTTCTTACCCCTCCTTTCTAAAAAATATTAATAATTATCCTTGTAAAATTTAACTTCATTAGTCTAAGTGTTTTTGTTACCATTTTTTTTGTTTTGAATTTAACTCTTAAAAAGATGATAATTATCTTGTAATTAAATAGATATAGGTTTCAATTGTTTATTAAATACGTTGCTATTAAGATTTGAAGGATGAAACAAATATAAGGCTTTCTAGTGTAAACCCTGACCTCTGCACGGTCATCTGCCCTATCACCACCACCAATCTACCTCGCCACCACCGATAACCATCCTTCTTTCGGGCCACTGCCTTCTACACCACCCTCCAACTCCACTTCCGACCATCATCAAACCCTCCCTTCAAACCAACCACTACTGGAGCCCAGCCGCCACAACCCACTGTCCAGCACCCACACACAAATCACCATCGCCAACCAGCTGTAGATCCAAACAAAATACTATATGCATGCATCACTATCTTTCTTGAACTCTCACACCACTAACCTGGCTTTGTACTTTAATCCTCCTACTCACTTGCTCAACTCATTTGATTATAACTAGAAATGGAGGTGATGAACAAAATTCTCTCGGCCTTCCCCGTGCCTGATGGTCCGAACTCGGTCGAATTTGTGGCATATATATGACAAACTAGAACAGCAATGGAGACTTAAGGTCTCCTTCTGCAGTGAAGGTAACTAGGTAAGTATCTGAAACCTTGACTAAAGGGCGAATTAATGAGATGACTATGTTCGTCAGAAGGGGCTGGAGAAAGGAGTTAATGCTATCTTGACCATGCATGAGCAAGAGAATGGCGAAAGAATTTACTGTATCAGAGCTGAAAGAAAGTTTTCGGTTTCTGGTATCCAATTGATGATAAGCAATAATGAGGTATGTTTATTTTTATGTTTTAAAAAAATTTAAATTTTTTTTGTTTTTTTTATTTCAAATTAATATATTTTTTTTATTTTTAAATTATTTTAATGTTATGATATAAAAATAATTTTAAAAAATAAAAATATATATTATTTTAATAAACAATGATCTTAACTACATTCTCAGATACTCTCCAAACAAATTGAACATATCCCCATGTCTAGTGTGATAGGCAAGCAGAATCTATCTTTTGGAGCTGTCTGAATTAAAATGCAATACGTGTCTGTCTAGAAGAAAGGAACTCCTAGCTAGTCGTAAGAATAACTGTCCCTATGAATTTGTTGCCTGCAGTATACCTGGGTGTTCTGTCCTTTGGCTTTTTGTTGAAGAAAATCTAACTATCTTTTGGCTTTTTGTTGAATAACTGTCCCTATGAATTCGTGAAAGTGATTGGGTACAAAATCTAACTATCTTTTGGCTTTTTGTTGAAGAAAAAAAAAACAGAGAGGAGGGGCAACCAGAGAGAGAGCAATAAACATACACACTTGGTCCACCAATTCGAATATGAACACAAGAAAAAGAAAAGAAAAGGTGACATGTCAATTAAATGCCAAAGCAGATGAAATGTTCAGAACATTAATAAACAAATATGTTCTTTCTGTTTTTTCTCGCAGGCAAAGAACATCAATTTGACGTAAATTGTGAGTTTTGATGCATGTTTTCCTCATTAGCACGACCATTCGTGTGAAAGATCCAATAAAGAATAGAGATAGAAGAAGAAAGCAGATTGTGGGCTACATTTGTTTTCTTTCTATCATAGTGCGCATCTTTTGAGGTCCTACTTGTTTTTGACGGATGTGCAATCTATTCATTGCTGATAACGTTAGGTATAATTGTTTTTTAAAATATTTTTTATTATATTAAAAATAATATTAATATATCAAAATAATCTAAAAATATTAAAAAATATTAATTTTTTTTTTTAAAAAAAAATAGAGCTTGATATATATGTTTGCATATTCAGTTTGGTGCATTAAAAAGCTGAGATGGTATTGGAATACCAATATTTTTTTTTTTTCCGGATGTGTTAATGGCATGGTTGATATATATGCTCGACTTTTAAGTTTAGAAGGTTATCTCTAGTATAATAATAATTATTTTTTAATATATTTTATTTTGCTTGAAAATATATTAAAATAATATTATTTTTTATTTTTAAAAATTTATTTTTAATATCAACATATCAAAACTATAAAAAAAACAATAAAAAATTAATTTAAAACAAAAATTAAATTAAAATTTAATGTCAAACATAGTGTGGACACTTTCACTTCTTTTTCTTTATTTCTTGCTGCCATAGAACCCCTCATTGTCTAATCAGACCTTAAATAAAACAACCTTCGTGTTCGTCGTCGTATATTCGGCAACAAGGGCCAGTATTGCAGTTAATTTATTCAACAAAGAATCATGTTGCAATTACTTTATAAAGTGGACAATGAGAAAAATATGTATTTTTAGACATATTGTTGGTTAGCAAATGACGTTCTAAGATAGTTATTTCCCTAATTTTATGCTCTTACAACTATGATAACATCAAGGATAACATATATGGGTGACTTTAACTCAGATACTTGGAATTGTAATCTCTTTAGAAAAAATAAAATTTAAAGCCTTGAGAGCTAGTTCAAGTTTAGCTACTTGTTGCATTATTAGATGGGGTACAATTGAGGCAACACAAAGAAGGATTCAAAGCGATTTGAAGCTAACAGCAATGAAAAATACAAAGTCAAATATTAAAACATCATCTTTGTTAGATTAATTTTGAGTACCTTGGTACATCTTCATTCACATCAATGCTATGCAAATTAAGGAATAGTTCCACCGAATATTGCAATGTTCTTGTTAGAGGAAAGTTCTAGCATTAGGAAATCCTCATGTTTTCTTATGAAATTTTGTAGGAAATTTGGCTTTTTAGAAATAAATTGAAATTTGATAATGAGATGCTAGATTGAAATATAGTTTTTGAGTTGATTTCATTGCTTAGTATTATAGCTGAAGACAATGAATAGTAATTTTAATTATATAGGAGTGGACTTAGTCAGAAGATGAAATGGACAAATAAGTAATGATTTCATTATATGGCTATAATCCTATTTTAATTTTAATGTTCTCCGGTAAACCTTTTATGTTTTTCTTGTTTTTGTTAGTCTGTTTTGTTTCAATTATACTTGTTATTCATAATGTTGTTTGTTGGAATTAAGAAAGCGTGTTTTAGAGGCCTTAAATGACTATTCTGGGATTTTGGGTTTCCAAAGCATATTATAGATTCGTATTTTTCATGTTCATCCAAATAATAATTTCATGAATATTGGTTTTAGAGTTTATTTTGATTCAATTCTAGTTCCTACAAGTTAGTATATCATTATTAATAAATAATTTAGGAGTGCTAATACCTTTCATAACAATTAGTCTATAAAAAAAGATAATTAATAAACAAATCTCATTTCTTTTTTCCTGGGTTTGGAGGTCAAGTTTTTTTCTAATTAATTTGTTCTTAAACTAAAATTTTTTTTTCAGTGAAAGACTTGAAGATACATTTCAACGCGGTGCATTTTTATAATATTGGTTTCAAAATCTAAATTAAAAAAAGTTAATCATCATATTCATCCTCTTAATCAATGTTTATACATATTGAATTCCATATCTAAGACTATATTGAATTCCATATTGAATTCCATATCTAAGACTACAAACAAATGCATGAACAAAATCACTGAAAAACCTTTTACGTTCCCAAAAATAAGGAAAAGAAATTGTCATGTCCATGGCTGTCATGAGATTGGGTGTATTTAGACTAGAAATGGTGAAAAAGGAGAAAAACGTGTGCCGACAGTGGTCTCCGGTTGACTGGGCAAGACTTTATGATGATGATGAACATAGGACAGCCAGGCTGTATAACATTCATTATCTTTCATACTTCTTTTTTTATTATTATTAGATTTTATTTTCAAAGTTCTTTTTAATATATTAAAATAATATTTTTTATTTTTAAAAAATTAATTTTTTATATCAACATTTCAAAAAAATTTAAAATTTTAAAAATTAATTTTAAATAAAAAAATTCAAGATTTAGTTCGGCCATATTTGTTTTTACGTTTCAAAAGCGCTTTTGAAAAAATTTAAATTTTTTTATTTTTTTTCTTTACTTTAAATTAATATGTTTTTGGTGTTTTTAGATCATTTTGATACAATAATATCAAAAATAATTTTTAAAAAATAAAAAATATTATTTTGATACATTTCAAAATGAAAATCACTTTAAAAAGCAACCGCAATCACACTTTCAAACATGCGTTTGGTACATTTTAAAAATATATTTATTTTAAAAAACATTAAATTAATATTTTTAATCATATTAATGTGTTAATATTTTAAAATAAAAAAATAATTAAAAAATATTTTTAAAAACATTTTTTTATCATAATATTAAACACAAACTACGTCAAGCATGCATCAAAAACATTCTAGCTGCACATGCTTGAATATTTCAAAACCTTTAGACAAAGAACTGTTCGTTCAATTTGGCACTTCTTGCATCATCACACAGTATATGACTGCTCACGCTCTGTTTCATTTTTTGTTCCTTTTGTTACTTTTTAAATATTTTTAATTCAACAAAATATATATATATATATATATATTGCAATCTAGCTTTTTCTACATAATTTTGTTTTCCCATGAACAATATTTTTTTTTTCAAAGCGCAATAGTAAAAGCTATTATAATTACAAACACAAACTTGATAAATTAATAAATATAATTTTTTTTCTTTTGTAAAGCTTATTATTTTCAAATTGATTTTTTTCAAACGATCTTAAGACTCTTTTATCCTCTAAATATATTTAAAAGAATAAAACACCTTATCTTTTGTAACTTTCCAGGAGGTTAATTTGTAAATATGCTATTTTATTCATAATATTATACAGTTCATAGCGTAAAACCCTCACAATGGACAAGTTCAAAATCACAAAATTTAACAAAGTGAAAGAGATAAATGCACAAAATGATTGCTGTTTGCCTCCCCTTCTTGGGCTGGGCTGCATGCCCAAGTAATAACCATCAGGCTTTCTATTATAGAAGGTTTGGTTATATTAAATTATGTTTCATATATTTCATCCGTATTATCAGTATTTATTTGCGCTTCCCTCCTATTATAATTATTTTAGATTAATAAAATAAAATTTATTTTGTAAAATTAAACATCAACAGTGGATCAAAATCTTTTTCTCACCATCACGAATCCTCGTATTTAGTAAAAAAAAAAAAAAAACATTTCAGTCCAATCTCAAATAAATTCAATGTAAAAGCATCAATTGTTTTTTTTTTTTTTCTAAATTGAGTGACGAAATAAAAAAGGCTGATCTTTCTCCTGCCCATGAAATTTAGTCCTTGATTCTTTTAAGAAAAAGAAGTTAAATATTTATTTGTTGTTCAAATTTGATCTTGCAACTTTAATTATTTTCAATTAATAAAATTTCATTTAATTTTACTGAACAAAACATCAAAATATTTTCAAACTCAATCCCAAATAAATAGAAATCCAAAGGAACAAATTGAAAAAAAAATAAAAAATCAAATGAAAAAAGCCAAAGGAACAAAGAATAAAAGAAAAATAAGAAGAAAACATTGTGGGACATTATTATAATCCACACCCATTTTTTTCTTGTAAGTTTTACAAACATATATAGATTGTTAAATGCATATATTGTAGTAATTAACTAGTTTATGAGTGTGTTTGGTATTGCGGTAGCTGTTGTGGTTGTGGTTTAAAAAAAATTGTTTTATAAAAAGTACTTTTAGTTGAGGTTGGTTTGAAAAAATAGGTGTTTGGTTAAAACTGTGTTTGAAATTGATATTTAAGAAAAAGTAGTTTAATGTGTTTGGTTAAAAATATTTTTGAAATTGAGGTTATAAATTAATTTTTTTTTAAATATATTAATATTGATGGT
>Ga0307517_10010454_pt1 | contig 12988 bp, 15 predicted proteins | sample 23_EM_MG_FD_194515 | JGI IMG/M metagenome (GOLD analysis project Ga0307517, IMG submission 194515) | Populus trichocarpa ectomycorrhiza microbial communities from riparian zone in the Pacific Northwest, United States - 23_EM | ecosystem: Host-associated > Plants > Roots > Unclassified | place...
CCCCGCCCCCCCGTCATTATGACCAGTTATCCGATGTTTTCGTTCAACACTATCAAAACCCTTCGTCTTGGCGATTAACGCGCATAGACGAGCACGGCATGAACGAAATAGTGGAATATCGTGTTCAAGGCGTTATTTCCGACAAGTTGCTGCCTCCGATAGGGGCTTTAAAGTGAGCAATTCTGTCTGTTTTGATATGCCGAGATCACTGCGCTTATGGATATATATAAGGAACAACAACGCTGTCAAACAGTGTTCTCACCTTCGCCAAGCGGTATCAATCACAGGGTTGGGATCTCCTCTGTTTGACGCCGTCATACCAAAAATAGAAAATATATTTTTTCTATTCGTTCACTATCTGCCACCAGATTCCATCGAATTTTGGAAACCACAGCAATTTCGTGAATACGATGCGATTTGCGCTCGAACACGCCTTTTTACCTCCAGAACTCAAGTAGTTGGCATCAATCCGATTTCGTTCGACCCGCTTGTAGATTCTAACGAGAACTTGGCCCGCCTTGCAAGAATGTCCAACGCAAGATTTATCCACACGACGGACAACGCAGTCGAGTACCTAGGCCCAATAAATGGAGGAAACGGGTGAGTAACATTGTTTATTTTATTTCACTATAGCGCAGCGTTCTGATGCGGTCGAACAGTTTGGGTAACGTTTCACCAAATATTTATAGAGCGGGCGATATTGTCGAATTATCCGTATCTTTCGTGGTATGGCCTTCCAGTCGCGGTAAAACCAACATGAATATTCAACTTCATTCAATGCGAATGCTAAACAACAAGGAAACGAACGTTAGTCTCTCTTTCATTCATGACAAGTTTTCCTATCTCACCTCTATTTTGATCACGAAGAATGCGAAAATGTATGCAATGATCGCCGGCAACCGAAGGGTTTCTGGCGCTATACTCGATCTTCCTAAACGCAAAAGAACATACAATGAAGAGGAACGAGTTGCTGAAGCTCAACACAAGTTATCTAAAATGAAGATCGACGCACGTACCGAAATTGACCCTCCCCAAAATCTCGACGCTCTTCAACCTGTTGACATCGTTGATGGGACAATATTTTCCTTGTAGGCGTTCCACATTTTCGTCGAAGGGCTTTGGATGAATTCGACATGGGTGCTTGTTCTGTCTAATTTTTTTTTCCGGTTGTATTCTCTACACGTAAACGATATATAGACGTACGAATCTACATTAAATTTCCGACCAATCGATGTGCCCTTCAATAACCAGAATCCACGCGGTCAGAACGATAACGATGCGCACAATAGACCGAGTCATACCTTTTCAACATCCGTTGTTACTTTTTTTCTGCATCATTTTGCCGGAATTATGCTACCCGTTACTTCACATCATCTCGTGTACATATTCCGTCTTAACCTGCGCGAAAATCTTATGTACATGCACAGAACTATCTAGTGTTATTGATGGGAAAGAAAAAAAGTAAGAATGAAAGTGCGACAACGACGACTGCGTCAGCAGTTCAGGGCTGGCACTTTTTTTTTTTTTTTTCACGTGACGCATAATGTCCTGACTCGTCAACCATTGTTGACTGTATGATCACATGATTGAAAATCGCCAGCCCTAAGTGATGGCTGTTATAAATTGTTTGTCGGTCGCGTTCGTGCGCCTCTCTTACCCGAACGTCGTGTCCATAATTTATAAGTATCATAGAGAGTAGATTTCGAAACTAAAAATTATTACCGTTAATTCTAAAACATTACGACTAATATCTGACAGAACAGCAGGGGATCAAGACGGAATTCCAGCCGAAAAAACAACGTTGACACGTTGCATTTATACCCAATCGTCCTCATGGATAAAAGACCTGCGAAACGCCGAAAAAATGTTCATAATATTTTTATAGACGATCAAGCTACTTATAGCGACAATGAATCTGACGAAGAAGGTGAATAACTGCATTTTACCACCGACATACACATTGAAACACTACAGTAGAAATTGGAGGAGAAGTGGAATCGGATGGTTTTCTCGAACCTGCGACGTCTACATCATCAATCGACCTAGGTTCACGATCCTCACAACCGGAAAAAAACAACGAACATTGGGAAAACTTCGTTAGACGCGCTGAAGAGCGGGGGAGATCGAATGTCGTCAATTACGATAAGCAATCAAACTCTACTCAAAAACAATGGGGACAACTTTGGGAAATCGGTTGCAAAGTAAGTGGAGTAGAAATTATTTACGCTGTTGCACGGAACCTACAAATTATAGGTAGGGTGCGAGGAGCAAATCGCGTTCAGAGCCCTGTACAACGCCAACCATCCTGACTCACCTAAAAGCACCGTACGTGCTATCGTCGCACGCGCCGGATTCCCAGGCCGTATCTTTGTGGAAGCAGCTTCAGCGATTGAAGTTCACATATTTGCCACTTCGACAGCCGAATTAAACCCCCGAGCTTTTAGACTGGTACCACCCGAAGACGTGTCGTCTATTTTCTACATCAAAAATCCGTTCACTTTCGATGGAAAAGACTGGGCCAGGATTTCTGGAAGAGGAAAAGGATGGTCCGTCTACAAGAATGACATAGGAATGATCGCTTCAAATGGAGGAAGCCCTATTCTGGTCGTGATTCCCCGAATCAGAACGAGTCACTCTAAAACTCGACATCGCCCAGAACAAAAGTTATTCCCGTTAACGGTCGCTAAAGCGTTTTTTTCAGAAAATTCAATCGAAGAAGATTATCCACGCGGCTCATTCAGGTTCAATGATCAGAGGTTTCTGACGGAAGGTTTTTTATACTGCGACATTGACAAGGTCGATTTATGCAGACCTGCTGACGACATGCCGACACAAATCGATTTGCAAACTTTCAAAGCTTGTAGCATCATGAACAGGGACTCACTCGCAAGAACCACTTTGCGTCTGGAACAGTCAAAAGTCGTATCGGGCTCACGCATAACTATCATTCACGGAGAGTTTAGAGGCCTACTCGGTAGAGTGATCGACACTGCGGAAAACGAGGTCACCATACTCATAGACTCTCTGAACCATACCCAATCAATGTTAAAATCAACGGTCAGATCGGCGTATCGCGTTGGGGACGAGATACAGATATACAATGGTAAATACAGCGGCAACATCGGTTGGATCGTGGACGTCGATGATCAAATGGTAACAGTGGTCAACGTCGAAAAGGACATGGAGGCAATTATTCCTGTAATATTTTTTTCTTAAACATTGACCGAAAGAAAACAGGTCGTAATAGCAAAGACAGATATTGGATTTCACAACAAACCTTTCATAACGACCTTAAGAAGGCGCAAACCGACGGAGGATTATATTCTTCGAGGCCAAGATCCTAATAAGATTTATCACGGAAAGCGAGTAATCGTCGTTGGAGATACGCCCTACAAATCTTACAAAGGAATGATCAAAACAACAAACCCTGACGGTTACGCATGGGTCGAACTCGAAGCTCGTCAACAACAAGTGGTGAAATTTTATCTGGAAAACCTTGCATTACTGTAAGTAATAGCGGATATAACAAGCCGCAAAACACTCACTATTTATAAAGTAACGAAGATGAAACGTCTATGAAAACATTCAGAAACAATCTGGAGCATAATCACCAATTGATCGGGACGACGTGTATTCCAAGCGTCTCGCATAGCGCGAGAGATGATAATACGAGGTGTTCGACTCCGAAACCCGACAACACTCTTACCGTTGAGGCTGACGACGCCTGGAATCCTAATGCACTAACTTCGGTGATCGAGAGGGCAACACACTGGCTTGAGAATGACAAGCTGAAAATTACTCGCGTGAAACTATTCGCAGAGAACAAGCCGAACGATATCCTAGAATTTAAAGAAATGGTCGGCGACGAAGTCAAAGTTCGAGACGGGCGACACACTAAATTTATTCCGCTCCAAAACATCAGAGGCCTTCCACCCAAAGACGTAGGAGACCTTGTCACTCCCTTAACGGGGCCGTTGATTGGAACAGCGATGAAAGTGAGAACAATTCAAGAGAACATTTGCGTGGTTCGTCGTCCGGGCAAGGTGCTGAAAAAAAACGAAAAGGATCCGAGCTTCCCAACCGCATGTCTCATACAAATTTTTCCTTACGCTAAATAATCATACCTACGTCACCATTCTTTGTTTTTTTTTTCTTTTTCTCTGCTCGATATATATGTATAGCGAGACCAATTTCACATCTCTTTACTTCTATTTGGTTTCCATGAGGAAAAATCAAATTTCGATCACCGTAAACACGACTGTGTGTCTTAAACACCCCTGCAATAAGCAATCACCACGGTAGTGAATCCTATAGCGATGCTGTACGTGTTTCGCGTTTTTTTTTTTTACAATGACCTGTTGACGGATAGTCTTTTTTTTTTTCTTTCAGGCCAAGCACAACAGACGACATATTCTTTGGATATCTTTCTGCCATGGAGCTCATCGCTTACTCTCAGGCGAACAAGAGTGTCCGTGAAACGGTGTTATCGTTTTACAGGAGGGCTTTTCGCATTGATAACACCCTCCGTCCATATTTCACACCGGAAGAAATCACTCGCTTTCGTGAAGTGCAAGCCATAACAGGTGACATTAACCGACTACAATAGATCATGCTCTGATAAAAGACACTGATAGGAACGATAATATCCGGGTCAACGGCTGTTCAATTTTTCGACCGCACGAAATACGCCGTTTCGGACCTAGATATATACGTTGAACATCATTGTCGAGAACCTATTATCCGGTGGCTAATAAGCGTTGGCTACATTTTTTCGCCCGAACCGTCAACGGAACCACAGAATGTTGACGCGTTATTGAAAGAGGTACCAGGACCCACGTCTTTTGCTAGGTACCCCAATGCGATACTCGTTCTCGATTTCATAAAGTCCAATCCTCGACGCAAAATTCAATTGGTCACATCAAACACGTCGCCGTTGGCGTTGGTTCTTACGTTTCATTCTAGTGAGACGTATCGTTATGCTTATTAATACACAACTTAACGAGACGTCTAGCATGTGTCATGAATCTGATCACCCACAACAAAGCGTATTCCATATTCCCTCGCGAAACGTTTGAAGAACGTCGCTCCTTGGTATACGCGAATCATCCAGAATCAGCCGTGCAGGCCCGCGCGAAATATGAACAGCGGGGATGGCAATTCATTGCTGAGGTTCAAACGGACGAATCGTCCAATTCCATTTCAGGTTTCACGAATGGCTCGCGACATCTCGGGGATTCAAAGTGTTGGACGATCCCTTTGATTCCGGAAATTGATTACTCCCCAAAATACTGGGAAGCAAACAGCTGGCAGCTCCACTATGATTCGGATTCGCGTCCTGTTCATATTTGGGAACCGATTCTTAATCAACATCGTTTCAGTCTCATCGTTGATCTTTCGTTGATATTTCGTGCTTTAGGCGAACAATACGAAGACCAAGAAGAAGAACAGTAAGTTTATCCTACTGACATAATCTCTGTTCGCGCTCATTAAAAAAATAACATACGATAGCGAAGAAGACGGAAATTTTGTTAACAAAATGATTGCTATGTTAAAGCGAACACCGCGGTGCAATCGATGAACTCTTGTTGTATTTGGACTCCCCCTTCTCAGCAACTTTAATCGTGTCAGATAAAAATCCGAGGCTCGACGATCTTCACTTGTTCGCTACTTGAACCGAAATATTTTACACATAAAACCAAGGCAAACATTGATTCGCCGCTATGGGCGATCCAACTAATTTTGTAGAAAATTGGAAAAACCCAATTTATTCTTTATATTAATCCAATGTTCACGGGACGCAAGCATGATGAACGATATAGAATCAACAAATACGATCAATTATATAATTGTTGTAATCTCGTTAGGCTTTGGTAGAGCACGCGAACAGACATATTAATTAGACCAATAACATTTCTCTAAAGGATTAGTATCTAGGGATCTCCCCTCATCCCCCATCCGATTCGATACGCAATACAAAATCAAGTAAGCGGTCTGCACGGCATATTCACCTCTGGCACTAATCCCTTCAATAGGTGAACGAATCGCCTTGGCTCCCCCCATATTCTCTAACAAATTCTCCACGTGTTCCGCCGCTTCCAAAAGCAATTCCGCACGCACATTGATATCGTCTCCGACAGGTTGATCGTGGTCGATACGATTTTGACGAACATTAAGGTTGACAATTTGCGCATAAACTTCGTCCAATCTAGCTTCGAAAGGAATGGTACGTGTCTGCACATTTCCACGGCGAACACATTTTCGAACTTCGTTAAGCACCTCGTCCGGTACAGATGGATCCAAGTGAAGCTGATCAAGCACTTGCTGCGAAGCATGCAAATCTTCCTAAGCACTCTTGATTAGATTCATGAACGGTAAACGAGGAGCAATCATACCAGATGATTTACAAACATCATGTACCTATTGAAGCGATCCGGCACATAATACTCGGCGGCCAAAATCGCAGACTCTTTGACAGATTTCAAATCAGCGTTAAAACGTTCGGCAGCACACGTTCGCAAAAACTCCAACGTCTCCGCGGGAAAAAAAAATTCTGGCATAGTGGAGGTGAAGAAGAGCGATCGATTGACGAATCCCTCCCCACGAAAAAACCCTGAAAATGGCGATCTTTCAGAACGCGAGATTATTGGTGTCCGTTTCACATATTCGCAACCCGCCAAAAAAAAAAAAAAAAAACTAGACAAGTCTGAGACGTTTCCGCGGTTGACTGAGTTATCCACTATCGAACGCGACCGATGTCTGATCAAACAGGAGACGATCGGTGTACTACGTAAAACGAAAAATTCCATTTGTCCTCACAAGATAGACAGCAGCTAGTCATCCCGCGATATGACTCCACCACAGAAGAACAATCTCGAGACACTTGAAGACAAACCGTAAACAGTTGATCACGATCACGATCACCGCATGAAGCAATTGCGTATTCCAAACTCACACGGATAAACCTCGTACCGGACCGACTATAGTCTTCATCCCCTATCAAAAGATTGTTTTATACAATGGAAAGCAATCAGCATACGATATCGCGAATCCAAGGTGAAAATTTATCTTTAACACGATATACCAGACTGACGAATAATTAGGTATCACGTCCATATCAGAATTAAATTATCTGCGATGTTTCCCCTGGCTTTCCAACTCGATTACTAAATCTTTCCCTCTGAAAATGGCCACAATGCCCGACCATTACCTATCGGTGCGTAGTGTATTATCCATGCAGTACACATGTAACGATAAATACAGATTTTCGCGACCGCAGTGCAAGATCACATTCAATCGATACTTTCAAACCGCGATTTAGGAAGCAACGAATTGAAAAACCAGTTACAATACAACGTTAACGCACCGACGAAAAAAACAGCGGGTGGATTATTTCACCTCATTATAGTACTTCGACTTCTCGATTTCACGCTTTTTCACGAAGACACCAGAGTGGACAGGAATTCAACAAAGATTCCTAAACAATTGATTCACAAAGACTGCACGAATCTGACGGCAAGCGTATTCAACAAATAGTCTCGATGTAATTAACACATCCTACCAGTTTTTTTCGAGACTCTACGATCTTCGAAACCTAATTTTGAACGCGTCCCACATTTTGTCGTCCTCAATCCTCCATGACGTAAAAAACAAAAAGGAAGAGAAATGCAACAATCTTTTTGAACAGCTCGCAAGTTTGGAACGTGATAGAAACTCGTGCAAAATCATAGAAAATTTTATTTTCGCGTCGCTAACCCTATCTTGGCTACAATCTGCGGAAGGGGCTTCAGCTGCTAACATACTGTGGGGAAACGGCATGAGGTTACCCAACGAACCCAAAGAAACATTGGCGCTCTATGATTTATCGTTGAGTCGTTCTTTAACTTTATTCAAATATCAATTTACCGTACCTATTGAAAGGAAATTACCTCCCGAAGAAGTTGCATCTATAAAAAGGATCTTTATTCGATCTCAGAAGACGGGAACACAATCACCGTTATACGCCACCATCATGATCTCACCCTTAATACTGTTGCTCCCTATCAATTTGATAAATTTGAGGTGGTCTAGAGAATCCCTTTTACAGGCGAGTATCCGTGCTCCGCGATATGCAAATCATATTTTACCACTCATCAAGGTCGCAAGACAATTGGGCAACGACAAACCAAATTTTATTGTAGAAATCGAAACACTAATATGGCAATCGATCGTTACAATATCTCTAGGCGAAAGCAATGCAGTCAACGCAATACAAAAATTGATAGGATCAATACCGCACGACAAATTCCTTGACATGGAGAATGACGATCCGATTCGGAATTGGTTCAAACCAAACGAAACGGTTACCGTAGAAGTGAACGACCCCCAGTCAGTATCGAGATATGAATGTTTCAAGGATGGAAATACCAACACGAACAACGCCCCGTCGGAGAAAACCGCACCACGATCAGCAGACAACGCTCATCACGGCAAGCGACGACAGATGGATGAAGGTGGCTGAAATTTATCATATATATGACTACACACTTACAAAGGTGGACGACAGACAACCGCGAGGATCACAGCTCTCCGTCTACGAAAAAATCTGTACGCCCCAAAAGAAACAACTACTCCAAATTTATACCATATGTTGCACGTCAAACAAACAATGACGGGTCCAATATTTACACGAAGAAGAAACCGGTGGTGACACACGCAAACCGCTGTACTCCCGATGACAAAATGCTAATGGTGAGCACCAAAAAATCAAAATGCAATCGATAATCCGTACATACATATAATTACTCTATCAAGACCGCCCGCAAAAATGTTTCGCTCATTCTCGATACGCCACCAGAAAAATTTATAACTTCAGAACCACTCGTAGTATTCAACCCGATGGGAAAAAGATTTGAAATTATTGCGCACACGCACGTACGTCATGAATTGTTTTATCAATTATTAGCGCACTGAACAGAATGCTAAAGAATCGTAAGATGCTTAAAACAGTGGTGAACATAAACAATTCTGTTCAAGAACACTACGTAGAAAATCAACCTCTAATGCTCGCAAAAGGCGAAAATTCAAAAATTAAAATCCTTACTGAATCGGAATATACATCTCGTACCGCGCGGGAGATTCAAGAAATACTACGAACAAAACACATCATAGTAACGAACAGGACTATACCCCACCACAATTTCGACGAAAATGGTCTGAGGACATTGAGGCCATTGAACGAACCAATCTCCATCAAAGGTAAGAGCCGTTCCCGTATTCGGACAAAAGAAAAATAAATAAATCACATGTTGCTCTCTATCTTACCAGATCATTCGACGGAAAACAGTAATTCAAGTGAGGGTACACTACGACAGATTTTACAATCGGCAAAACAAAACCACCTAAAAATTCTAAGTACCCTTCCATTGCCTATCATAGACGCAAGATATGAGGCGAACCCATTCTCATCTGACCACGCTGCATGGATGCAAACCCTATCTTCTCCATTCTCAAAAGACACTATATCGGTACCGATAGGTGACATTCGATGGGGATCATGTGCCACAGCAGGGGCACTCAACAATTACCGCGTAAACCGCGACGGTTTCGGTACCGTTATCGACCCAATACACGGCTCATTAGTATGGATTTCTACATCAAACGGCAAAGTTGAAGCCGTACATCTTGAACCCGGAACGCGTATGTAAGTGCATGGTATATATTGTTATACTTGCTGTCTTTCACACCGCTCATTCCGTCGCTTGTTCTTCCTCAAACATATACAGAATTATAACTCCGAACACGTCGTACATGATTTACAACGCGATAGACACAATATGGCACGGCGGGTTCTTCATCGCAACCAGTACGATCAAAAACTCGCTTTCGGCCATCGTAGACGGATTCCTATCAAACGAATATATTGAACATACCTCCTCACGACAATCTAAACATTTCTTCAAGCGAATTATCATATTCTATCATATGGCTCTGGTTCAAAATATGATCGAACACGACGGTACGTTTGCAGCCAACTTAAATCGGTTCCACTCAATTCAGTAAGCTGAGGGAAAAATAAAAAACACAGATCCTGCACGCTTCCACATACCGAATGTCGAAACCTCGGATGGAACATCAGATTTAATAACAGCGTGTATCATTGGTATCTTCATTAACGTCCTAAACTTCGAAACCTACCGGCATCCAATCTTCGACAACGTACATTCCGAACAACATCAGCGCCAATTGATATTGAACGACATCAACGCAATGTCGAGTATTGATAGGATGGCATGCACGTACGTTCGCGGTCTTTCTTGGTCCCTGTTGAATTGGTTAGAAACGACATTCGACTTCTTCCAAAACAATACGAAAATCGATTTTTGGGAATTGACGAACACGCTACTGATCGACTTCGGCGCCGATTTGCGGAAAAACAAAGAGCAGGCGAACGGTCAAAGCCCTGAAAGCGAATTTGGTTGCACACCTCATTCTCTCCTTCGCCAACTGCAAGGCGTATTCAACGAAGACACGCAGATTTATTTTCGATTTCAAAACGAACTTGCTAAGTTCCACGAACAAAGAAATATTTCCGCTAATTCGCCATACAGCATTCAGCGTCGTCAAGAACATCATGCATTAAAGCAAAACTTCTCTGTAGAATCTATGATGCGCCTCGGCGTGAACCACTCTGACAAGTTATATTATGCGTCTATCTACGGTAACATCGACACCATGTTCAAAGACATAAATGGAACGGACAAAAGTCAGCGTCACCTACAATCTCGCATCAACGTATTACTGACGAGGGCAACTATTCAGCAATGAAAGATTATTAAAATAAACGAAGGGAACGACGTTTGTTTTATTGAATTATACACGAAATGCGGGATCTGCAGATGCACCAAAAATTTCGCCATATTCGCAAGTGTCTCGTCCTGCGTTGTCGGGCAATATGCAAATGATGAAAATAAGATACAATCGCCGATCGGAATTTAGATATCACTATGCATAATATTAACCTTCATAGAAATTCAACATTGGTTCCAGACGGCCACCAAACGGAACATACGTCTCTGTTGACGACATCGCAGTTACACTACACACCGAACGACTGTGACAATCGCTTACACGAACATCACAGTTGCAGGCTGTAATTGCGATGTCAGCAAATAAAAATTGCCGAATCCGGGAGATTAGATATGACTGACGATCGCAGATTAGATTTCCAAATAAACTCTAATGTCTCAGGAATCTCCACTACTTCGCCTGCTGTTTCTCGCAGATGGCAATGTTTCTTCTTTCACCCCATCATCCATTGTCCGCCACACAGATATACGCGTCTCGACATCCCAGTCGCGCCTCTATAGGCAATCGACCCGTTCTGATTTTTTTGTTTTTTGTTTTTTTTTTAGATTGGGCGCGTCAAAGAGCGAGGGCACGCTGACGGAGGTGAGAGTCGCAATTACACTACACCGAACGACTGCAATAATCGCTTACATGAACATCACAGCTGCAGGCTGTAATTGCGATGTCAGCAAATTAAAATTGCCGAATTCCGGAAATTAGATTTGACTGACGACCGCAGATTAGATTTCCAGTTGCAGGCTGTAATTGCGATGTCAGCAAATTAAAATTTCCGAATCCGAGAGATTAGATATGACTGACGTTCGCGGATTAGATTCCCGGTTGCAGGCTATAATTGCGATGTCAGCAAATTAAAATTTCCGAATGCGAGAGATTAAATATGACAGACGATCGTAGATTAGATTTCCATCATACTCTAGTGTCTCGGAAATTTCCACTACATCGCCCGCCGTTTGTCGCAGATGGCAATGTTTCTTCTTTCACCCCATCATCCATTGTCCGCAACGCGGATATACGCGTCTCGACATCCCAGTCACGCTACTATAGGAAATCAACCCGTTATGATTTTTTCTTCCTTTTTGTTTCGCGTCGAAGAGCGAGGGCACGCTGACGGAGGTGAGTGTGTGATCCTTACATCATACGTCTCTGTTGATGACATTGCAACTACACTACACACCGAACGAATGTGACAATCGCTTACATGAACATCACAGTTGCAGGCTGTAATTGCGATGTCAGCAAATTAAAATTGCCGAATCCGGGAGATTAGATTTGACTGACGATCACAGATTAGATTTCCAGTGGCAGGCTGTAATTGCGATGTCAGCAACAAAATATTTCCGAATCAGGAAGACAAAACATGATCGACGTGCAGGCTGTAATTGCGATGTCAGCAACAGAATATTTCCTAATCAGGTTGCAATTACAGGCTGTAACTGCGATGTCAGCAAATGAAACGGAAGATTAGATATGATTGACGATCGCAGATTAGATAAAGACAAATAGTGAGATTATGGGTACAACGGATAAGATATGATCGAGAAATACAATACATTTGGTGATATACAAAATAGATAATGATGTAGATTAGACATGTTTCTCCAACATATTAACCTTGATAGAAAAATAACATTCCCTCCGGACGCGCAAATAATGATCACAGATTAGATATGATAGATCGACCGCACAAAGATTCATTATTATGACGTCGAGCGAATGACTGTGAGAATGGCTTATGTAAAAGAGGACGAAAATTGTGGAGCGTCGCGGAAAGGTGCGTGTAAAGAGACGAGCTTTTATAAATAAAAGACTCGTAATTAGGCAACATCGATGGCCTCACGCTTGCTCCTGGTCTCTATAAATGGACCACTGCACTAATTATCCCCAGTGACGTCGTTATCTCGAGTTCCCCGACTGATAAGTAGTGCGTGATTGCCTTTTATGTAAATACTATAACTCATCATTAAGACTAGTAGAACCATAAACTGGAAACGACGACCGACATCCTGCTTCTCCTTGCCAGAAACCCTTCGTTGATCAGTCTAAAAGCTCTCAAGCCATTCAAAACCGCAGTGCACGACTATTGGAGAGTCGCCCACGAGACAACCGGCACAGGTGCTTTGTCGTGATCCCACATCCATCCCTC
>Ga0307517_10010455_pt1 | contig 12988 bp, 7 predicted proteins | sample 23_EM_MG_FD_194515 | JGI IMG/M metagenome (GOLD analysis project Ga0307517, IMG submission 194515) | Populus trichocarpa ectomycorrhiza microbial communities from riparian zone in the Pacific Northwest, United States - 23_EM | ecosystem: Host-associated > Plants > Roots > Unclassified | place...
AACTTTTTAATTTGTAAGATTTGTTCCTCATTATTTTAATAAACTTGAAAAAAATAAAATATTAATAAGTTATTTTTCAGCTTATTTTCCATGACATAACCAAACACTGAAAAGTAGGTTTTTTTTAACCATCTCCTAAATGGTTAATAACTTTTTTTTTTAATGTATCTTCTCGGTTTTCACTAGAAAAGAACATGTGTGCAAGGTTGTATAATAAATGATAATATCCACAAATAAATTGATCTGTGCCTGAAATATACAGGACAAGTTATGTGAGCTTGAACTTGAAAGTAGAGATTTTCCACAAACAATATATATTCGACATCAAATTTGCTAACGTAAAACCACAGAAGATATATTATCTGGACTTTCTGCTATCGAGGAACATTTTGGTATCGAAAGCATTGTGGATGCAGTGATCAATGATTATTCAGTCATGAAGACCGATCGCACAGCCAGTTTCCAATAAATCGCAATAAGGATGGCTACATCGAAGGAAAGCAGCAATTTCGTAGAAAACGTTCACGCACAAGCAAAAATCCCCTCGACTTGCGCTAAGTCAAATCTCTATTGGAGAATTTTCTCTTCTTTTTGTTCTCTTTTCTAGACAAATATACAGTATCATTACATAGAAATTTACTCGATATACTTGTTCACGAGCCCCCCTTAAAATTTCAAAGTAAATGCACAAGAACAACATACTAACCGTGTTTTTTGCTAATCTTCAGTGGGCCAGAACTGTTGATTTTCCAGCAATGGAAAAAAAAAAAAAAGGTTAGCAGGACAAGCAAGTGCCAGGTCGGCCTGTTTGACGAGGTCTAACTAGCTTGGCTTCTATGAAAGGAATTTACTTCGATAATGTAGTGGAATCAAGCCCCATGTACGTGTTCTCTTTGAACACTATAATTAGCCCACCTTGCCTTTAATTCCATTTCATATATACCATAACTACACAAGCTTCTCTTACAGATCTCCTGCCTTCTCTCTACTTTCAAATTGCTTGTTTGTTGTAACCAAAAAAAAAAAAAAAACTGTTCCTTTGTTTCTTGTCCTGAGAAACATGCAAAGTCCAGTGAGGTTTTCAAGCTGCCGAGGAGTGGCCTTTGAAATCAAACCTCATGAAAATCCATTTGCCATTACTGCACCATCCAATGATGAGCTAAAAGGCAGCAAACGAATTTGGTTTCCTTGGCCTCTAGGGAGCTCCTCCAAGGTGTTCCCTTCTTCCATCATCAGGTCAACTAGTAGAGCTAGTAGCCATTTCTGTGACCTAGATCTCGATGGTGAAGATGACATTTCTTTGGAAGCATTAGAAGAAGGAAAAGAGGAGCAAAAGGGGCAAAAACTAACCCCATTTCCATCCGCAACTAAGAAAGAGCAGCCACCAAAACCTGCTCGAAAGCAAGAATCAAGATTGTCAGTTATTTTGCTGGACCAAGGTTTGTTCACGGTATACAAACGACTTTTTGTCGTCTGCTTGACACTGAACATCACTGGTTTGGTACTTGCAGAAACTGGGAAATTCCCATATGCAAGAAATAGAGCTACCCTTTTCTCTATAGCCAACATTCTTGCATTGACACTCTGCAGGAGTGAGGCCTTTTTGCGAGTTGTTTTCTGGCTCGCAGTCGAGGTCTTTGGAAGGTCTTGGATCCCTCTTCCAATAAAAACCGCCACCACATCTCTGCTTCAAAGTCTTGGTGGCATACACAGCAGTTGTGGAATTTCTTCAGTTGCTTGGCTCATATATGCCTTAGTCCTTACTCTTAAGAACAGAGAAAACACATCGTCAGAGATTATAGCAGTGGCCTCTATTATTCTTTCCCTCCTCTGCCTCTCTTGTCTGGCTGCTTTTCCTCTCGTCCGCCATCTCCATCACAATGTCTTTGAAAGGTTTCACAGGTTTACTGGATGGACAGCTCTAGCTCTCCTCTGGACCTTTATCATTCTCACTACCTCATATGACCCCAAAGCCAAATCCTATAGTAATGAACTAGGCTCCAGGCTTATAAAACAACAAGAGTTTTGGATGACAGCAGCAATCACAATTCTAATTATAATCCCATGGATAACAGTGAGAAGAGTTCCTGTCAAAGTATCTGCTCCTTCTGGCCACGCCTCCATTATAAAATTTGAGGGAGGAGTAAAAGCTGGTATATTGGGAAGGATTAGCCCATCCCCATTATCTGAATGGCACGCTTTCGGTATTATTTCTGATGGGAAGACGGAACATATGATGCTTGCTGGTGCTGTTGGTGACTTCACCAAGTCCTTGGTCTCAAACCCGCCAAGCCATTTGTGGGTTAGGCAAGTGCACTTTGCTGGTTTGCCATACCTAGTGAATATGTATGATAGGGTTCTTTTGGTGGCAACAGGTTCTGGCATTTGTGTTTTCTTATCATTCCTTTTGCAGCCATGTCGAGCCAACGTATGTGTACTTTGGGTGGCCAAAGGGATTGAACAAAACTTTGGCAAAGAAATTCAAGATATGATGAGCAGACATCCTAAAGATAAAGTGATTGTGCATGATACAGCAGTGCTCGGTCGGCCCAATGTATCTGAAATGAGTGTTGAAGCTGCTAAAAAATGGGGCGCTGAAGTTGTCGTTGTTACTAGCAATCCAGAAGGAAGCAGGGATGTCGTTAATTCCTGCAAAGCAGCAGGGATTGCAGCCTTCGGTCCTATTTGGGACTCCTAGTTCAATGATGATCGAACTTCTATTTCATTTTTTAATAGCCGTACTGTGTTTATGTACTGGAATGCAATGGTTACAAATTCTTCTACTTTTCGAAACGGGATAAAAGTACATTATTACTTAATGTGTATCGTGATGATAATTTTTATGGTTTAAAAAACTATAAATTGTAGTTTTTTATTAACTAAAGTTTCAAGAAAGAGTTTCTATGGTATATATTAATTAACTAAATATTTTTAAATTTATAATTAAAGTAAAATATAGACCGCGCCATAAAAATATACAGAATCTTGAGATTGAGTTAGCAAGAAGAAACAATTCATTAATAGTGTTTGATTATTATCTCAAGATAGAAAAAACAGAAACAATAAAAACATATGAAACATATCTCTTTATACTTTCTGTTTTGAAAATATAAAAATTCACTCTAAAATTATTATAGAGATAAATTTATTTTATTTTTTTGTTTATATCTCTTCAACCAAATACGTTTTTGTCCTTATTATTTTTGTTTCTTATGTCTTAAGATAATTACTAAACACTACTTTTATGATATTTAAATCTATCCCATTAGTTGGTGACAAAAACAAGAGGAGTTAATCCCACTACTTGGTCAATTTTAGCAAGAATCATTTACTTTATAACATATTTTATATTAGCATCTCATTATTAAAATTCTTCTTCTTCTAGATACACTTGAGAAACTAGAGGATCATAGGTGGACTTATGCTTTAGTGACCACCTAAACTTTTTGGAATTTTTATACATATCCTGTTTTCAGCTATTTCAATTTTTTTTAAAATTTCATATATATTCTCTTACTTCTCTAACTTTTTTGTGCTGATGGTTCTTAGCCCCCCAACTATCATCATCTTCCCACCACTCTCCATCTCTCTCTCTCTCTCTCTCTCTATATATATATATATATATATATATATATAACAAATTCATTAAAATTTAGAAACATATATATTTTGGTACCCTAATCTTAGAATATATCACAATGTGATGTGATTTTTCTAGCTATTGAATTTGTCTCTGGCACATGCTATTTTTGTTACCACATATTCATTTCTTGTAATGGTCCCTAGGTTTCCTATTTATAAAGGAAACAAATAGTAAATAGTCTTCTATGATAAAGAAAATTGATTTGTCAGAAGAGGACCAAAGTGCTATATGGATATAAGCAAAATCAAAAGTGTATGATCCATCAATCGGGAGATGATAACACATCAATTATAGTTGGAAAGCAGTTAGGATTCACTAAGGAAGAAATAACAGTGCTTGGGATTGTTTTCAAGTTCAGTAAAATGACAACATAGGGGGAATGGATTTGTTAGAATCAGATTGAAAATTCAAAATCCCTATCTTTTAGATTTTCTTTGGGTTATTTAAGTAGATTGTTTGTTAGGTATGCATAAATGTTATAAATGGATTTTAGTCCTTTGAGGATCGAGTCACCTCGAATGATTCATTAAAAAATGTTTCTTTTAATCCAGTTCTTATTTTCTTGTAATCACTTCCATTTTTATTCAATAAAATTATCTAGTTTTGTCCTTAATAATATAAGGTTGTTACAACTTGATATTAAAGCTTGACAAACCATGGCCGATGAAACAAGGATGTCACAATTATTGAAAACAATCTTTAGCATGAAACAATAATAGGAAGAACAATAACAAAACTGACATACACAACAAAAGGTTTTGAAAGTTCTTCAACAATTACAACATATAACCATAAGGTTGACCAAATAGAAAAGGTAAAAAAAAAAAGGATGGTAGACGTCCCTCCTCACACTCCAATAACTTCAGTTAATGGGCATCACCAGGCTAGAGTAGATCATGCAGGAGACCAACAAATTCATTTGTGAGTAATGAAGTTAGATTTTTCGTAGTCAATAGGGATGACCTAGTTAATGGGTGTACTAAGCAAATCAATTCTTTATCTATCATAGTATTCCTTCTCAAAATAGGTTATTTATGACAAGTTTTCATATGGAATGAAGGGTCGTCATATGGTTTTAAGAGATGGAAGAAGATGGAGAAATCACCACTTAAGAATATTTTGTATAAGCTTTGCAGAATCAGTTTGGGCAATCCATATATAATGGTCCTATGAAAGCTTTAATAAATCTATAATATGTTTCTATAATAGAGAGTTATAAGACTCAATTTAAGTAAATCTCAAATAGAGTCAGAGACTTTTTAGATGCATATTGTTTAAGCTGTTTCTTAAGGGGGCTGAATGAGTAAATCAAGATCGGGGTTAAAATGTTAAACCTTTAGAATTTGGTTATAGTTTAGAGGTTATCAAGGATGTAGGAAGAAAATATCACAATAACTCACCGAAATTGGAAGCTCGATACTAGTGAAATCCTAATGAAAGGTTTTTCATCCGCCCAACACAAGGTTGATTCAAAATCTAATCTACCAATTCAGAAGTTGACACCGATCCAGATAAAGGAGAAAAAGGAAAAAGTTTGTATTTCAAGTGTAATGGAAATTGGATTGAGCCACAAGTGTGGAAGCTCAAAATTATTTCTATTTGAAGAAGAGGAAGAGGAAGCTCAACTGATATTGGAGACCTGATTTTTTTTATAAAAAAACCCTTATATTGTTATTGAAGAGGTTAAGATATCCCTAAATGTTATAGTTAGAAGTCCTAATCCTAGGACCGTAAGGGTTAAGACATTATTAATAATCAGTCCATTATAACACTGGTATACATTAACAACACTTATAATTTCATCTATTTGATGGTTGTTAAGAAAGTAGAAATTGATGTTAAAAAGCACAAGCCTATTGAGGTGAGGATAACATATGAGACTATAAACTAGAGTGAAGGTAGTTGCTTAAGGTTCATATTTGGAATACAAGGGATCCATAGATATGCCTTGATGATCCACCTAAGAGGATGTGATATGGTTTTTGATGTATAGTGGTTAAAAGGCTTAAGGCCCATCATTTGGGATTTATCTAATTTAACTATGAAACTCTAATTGAATTGACAAACAAATTAAACTTAAAGACATAGGAGAGTTCACAAATTAGATATTGATTATGGGTTAGGATTTATGCATGAGTTAAAAAAAAAAGGCCAAATGATTACTATTGTTATAAGGGACATCTTAACAAGCTTGATTTAAAATTGACAAGGAAAATAGAAAACATGAGTCACCACCTAGTTTTATGGTAACTAATAATGTTAACTAGTCTTCCTAGATTCTCGGTTAGGGGTTGGTTATGTTAAAGTGTAGACAAAGATCATTATAAAACATCACATCTAAGGTAAGATGCACTAATGCTTGTTTTTAATGATAAGGGTACCTATTGTACTATTGCTAAAGTTTTCCTATATGCATTTTTGTTATTAAAGAGAAAAAAACTACCAAAACCTAAGACACTAATTTGAAACCTGGGCTTGACAATAAAGCCTAATCCTCATTTTTAAATTATGTATGTTGGATCTAAGAGGATGGTGAATGACAAATTTGGGCTTTGACCTATTTTCCTTGAATATGTCCAAAATGAGCTCGAATGCCACCAATCATACTCAATGGGATTTTATAGAGTTATATAGACCTAGTCTAGGTTTACTCGCAATGATAAGGTAATAGATTTTTCAAGGATTAAGGCAACTATAACACTTAAGAGGGGGGGTGAATTGGGTATATCACTAATATTGACAAATAATGCAAATAACTTCAAATAAATTTAAAGTTATAAAGTAAAGAGATAAAAGAAAAGAATTTGCAAACTCGTTTTTAACGTGGTTTGACAAGCCTACACCCACACTTTAAGTGCCGATATATACTTGAGTATTGTATTCCTTCACTAGTCCAAGTTCAAACGTACAAAGTCACTTGATGAAATGACCTCACCAATACCAAGATTTTTACACCACTTGAAGATATTTCATTTTCAAGATTTTTTCTTGATGAAATTACCTCACAAATACCTAGAGTTTTTACCTAATTCTCAAAGATTTACAAGACTAATTTTGTTATCATAATTAACTCTCTCAATAGAGTGGATAATAAAATTGCAAGTTCTAATATCTCTATATCTCACAAGATAGCGGTTATAGGATTTGAAGGTATTTATGTGCAATGAAAATGATATGAAATACTATTGTGCTAGATTATAAAGGTTTAATAGTATAAATTAGTTTATAATCGAGGATTAATGATTTTGTGGTGTTTTTACTTTTATAATAGCTTGTATATCATAAATGTCTGAAATCCCTTTTTAGTTATATATTTATATATAAAGCTAGACATTTATAGCCATTAAAATCCCACTAATGACTCAAATGGTCGATCGATTTAGATTGGTTAAGCCAATCTATTGACTGGTTCCTATAGAATTCTCATGTGTTTATCACTAATGAATAAATAGTTGATCGATTCATTTGGTTATACCAAACGGTCAACTAGTTAATGTAAAATTCTAGTTTTGACATATTAATCTATGTGAATTCTTAGAACCATTTATCTTAGATTCTATCATATGATTTATCAATCCTTTAAATGTATGCATAGTGTAATGTGTGATTTCATTTTAATTGTGCTATCAAGTAAGATATAAAAATTTACATTGAGCACTTAAAATCAATACTTAATCTAAGTCTTCACTTTGCTTTTTTCTTGGATTGCTTGATTGATTTTTTTTATGAAATCTGTCATGCTTGTTGATATGTTCTTTGAATAAACTTGTGTAAAATTCATTCTTAACAAGACATATTATTAGTCAATTTTTCATTTTATTATTATCATAAAAATATAAAAAAACATGAATATTTGACCTAAAGGTCAACAATCTCCCTCTTTTTGATAATGAGAATGAATATATAACTTAGATATGAAAAAACATCTCCCCCTATTTTTTGTAATGCAATATATAAGAGATTTTAACAATCTAAGTAATGTCAAAATAATTGCATGTTCAATAATAACTTATGCATTTAGAAAAACATATCTCTCCCCCTAAATATAATAATTTATGCATTTAGAAAAATATATCCCCCCTAAATGTATGTATATGTTGTTGATCGCATTTCTTCCCTTTTTGCAATGGAATTCATATCATATCTTTTCATTTGTTCTCTCCCTCTTTGTCATCAACAAAAACATATATAATAGAGAGGAATTTAACAAATATATTATGAAAATCATAAATAATAAATTCATTGCATAATCTCTAAAATACATTATCCATTATAATTAAAACATAAATAACATAGAAACATGAAACACAATGTATATGCTAGTACTAGATCTAAGGTAGTGGATAACGAGTGAGAAGATTATCCATCATGCTCTTTATCTCTGTCAAATCGTCGACCATATCATCTTGCTCACAAATACGATTGTGTCTCTCTAATATAACATAAATTCATCTCAAGCCGTGTTATGTGACTCTCAATCCTAAAAGTCCATGTACTAGTTGAAGACTCTTCAGGCTAGAAAGAAAGCGGTGTTGTTTCAAACATTGCTTTAATTTCCTCAATCCTCCCAACATTATGCTCTTTTTCCTAATCATGCTCTTCCTTAGCATGTACTCTTATACGGTCCTTAGAAACCCAAGCACCATCCTCATTCAACACATACTTCATCTTGGTGAGGATTCTATTATCTATTTTCATGAGCTTAGGATACGAGTTCCTATTTATACCCATTAAAAGAATCCCAAAATACTCAAATATAGATGTCAAAACTTGACCATAAGAAAGAGATTTCTGCTTTTGATCATGTGTCATGATTATATTTCTAATCATTATATATGAAAGGTTAATAGGATAAACTCTAATCATACATTCAATCAAGCACATATCAATAAAAGTGACCTCATCATAATGTCATTTCTTTGGCAATATGTTATGTGCTATAATTCTGTGAAGCACCTTAGATCTTAAAAACAAGTCTTGGATTTTAATTTTAGCTATTGGTGCAAAATCACGCCTATTAGTATGCAAGACTATAACTTCATCATATATAAATCCTTTAATGATGAGTATTACTTTCATTTAAAAAACTCTAAGTCATTCATTTCTAATACCCAAAATGTCTACAAGTATTTGACAATCAAATTCAATGTGTTTACCTTGTAAGTTACTGACATTCCTAAGTTCAACATTAATCCTATATTGGTAATAATCAATTTAGGATAAGTAACTTTCTTTAAATAGAATAATATGGTCCAACCTATATCCTCAAATATTCCTAAGTTCAACATTAATCCTATATTGGTAATAATCAATTTAGGATAAGTAACTTTCTTTAAATAGAATAATATGGTCCAACCTATATCCTCAAATATAGTATTTATCTCAAAGACACATAAATCAACTCCTAAACCTCTTTCTATTGCAATAAACCTATTAGAAAAAGAGTTTAAAAACCTTTTAATATTGTCACATTGGTAGGAGGTTGGATTATTAGCCCTTTTTCTCTTTGATTTGACCTTTCTTGATGTTTTCTAGGTGCCATGTCTCTTTAATCTTTAAACATCACCTAGAAAATATGATTGATTTGGTGAGATTGAGTGAATTTTTGAGAGATTGTTTGGGTTAGGGTTTTAAATAAAGGGTTTTTTTTTTCTTTTGTTATGAAAAATGACAGATATATATATATATATACACACACTATCAAACAACCGATTGATCGATTGCTATGAATAAAGTTCAATCGGTTGACCAATTAAAATCCAAGCTGATAATTTTTCAAAATTCTTTTTTGATACTTTATTTGCACTTAAAATAAATAAAGCCTTTTCATGTAAAAATTAAGTTCAAAACACAAAGAAATCAAGGGCTAAAATCTCAATATTTAGGTAATAGCCTTATTACCAGTCTTCCAGCTCAATCAGTCGACTGGTTCATACAAAAACCATAATTTTTTAAACTTTTTTTCCAAATATATTTTATGGTCAAAATATACGTCTTTGTACAACTTGTAGACTTAAAAACCTGATTCCAAATAAATTCTCAAAAAGTTACTTTTCATCTAGTAATTGTCCTTCTATTTCTTTGGCTTAACCGGTTGGCTGTTTGAACTAATCATAACAAACCGTCAATTGGTTTGTCTTAGACCTAGACATACAATAAAAATTGTAGAAAAAATATGGTTTTCATGCTTAGAGGGTATTCATTTGACACTAAAATATGTTTGACTAATATCCATTAATGTATACATAAAATGATAACATCAAACATCTTTAGCTCGAATAAAGCCTAAATTCTTTCTTATTTTGCAAAAGCAATCCTTACTTAAAGGCTTATTATACTCAACTTGTTTATCAAGGTCTGCATCCAAATAGCTAATCAAACTCATCCAGCTTCTTTTCGGATACCATAATCCTAAATGTATAGTACCATACAAATATTAAAAAAAAAGTTTTATGGCACTAATATGCGATTTTATATGGTAAGCTTGAAAATATACACATAGACATATACAAAGCATGATATCATATCTATTAGTAATTTAATTATATAAGTGAACCGATCATACCTTAATATTTATATTCTTACCATTTTCATTCATATCAAGTTTCGTTGATATTCCTCTATGTTTCATCCAAGTCTTTAGAAGATTTTTGATGTACTTGCTTTAGCTGATGAAGATACCATCTATCATTTGTTGAGAAAACACTATCTAAAAACTACTCTTCATACTTTCTTGGTTTCTACACACAAAGATCAAGATAAAGTTTTTGGTATCCATACCTTATTGGGTTTTTTTTATTATTAAGGGTGGTTTGTTTTGAAACCCATGCTATATTATAAACTTTTTTCTTTTTAACAGGACAAGCATAAATTAAATGACCTATAGTTCCACAATAATTTCATTTATTGTTAGGGTCATAGGATTGTTTATCTTTAACAAAATATTTTTTTCAAAATTTTTTAGTTCTTTTTAGGTTGGTAACCTAAATCTCTTTTGTTAAAAGCACATTTTTGGCTTAAAAGCATAGTTTCTAGAATTTTAGAACCTTGTGTGAGTTTAGCTAAGGTTGTGTTCAACTTATCTACTTTTCTTTAAAGGATTTGTTTTTATTCTTATGTTGATTCACATTATCATTATCATTAATAACAATGCAAGCTTTCTTTTCTAAAGTTTTTTTTTTTAATAAGTAAGCATGTATAATTCTTTTTCAATGTACTGTATTTTGAACCTAACTTCTTAAATTCATCATATAAGGATTCAAATGCATCATGCAATTCATCATAAGTAGGGTCAGATTCATCATCCAAAGATTGTAACTCATTCTCGTTTTTGATTGCCATGAAGCACATGTTTGCCATGAACTCTTTTTCATCACTTGAACTTGGGTTCGAATCATCACTCCATGTAGCTTTCATTGCTTTCTTATGATGACGATTCTTATTTTTATTTTGAAAAAATAGACAATCTACTTTTGTGTAACCCATTTTATTATATTGTGGAACCTTAAAAGTTCCTTACTTGATTTTTTTTCCCCCATCATTCTTGAAGTTTAAGAATTTTTTATTCCCTTATTTATTCTTTAAGAAATTTCAAAATTGCACAATGTACTCTTCAATGTCTTCATGATGATCTTCACATCTTTATCATCATCGTTATCATTGTAATGGATGATTTTGAATGCCAAATTCTTCTTTGGATTTTCTTCTCGTTCTTGATTCTCTATGGCAATCTTATGAGTCATTAGGGAACTAATGAGCTCCTCCAATGAAATTTTTGTGAGATCTTTGGCTTCTCAAATTGCCATCACTTTTTCTTCCCAAGTATTTGATAAAGACCTAAGAATTTTGCTCATAATTTTTGCATTAGTATAATATATGTCTTACCAAGTGCATCCAAACTATTAATAATGGTAGTTATTCTTATAAACATGCTAGTTATGGATTCACTAGGGAGCATTTTAAATAATTCATATTGAAGAACTAACATGTCAATTTTATATTCTTTGACTTGGTTAGTTCCTTTATGAGTTACTCTAATGCATGCCAAATGTCTCTAACATTTTTACATGATGTGATTTTATTAAATTCACTTCTAATTAATGCATAATAGAGAGTGTTCATAGCTTTAGCATCCACAAAAAAGTTTTTTATTTTTTTTTTATTTTTATCATTAACTGTATATTCACTTTTAGCTTCAGAAATCTCAATATCATTTTCAACTTTAATATGTATATGAGATCCATTCTATATAGATAACTATAAATCATAATAAATAGATTGAAGATAGATAATCATTCTAGCTTTGTAGCACATGATATAGAAGTTTGATGCCATAAATCACCACATCTGATGCACTAAAACTTATAACAAGATCTAGATCTAGAACCCTGACTAATGGTTTGTTTAGCTACCGACTCAAAATAAATATATGACTTCTACTTGTTGGTGCACCCTTATTATTCTGGTTAAATCGAAAGCCACCTTTGTTAATTACCCTAGTAACTTGTTGTTTCTTCACAATCAAAGCTCTCTAATATGCTTCTAAATTTTTTCTTTAAAAACTACAAAACATCACGTCCTAGATTGACAAACATAATTTATTTAGATACTTGGCGAATAACTACTCTTATATTTATGATAGATCATTTTTAGTCATTAGTTGGTAGAAATTATTAGTCTATTCATCAACATTTTCCCACCCTATCTTAACGTACAAAGTCTAAGTGCACTCAAATAGAATAAAACATTCTTTCATCTTCTCCTAATCACTAATCTTTTGTTTGTCTTATATTTCCCAAGACATCTTCAATTGCTCTCATTATGCAAAAGCTCACCCATTTAATTTGATGGTGATTAAATTCACCCTCATCTATTCTAAGACTTTCTTGAAAATACTCTCTAGTTTATTCAACTAGTCAATAAACTCATATGCGACAAAGTTTGGAAAACTTAAAAAGAGTTTTTATCTGAAACCTTAAATATCCACAATACTCATCCCAACTAAGAGGTTATCTCTTTTGCTCGTCTTTGAAATGAATTTTCAAAGTTGGTCATTGGTTTGTGATCAGTCTCTTCATGATCTCTCAAGTTCCTCACTTTCATCAATTGACGGGCCAGCTCTTTAATTTGTCACTGTATTTCTTATATCATCTGTTCCTTAATGTCTCTTTTTCGAAGGGGAACCTCATCACCCTTTTTTACACGAGCATATCCTGTTTTATGATTTCTTGAAAAAAAACACTAAAAGAACTCGAAAAATAAGCTGGAAAAAATATAAAAGAACTTTAAAAAAATAAAAAAAACTTTAAATTCCTAGATAATATTTGACAAAACCAAAGAGAAGAA
>Ga0307517_10010456_pt1 | contig 12987 bp, 11 predicted proteins | sample 23_EM_MG_FD_194515 | JGI IMG/M metagenome (GOLD analysis project Ga0307517, IMG submission 194515) | Populus trichocarpa ectomycorrhiza microbial communities from riparian zone in the Pacific Northwest, United States - 23_EM | ecosystem: Host-associated > Plants > Roots > Unclassified | place...
AAACTTTTTTTTTTTTAATCAACGTGGATGTCCGGGCCAGTTTGCGCGTATCTTGACTAATCCCACGAACTCTGAAGTTATCATGTAAGTCTCTAGTAGCCCTGAAGTTTGTGAGACTCGAACTGGTGATCTCTAGGGAGCAAATTTAGAATCTGACCAGCTGAATTATACCCCTCAAAGTTAAAATTATATGACTTTTGCACCTCCTATTATTAATACTAGTGAACGAAAACCGTGCATTAAATATCTATTATTAACAATATTTTATTATTATCTTAGTTATGTTACTAATTAAATCAATATAATTAAATTTCCAATTAAAAAGGTTTAAGTCGGTTAGGATTATTAGTGAAAAATAATTTCATTTAAAAATAAGAAATAATACTTCTTAAAAAATAATTTACACCTTTCAAAGGATCATTTCTTAACCAATAAAGTATTGGTCTAGCGGTTAAGACACTGCTATATCCCTGCAAGGATGAGAACACAAGTTCGATTCTCAGAAAACGCACTTACTGGGAGGGACAATCACGAACCCCGAACAGGAGTAATCTCATCCTTTAAAAGGGTATCCGGATACCCGGATAAGAACAAAAAAAAATATATATATCATTTTTTAAAACTGTAAGATCAGTCAATAATAACACAAACTTATCCACTTTTGTAAAAAAAAACAAATTACGGTTATTTACTCAATTTCCACTCTTCGTTTTACTTGTATAAAACAAGAAGGATTCAGGAAGAAATCGTGGCATTTACGACCGCAGTCCCAAAAATTATACAGTAAGGTAATGCTCCAAAGACAGCAACTTCAATAGCAAAAATTCACGTCAATCACACACACAAAAATATGGTAAAAAAAGAAAACAATCATCTATCAAATTTCCATTATGAGTTATTTAGCATAGTTATAGGACTCGGTCAGGTCAGCTCAGTAAATCAGCTTGGATCAATTTTCTTGATTCGTGATCCAATTATTCTCGATAGATTAACTTACATCAGTTTTCTTGATCCGATCAATCTCGAATTGAGTAGGTAATTATTTATTAGCTTGAAACACGTAACATTAATTTCTCCTTGTTTTAATTTTTTTATATCCAAAATTAGTAAGAGTTAATCCAAATTGAATGAATGGACCGGCAACCCATGCATAAAGCCCGAACATGGCACAAATGCGAGGCAGATGAGAAAAGTCTGAAATGATAAAGACAACTAGACAAGTGCACAGGCCAAAAAAGAGCAGGAACCTCATGTCAATGGATAGGTCACGTAGGCCCTGGTGAGGCAGAAGGAAAAGGAATGACATGCGTCTATGTCAATTTCTAAAACCAGCGCTTTAGACCGTACATGCTATTGGCCACAGCAAAGCAAACTCAGATACAGACTCCAACATAGGAGAAAGAGATAGATATCATCGTGACACGGTGTTTGTTGTTGGGCTAGATTTGATGAAAAGTTTCAATCTTTTTTTCTCATGCCAATCCTTGTGGGATGTGTTTTTTTTCTTCTTTTTGGCTTGAATTTCTTTTGTAGCTTGATGTTTTGCAGGTTCCAAAACTAGCACTTGCTTTATTTGTGCATGTGCTAAACAATTTCTGCAATCAGGAGTTTCTGTCCCCTTCATATGTGCTGGTTAACAGTGCTTTTCTGACAAATTACTAGTATTTCCTTTTGATTTGGTTCTTCATTTTGCATTCGCTAACGATGTAAATTCTCTGGAAAAAAAAACCCTCTCAATTTTAATTACCTGGTTATTTTCTTCGGGAATATGAAGCCAAACCATGTGGCATTATCGCGGTAATGTTTTTGTCTGCAGATAATCCACTAGAGCAATTACTGCATTAGATTTCTTGTTGTTTACATAATAAACATATATTATTCATATTTTTGCAAGAGCATAGCTTTGTTTTGCAACTTCTCTCCATCACGCTTAGTGTTAGTTTGACCTGTTTTCTTTTGCCCTTTTGAGAGCACGAGAAGGTCATTCTTTTTGTTTAATAATTTTTGTGTATACAATCCGAATGGGTAAAATAACTGCATAATTCCTGATTGGACCATTTAAGCATTGTTTGCTGAACAAGGAAATGCTTCTACCTAACCTTTCGGTTTCACATCAAAGAACTTGGCTCGTGTTCTTTATTTATTGTCTTGTTCTCTAGTTACTGAAATATTTATGGATACGCTTTTCACCTTCCTTTATTTGACTTATTTTGAAGTTCTGAGGGTCCAAACAAGGATTCCTTTGATCGAAATCATGTAAGGTTTTATATGCTTTTCTATGATTTCAAGGTAGATTGTCACCTCAAGGCACTTTTCTCCCTTTTCTACTAGGGAACAAACTGTGTCTGACGGAGGCCTTGCAATGCCATCCATTGTTCTTCTGTGGGTTGGTTTGATATGTCCTAATTCCAAATCCTGCCAAATAAATAAGAAGAGAAATTAAAACCAATTATGTTTCTTTATTGCATGACTTTGTACAAGATGAATTTAGAACAGTTAGGCAATTATACATAACGATAAAACAGTTCTTGAAACCTAGTTTGTTGGATTAATTATATGTTATTTTGAGGAAATGCTCATTCTTAATGAAAATTGGTTTGGTTACTGTATGCTTTTTATATGATTCATGATCTCAACATTATGGTGTTGCAGATTACTGTGGTTGTTTCGCTTCAGCTTTGGACTGCTACATTACTTCACGATGTTGGGTGGCTGAAGATGCTGACAAAAGCCGACTTCTTTGGCTCATTCCTCAACCACAATATTTTCTTAGCTATCCATGAGCTCTCCCACAATCTCGCCTTCTGAACTCCAGTCTACAACAGGTGGCTTGGTGTTTTTGCTAATCTCCCTATTGGTGTACCCATGTCTGTAACTTTTCAAAAGTATCACCTTGAGCACCACCGCTGCCAAGGAGTAGATGGCATAGATATGGACATCCCAAGCCATACTGAAACCTATCTTGTGACAAATGTGGTATCAAAATCGATATGGGTTATGTTGCAACTCTTCTTCTATGCTTTGCAGCCTCTCTTTCTCAAACCAAAGCCCCCTGGTAATTATGGGAGTTCATTAATTTTTCTGTCAGATAACCCTAGTTGCTGCCATGATTTATTTTTGGGGCTAGAGATCTTTTGCTTATTTGATCCTTTCCACATTCGTCGGTGGTGGTATGCACCCAATGGCTGGTCATCTCAGAACATCACGTCTTCAATCCAAACCAAGAAACATATTCTTCCTATGGCCCCCTTAATTTTCTAACTTGGCATGTGGGGTACCATAATGAACATCATGATTTCCCGAGGATTCCTGGGAACAAGCTTCACAAGGTGAAGGAGATTGCACCAGAATATCATGAGGGCTTAGAGTTGGACTTGAGGATTTAGTCGACTATTAATTTGTTGTAGTTCTAGAGTCCAGACTAACAACTGATTTGACTAACCATTCAATCTCTTACGAAGATTCTTTTGTTTACTTATTTGTCACCCAAACAAATTGAGATCATACAACAGTTTTGATGATTTATTTTTTGATTTTATCTATGGTGAGTTGAATATCCTTCCTATCGGCATTGAATGTGTTTGGATGCTGGGAGTGGACAACATAGAATTTAAGCAGCATCTTCTATGTTTTGTGTGACCAAATCTCTTGGAATTGAACTGTGAAAGAAATATTCAAACATTAGATTGCTGTGAATTTCAAGTGTGATGCATGCTACAAGCTAGTTATTTCAATTAAAAGCTTCAAAGGGTGCACGTAGTTCTGAGTAACTAGTACTATATGGTTCCATAAAATGCCTGCAGGCTGCAGCTTCCATCAATTCCATATCAACCTTGACCAAACCTAATGTTCGTCTCAATAATAATGTTTGCCCTCGCCCCTCTCGTACCATATTGCAGAAAAGAAGTGTTGTTTTCTTCACATGTTGGTCTGAGAAGGATGAGAAATAAAGAGCAAAATAGTATGTCTGCTACAATACATGCAATCAGTGAAAGACCTTTAGTTGACTGGAAATTAATGAATCCTTACATTCCAAGCATCATTCTTCATCGGAAATCGTGGTTCACCAACAACGTATGGAGGTTGTTGTAAATGGTGATTGATGAGTGGAAGTCTGGCCGGAGGGTGTTCATCATAAATGTCATAGTTGGATTCATTGCTGGGTCCAAGAGCTCTTAAAGCCATTGCTAATAACATAGAAAATCCCTGCAGACGAGGAACTCTTAGATAGTGGGGTGCTAAATGCGAAACATATCTGTTTAAAAATTGTGCCTAAACAAAATTTTCCTTCATGTTCTTTGTTTTTTCAAAAAGGAAAATGCTCATCAACAACTAAGTTAATCAGGTAATCAATTTTCTTTTAATCAACAACTAGCTAGCTTGCCGCCATTTGAACAACTTTTGAAGGACTCTGTAGAATATAGAAATCAAACACCAGGAATGTACCTGAGCTAGGATGATGAACATGCCTATCCATTTGAAGAAGTCAAAATTAGATTCCACAAATTCTCTAAAATCATGGAACCTCCCTGTCGGATCCTCAGGTAAATCCTAATAGAGCAACAGAGTATATAAGCCCTAAAAGTACGATCCTCAGGTAAATCCTAATAGAGCAACAGAGTATGTAAGCCCTAAAAGTACGAAGTAACATTTTTTCATGGAAGATAGGAAGTGGAAGGAAGTTCGAAGAGGCAGCGTACCTTCTCCCAATCAGAATTTAGGAGTATATCTGCTGCAAGTGCTGTTTCCAATAAGAGAAGTACGAAGATAATTTCCATGTACTATGTTCTATTAAGACCAACAACAAAGTTCTGCTTAGCATGAACATGATTTGATTTTAAAATTTCTGCTTGATCATGAATTGTATGTTTGGATTCACCAGACTGAAAAAGGATACACAAGAAAGAAAAAAACCATTTGAGCAATCTGCAGAAATATGGCCTAGGCATGTTATTAGGCATAAGGTAACCCCAATGCTGAGAAAAGTGTATATAAACCTGAAATTCATGAAGAAATGTTAGCAAGTTCCAGAAATTAAAAAAAAAAAGAGTCTCTAATATGTGCAAAAAAAGAGGAAATTGTTTGACAATCATAAAGTATCAATCAACCTTTTCTTGTTTCAATGGTGAGTAGTAACCATTCCTAGATTCATAATGAATTACTCTGCCAAGAAATTGCCAGAAAGCTTCGTTCTGCTAAAATTCTAACAAGCTGCCGATAAACTTGGTGGAAGATAACCTTTAGCAGACAAATCTTTTTCTCTTTTATGGGGATCTTGTTTCAATTAAGTGCAAAAACTAGAATCAATATGATAGAGTAAGTGATTGGGGACGGAATAGTGAAAATCTTCAAATAATGAGAAGTCAAACGGATAAAAACACAAGTGAAGATCACTCTAAAATAGAGAGCCTTTACCATGGAGCACTAGAATCAAAATCATCAAAAGACGAGTCTTGCATGTCTCTTTGCCACACTCTGCTCATCCAAAGACCGTAGAGAACCATTGCTATACCAACAAGTCCCAGTGTCGAATTCACAAATTTCAATATTGACTGCAGACAAGTCCTTGCAATTCCTGCCATTGTTGTATTACCGGAGAGCTGCTCCAAAAAACTTGCAGAACATTCAAAGACGTAAACATCACTTTAAATTTTACTATTAAATTACAATGGCTGAAGAAAATTCGCATTGAATGTTATTACAACTAATCCAAATGGAAGACAAAATAAAAGAAAGTCATTTTCAAAAACAAACATAACAACATACTTCAGTTTCAAGCTTTAAGAAATAAATTCTCACTGACCAAATGGAGAACTGGGCTTTCTTCTCAAGCGGCAAGTAAAACTAGTACACCAAGTTGCAAACTTGGATTTTCTTTTTCTTTCCCTTCATGTCCTGCAATGTCATATGATCATGGTGCTAAACAGAAAAGAGCCATAATTGAATAATGATGAAGTTGGGAAATTTCTTGGAAACTCTGTGTTTCATAGTACTTGTCTGGACTCACTTTCCAAGGTGGCAAACAGTCACTGAGGTGGCAAACAGTCACTGGAGTTCTTATTATGTTTGTCTTTAGGTATAGGAACTGGACAAAATTCGTAACTCACCTGATGTTATCAAGCAATCTTATCATAGCGTTACCTCCTCTTTTTATACAAGTATTATGAAGAAAGAAAAATATAATTCACATTACACTGAAAACAACAAGATGAAATTCAGATGAAATTCATTGGAATTAATGGTTTTGGTTCAGCAAAATAGAGGCGGTTGACATTTTTTTAGATAAATGAAGGCAAATTCATTATTAAAATCAACCGAATCTGGAAATGTTTCTGATACATGAGCACAAGGAATGCTGGAAACACAACTCCTCGAAGAAACAGAACTAAACAAAAGCTACAAAAAAATGTCTGTTGCAATTGCCAGGAACTAGACAAGCAGGGATATTCAGAACCCTGCTTAGCTTCCTGAGAATTCTTGCTGACGAAAACATCCACAGCAGAGCGTTCAACAACAGGGTTCAAACAATTTAAACATATGCAAGCCAATAAATCCTGAGAAGTGCTGCAAATAGAAAACACTTTCTTTTTAAGATTTCTCCTTTTCTGTTTCAAACTCGTACAACCACTTAACTGTCAAAATTGGTCTGAATACCCTTTTCATAGGGATTCCCTTCATTATATATAGAGAAGATTTACATAATTAATGGCAGATTTACAGCACCTAAATAGTATACAAGGTAAGTATTAATGGCAGATTTTCAGCACCCAAATGCTATACAAGGTAAGAAAACATCCCTAAAATAGTACAACTCAAATCTCTAAATTATTTATGTAACATCCTCCCTCAAATTGATGCTAGTAGATCAAAAAACATCAATTTGTCAACCAAGAATTGATGTTAGTGCCAAGAAAGAGCTTTAGTGAAAATATCTGCAGTTTGATATTCGGTGAAAATGTAAGGAAGAGTTATCATATGCCGGTCAAAGGATTCACGTATGGAATGACAATCGACTTCGATATGTTTTGTGCGCTCATGGAAGACAGGATTAGCAGCGATCTGCACAACACTGGTATTATCAGCATGAATAGAAGTGGAATGATGCTGAGGAAAACTAAGTTCACCCAATAACCCACGAAGCCAAGTGATCTCGGAGCAGACGGAAGACATAGCACGATATTCAGACTTAGTAGAGGACTTGAAAACTTTGTCTTGCTTCTTGCTCTTCCAAGAAATGAGTGTATTATCTAAAAACATGCACCAACCAGTAACAAAGTGATGGGTATCTGCACAACCAGCTCAGTTAGCATCATTATATCCAACCAACTATAAGGAAGATTTCTTAGGAAAGAATAACCCGCATGTAGAGGTGCCCTTCATATATCAAATAATGCGATGAACAACGGCTAGGTGAAGATTTTGAGGGGCCTGCATAAATTGACTTACCTGCTGTATAGCAAAAAAAATATCAGGACAAATAATCGTCAAGTAGTTCAAACTTTCAACAAGTTACCGATACAAGGATGGATCTGATAGAAGGTCACCTTCCTCTTGACAAAGCTTAAGATTTACCTCTAGAGTAAGAACAGAATTACCCAATTAGAGGCCAGCTAATGAAATTACTTCCTCTATGTATTTGTGTTGGTGTAACAATATATCAGTTGGAGTAAGCTGCACCTCAAGGCCAAGAAAGTACTGCAAGGGACCAAGATTATTCATGTTAAAAGAGGCCTTGAGATGTTGTAATTGCGTAAGTAACGCAGCATCAGAGCCAATAATCACAATGTCGTTAACATATACTAGAAGTAACACAATTCCTGCAGAAGTTTTGCAAAGAAACAAAGAGGAATCAAACTGACTCTGCGTAAAGCGAAAACCAAGTAGAGTAGAGTGAAATTTATCAAATCATACACGCGAAGCTTATTTCAACCCATATAAAGATTGGCGCAACCGACAAACCTCTAAGAAAGGTGTAGCAAACATACCGGGAGGTGGAGACATAGATTTCTTCCTTCAAATCCCCATGTAGAAAAGCATTTTTCACGTTCATTTGTCAGAGAGACCACCCTTGTGACGCAGCAAGTGTCAAGATAGTCCGTACAATAGTCATTTTGGCAATAGGTTCAAATGTCTTCTCATAATCAATATCATACTCTTGTCGATTCCCAAAGGCCACGAGACAGGCCTTATATCGATCCAGTGACCCATCAGACCAAAACTTGATTAAATATACCCATTTACAACCAATAGCTTTGACACCTGAGGGACAAGTTGTTACGATTCAGGATGGCAGAATAATGGTGGGAAACAACAACAAGAAGAAGGCTGATGTGGGAAGGCAAACGTCAGGGACACGCAACCTGCTATTAGTTGTAGAATTCTGTTAGTTAGTTAGAGTTAGTTGGATTAATCTGTTAGTAGTTAATATTGATCACTATAAAAGCGCAGTGTGTGGATCACATTGGATATGAATAGATTGCAGTCCAATTTCGATCTCATTTCTCTCTTCTCTGACTCTTCTCTGCTAATATCATTTCTCTCTTCTCTTGACTCTGCTCTGCTAATATCATTCTGCTTCTTAGCCTCATCTTTTTCTTGATTTGTTAAGTGATCTTAACAATTGGAATCAGAGCCTTAAGATCTAACACTATGGTGGAAAATCATAAGCTGAAAAATGTTGAAGAGCACTGCAAGAAACTGGAGGAGCGAGTGCAGATCCTTCAACAAGAATTTCAGGAATCCTTGGCCGATCAACAAACTAAATGGCAGGAACAATTTGGTGAACAGAACAAGAGGACTGATCAGATTAGTGCACAAATTGAAGCCCTGTCGATTCAATTTCAAACGTTTCTTGCTAATCAAATGACATGAAAAGATTTGGGAAGCACTTCCAAAGGAATATTACAGACTCCAACAAGGGACAGTCTAGAGGGAATGCTATCAAGGGAAAAAGGTCCTGCTAAGGGAGATCAAACCTATGGCCAGGAGCAACAGAGAATGGTGCATAATGTTGTCCTTCCAAGAATGGATCTGACAACATTTTGGGGAGATAACCCTAGGGGTTGGTTGAGGAGGTGCAATAAGTTTTTTAAGCTCAACACAACTCCCTTTCAGCGATGGGTAGAACTAGCATCTCTTTATCTGGAGGGAAAGGCAGAGATCTGGTTTGAAGGCTACATGTGTGGAGTGGAAGGTGTTGTTGATTAGGAAGAATTCTCAGGAGCCATATGCAGCCGGTTTGGTAATAGAACTGACATTGTAGAGGAATTTAACAAGCTAATGCAAGAAGGTGATGTTGATGAATATGTGAAAAGGTTTGAGGAGTTAAAGTCACTAATGCATTCATTAAATTCATTGCTTCCTGAATCCTACTATATCTCCAGCTTCATTAGTGGATTAAAGGAAGATATCAAACCTATGTTGAAGATATTAAAGCCGGTGACATTGATGATAGCTTTTGATCAAGCTAAATGGCAAGAGGAGTCAAACAATGTGTTGGCAAGAAACAACAAGTTCATGCCCAGGCCAGCAGCTGTGGTGCAAATGGGGATACCGATAGGTAATCGTCAAACCAATTATGTGAATGATAACCAGCAAAAACAAAAAGTTCCAAAGACCATGCATGAACAGAGGCGAAGACTGGGGCAGTGTTTCAAGTGTGGGGACAAGTTCATGCCGGGGCACAAATGCAATGTTAAGGAATTACACATGATCGAAGGCAATGAAGAAGAAGGTAGAGTCAAGGTTTACCCAGTAGCCATACTAGAGAGGAAGCTTATTAAAAAAGACAATAGAGCTGTAGTGGCTGGTTTAATTCAATGGTCCAACTCATTTCCTGAAGACGCAACATGGGAAGAACTGACAGAAATTCAATTGCAATTTCCAGAATTCAGTATTGACCCTTAGTTGTTTAGATCTGCAGATTCTTGGGTCAAGAATCTTTTTGAGGAAGGGGTATTGTTACGATTCAGGATGGCAGAATAATGGTGGGAAACAACAACAAGAAGAAGGCTGCTGTGGGAAGGCAAACGTCAGGGACACGCAACCTGCTATTAGTTGTAGAATTCTGTTAGTTAGTTAGAGTTAGTTGGATTAATCTATTAGTAGTTAATATTGATCACTATAAAACTATAAAAGCACAGTGTATGGATCACATTGGATATGAATAGATTGCAGTCCAATTTCGATCTCATTTCTCTCTTCTCTGACTCTTCTCTGCTAATATCATTCTGCTTCTTAGCCTCATCTTTTTCTTGATTTGTTAAGTGATCTTAACACAGGTGAACGTTGAGAATGATTTGGTGGAAGTATTAATCTAGCTGCATGATCCCTGACTGAAGTTCATCTGGATGTTCAATCTATTTAGGAAAGTCATAATCATGTTAATTCACTCGAGGCATCATAATGTTGGGAGTATTTCATGGCACAGTTCCATTTTGTACCCTTTTCTGTATATTCTCTTAAATGTGCTGTTTGCAAATGGTAAATCATCAGCTAACAATTGAACCTTACTGCTCTGAACGATCCTTGTGACGAACTTGCTGGAACTAGGGTTTTCGGACCTTTTGTTTGAACCGATATCAAAAACTAATGCTATGGTTGGACCCGTGTAGATTTGGGAAATAAAAAAACTTGAGCAGAAGAAAGTATATGCTGAGATTCAGAGGAACAGTTGCTTACAACATGCATGTGTTCGTGTTCATTTTGTTATATGGAGAGATGGAATCTAAGCTGTCTGGCTGTATCTCTCGCACGCAACTCATTGCGGTCTTAGCGAGATGTCCTGCATAGGTTCATGTATTGGTCTTTCATATGAATGCAACTTTACTTTTTCCTATCTGCGGCATAGGTTCATGTATAGATGGTCTTTCATATTAATGCAGCTATACTTTTCCTATCTGTGAAATAAGATGTCATATCACCCGCTTCGAAGAAACACACCACTTGAGAAAAGCCTGTTCTGATTTCCTTTGTGATCTTGTAGCGGCTCAGAAGCCACTGATGCCCATGTAAAATGCCTACCAGAGAGGCACTGCTGTCCTGTTATGAATCTCCAGCGATTTTCTCTGATGCAATTAAGTAGATGATGCCAATAACAATCAAGGGGATTGACCATGAAGTTAACCACGAGCATTCTCATCCTCTGTGAGTAAAATACGGTGCGTGGTAAAGCTTTGAATACCATGGTGTTTCAACTTTCAAGTGTTTCGACATTTGAAAAAAGAACCAAAAACCTCAGATCTGTTTTTTCACTCCAAAAATGTCTTTGACCAACTCAACCTCCCACAATCCCAAGTAAACCTTGACAGGGAATTTGCAATTGATGAGAAGCAACACATTTTGTGCTCTTCTTTAAACATGTATCCTAGCAACAACGCCAACCCTAAAAGAATATAACTAGAAGAACCAGCAATAACAGCCTCCATTGCATACAAGCCAACAAAACAAATATTTTGAGAAAATGTGTCTATGTTGATATGAAACATGGCATTGATCACATACCAGACTAGAGAAATCTAACAAGAAGGACATTGTTCTTATGTGACACGACCTATCCAAAAATTTAGAAAACAGAGAACAAATGTGAGAGGGCAGAAGCCGCCTCTCAGGTAAAAAAGATGTCAATTTCATGGAAAAATTAGTACCAAAGCAATCTATCTTCAGCACAAGTTTGTAAACTACAAATCTTTACCTACACCCTAAACATCCAGTTTTTAACATAAAACTCTGAGTTAATGTTTTCAATGTATGAGGCAAGGTCTAAACTAACCATGTCATAACCATTGAGGACAAATTTAAGTTGTAACAAGCCAATAACAAAACCAACTCGAATCCTTATCCATCAATTAATCAACAAAAATCTCCAGACTTTGGTGTTGTTGTAGTTCAACTAGCATTAGTTCCCCCCTCCTCCAAACCTCCCTTGTTATCTAATGCACTAAAAACTAATCGACAAGCAGTCCTAAAATCAGATTTCAATCGCTCCAATATTTAATAGTAACACAAGAACCAGATTCAGAGAAAACTAAACCAGATTCAGAGAAAACTAACTCAAGTCCTTATCCATCAATTAATCAACAAAAATCTCCTGACTTTGGAATTTTATAGCTCAGCTAGCATTGAGTTCCAACCTCCCTTGATATCAAATATCCTAAAAACTAATCAACAAGTCCTAAAATCAGATTTCAATCACTTCAATATTTAATAGTAACACAAAAACCACAATTTAGAGAAATCCATGATAACCAAAATGGCATGCTAGGTCCTCCAAATTTCTCCATGATCATTTAAGTTGAACAATACGTTATTCTACATCGCAATTCACCAAAAATAATTTTGATAGATAAGAAAGAAAACAAATTCATTCAAGTACCACAGTAGCTCCCAATGCTTTAAGTTTTTCAATAATGGGACCAGCCTCTTCTTTAGTAAGACCCTTCTTCAAAACCACAGGCACTTTCTCCACCAAGTCCTTGGCTTCCTTCAAACCCAAATCAGTAAAAGTCCTAACTTCCTTTATAACCTTGATCTTGGCCGCTGCATCAAACTTCTCCAACTTAATATCAAAGGCAGTCTTCTCAGCCGCCGCAGCTGTCTTCACATCCCCGGAGGCGGATCCAGGTGCAGCCGGGCCTGATAAAATGGCCCCAGAGACAGCAGGGCCATAACGACCAAGACCCATTTTATGTCTGAAGAGAATGGCATAGTCGTGCCTCTCGATCTTTGTTAGGTCAAGAAGCACGTCAGCAATGCGTTCAAGTTTCTGGGTTTGGGTTTCCGAGGAGGAGGAGGAGGAGGAGCGGGAGATGATGGTGATGGGTTTCGGTGTGAATGGGAGGAGTCGTCTTTTCAGTGTTTTAGAGGCAAGGTTTGTGGTTATGGAGCTCATCTTCTTCTTTTTTTATGGAAGAATTTATGGGTTTAGAGTGAAGGGGGAGGAGGAGGAGGGTTTTTCATGTTTTTTTTTTTTTTAAAAGGAAATGGAGA
>Ga0307517_10010457_pt1 | contig 12987 bp, 21 predicted proteins | sample 23_EM_MG_FD_194515 | JGI IMG/M metagenome (GOLD analysis project Ga0307517, IMG submission 194515) | Populus trichocarpa ectomycorrhiza microbial communities from riparian zone in the Pacific Northwest, United States - 23_EM | ecosystem: Host-associated > Plants > Roots > Unclassified | place...
TTCTTCTTAGTTTAGGGTTTATTTATATTATTTGGGTTTAATTATAAGTGGGCATCATATAAGTCCACATAAGGGGTCCATTAGGGTTTATTTTAGTTTGGAGTCACTATAAATAAGGGCATAACCAGACATCTAAGGTTAGACAATTCAGATTAATAAAACTTCTTGTTTGCCGCACTTTGTGTGTGTTGGTGAGATAATCTCCCTTCCATGGTTCTCTAAAGAACTGAAAAACGACTTATCGAAGAACAACTGTTTTCGTGGCGTCATCCTTATACTTCTCGTTCGCGAATCAATATTCATTGGGTGGGGGTCTCCGTTTCCAATAGTGCTGGTGCTTAGGTACAAGTTATCTTTGTGTCACACTCCTATCAAACTTGATTTACTTGGCTTTTCGGGAATTGGTGTCTTTGCGTGTGGGTTGCGTGACCACGTGATCACGAAGTTCGTATCATTTGGTATTAGAGCACTATTAGATCACGAGGTTCGCATCATTTGGTATCAGAGCAAAGACACCAGCACTGTTGCAGTCCATTAAAAATCTTTATAGAAATAGGAAATTCCCAAAATAAGCTGCCACATCCTTTTAGGAAAAGAATCCTAGCAAAATAGGAAGTCCACAGGTCAAAAGGGAAGTAAATAACAAAATTCGTACAGCCTCTATTGACTCGTGTTTCGATGCCTTCCCGAACTTCGATTGACCTAAAATGTTAGCCCAACGTAGGAAAACATGTCAGAAGACTCCATGTAAACTTTCAACCCGATCCAACAGTCGGATTGAGAATTATGACTATTGCCGTAAAACTGGATAGATGCACTTTTTACGTCAAAATTCGAATTTGACCTTTCCTGGATCGAATTAGTATCATCAAGTAAACGACATCAAAATAAACCCAAATTTAATACATGGTGCAATCTCACCCCCATTAGATAGAATAAGAACTTTCAATTGATTATGAGGTGGTTTGCTTATAAGCACTAAGAGTTGTATTTTTACGGCAGAATTGAACCTCAAATTAAAACCTCTAGCACACGATATCAAAACAAGCCAATATTTAATATATGGTGCCATCTTACCCCTAGTAGACAGTATATGAAGTTTCAATTAATTCCGAGATAATTTGTTTATAGTTCACTAAGAGGTGTGTTTCTGCGACATAATTGAATCATCCTTCAAATTTTAACTAATCTCTCTCTCTCTCTCTCTCTCTCTCTCTCTCTTTTATATACTGTAGATATGATTAGAGATAGTAACAAGATGAAACATAACTTCTTTTGTTTGCTTAGATGTCGTAGACACAAGGAACAAGAAGATGAACGACGTAAACACTAAAAAACTTAGAGGAACACTAAAAAAAATGAAAATAATAAAAGGATATGACCTTGTTTTGGAGCCTAGCTCTGATACCAACTGGTGCGAACCTTGTGGTCATGCAACCCAAAATAAAGATTCAGATCTAGTCCCAGAAAGTCTAAATAGGTCTGATAGGAGTGTGACACAGTGGAAACCTGCTCCAAGGTACCAAGACTATTGGAATGAAGTAGAATGACGCCACGAGGCCAGTTAAATTTCAAAAGTCAGATTCAGTTCGTTCAAGAACTGAAGAATGTAAGAATCACTCTCACATGTTAAAATTAAAACATTCAGAAGTAATATTCATCAATGGTTGCCAAAATTTAGGTTACATGAGTTTAAATATTTCTTAAAAAATTAACTCTAATGGATCTACCCTAGTGGACTGATTTTGCCCACCTACAAAACTGACCAAAAAATCCTGAACTAAAACGCCTATAACCTGATCTAAACAAGCCTTGGGTTATAGCTAACAAAAATAAAAACAAAGCCTATAAGTCCTAAGTCTTTATCTGCCCAATGATCCTAGAAATCAATATGTTATTAAATACCACAAGCCCTTCTTTCCTTGTGTAATTAGGATAAATAAAGAATCGTTGTAAGAAAATAATTTTGAAACATTAATGAATCCTTACCACACTTGGAAACTATGTTGCAGCCTATTAAAGATCCTTGTAAAACTAGGAGATTCCCAAAACAAGCTATCACATCCTTGTAGAAATAGGATCTTGTTAAATAGGAAGTCAACACAAGTCAAAAGGAAGTAAAATAAAAAAATTCGTACAACCTTTTCTGACCTATATCGCAAGTCCTTCCCAATTTTTGATTCAACTGAAAGTTTATCCCAACATAGAACAATACTTGTAGAATCATCTGGTAAAGTTTCAGCTTGATCCAACTGTTGGATTTTGAGTTATGATCAATAGCGTAAAATTAGACAATATAAAGTTTCAGCATATCTGATTCCTAAAGAGGGAAGGATTATTTAATGATTTTCCTATCCTATAAAGGAAAGTAATTAAATCAATAACAAAGGGGAAAATTTATTTTCTTATTTGTCCAAGTTAAACAAGGAAATCCAAGCTAATCAAGGACCTAAAGGGGGCTGCAGCACAAAGTTTCCAAATCAGATTTCTCCTAGCTTAAATGGAACTTTTATAAGGCACAAAATCTGATCCTATTATATTTAGGATATTAAATTCAGATTTATTATTGTTATTATTATTTCTTCTTAGTTCAGGGTTTTATTTATATTATTTGGGTTTAATTGTAAGTGGGCCTCGTATAAGTCCACCTAAGGGGTTCAATAGGGTTTGTTTCAATCTAAAGTCAGAATAAATAAAGGCATAACCAGACATGTAAGGGTTACGCAATTCAGATTAATAAAACTTCTTATTTATCACACTTCTTGCTGAACTAAAGGGAATCAGAGGAGTCAACATGCCTCTTAGTGAAGATGGGGTAGGTCAGGGGCAAGCATTTAATGCTAGTTTGGTCAATTTCCAAGAAAAGAAAGTTTCAGAGCATCAGATGGGAAAACAAGTAGTTCACTCCCTTCTAGGTGCAGTTCCTACAATGTTTTTGGGCATATCTTAGCTAAATGTCCGGCTATTCAGAATGATAAGGCAACAGGGATGGAAGAGACTAAGCTAAAAATGGTGGTTGATAGGACTAACTTAGAGTATAATCTGCCTAACAATCTTCAATGGCAGAAGGTTGGAAAGAGAAAGAAGAGAAATCACAAGACTATGCCTAGTAGCTCTGGTGTAGCTGAAGGGACACAATTAGTGAATGACGAGGTGAATCAGGCTTGTAGATTGCATTATGGATCATCCAAGTAGTGAATTATTGAACTTTCAGAGCAGTATATGTCAGTCCTTGCCACAAGAAAATATTGATCCAAAAGTTTGCATGAACATAAGTGTCTTACCTTACCCGGGTTCTTCGGCCAAGTATGAAGATTGCATGAAAGCTGAAGTTGAGAATATCACAGTAGAAAATGTTTTGAATGATGATTATCCCAAAGCAACAAGCCCTTCTCTGCAATTCCCTTTGTTTCTAACCAACACTGATAACCAAATAGCAAGTAAAGCTAAAGACTCTCTTGAGGATAGGAAGAAGAAGGGATTAGATGTTGTAATAATAATAAGAAGTCAGGCTCCTTGCACAGGGGCAATTCAAGGTAATTTTGTGTCCATAGTTGGTTTCAGCATCCTTTTGAATCACTATGTTTATTGGATGTTGGAATATCAGATATTTGAATGATCCCGTAAAACATTTAGCTTTTCATTGTATTGTACAAAAGCATTTTGTAGCTCCTTTTGGTTTAGTTGAAACTCATGTTAGAGAGGTAAATAAAGATAGTTTTTCTAGACTTGTTTAACTATGATCATTCTAATGGTGGTTGTATTTGGGTATGTTGGGACCCTAATGTGTTGAAGGTTGATCTTTTCGGTAGCTTGGATCAGATTATTCATGTCATCGTTACTATGGTAGGATCAGATGTTTCCTTCAATTCTTCCTTTGTCTATGGAGATAATTGTTTGTCTAAATGAGAGGCTTCGTGGGCTAAAATTGTTAACTTTAGTATTGCTTAGAAGACTATTCTATTGGGGGATTTCAATGCTATTCGATCACTCGATAAGAAGTGTGGAGGCACTAAATTATGGTCGGGGTGGCACCTCAATAATCGTGTGCTTCAGTCATGTTTAGATGATCTCAGATTCACGGGTTATAGATTCATTTGGACAAATCGACAATGTAATAATACTATATTGAAGAAGCTAGATCGGGTTCTTGTTAATGCCAAATCGAATTGTTAGTTAAGATGACGAGTTTGCCGAAAAGGAAGATTCCATTCAAGTTCTTTGATTTTTGGCAGATCAACCTCTTTTTCTCCCCTTAATTACAAGAGCAAGGGCAAAAAAGCTTAAAGAGGCATTGAATGGGCTTGTTCTGAACATATGGAGCAAGATGGACCTAGAGGAGCTTGGAACGCCTAGGGAGCATTAAGGACAGCCTCTAATTCATTTTATCCAAGTCCAAGAAGAGCCCAATTCGTGTGGATCAAAGGGTTGCCAGATCTGATTTCCTAAGCTAGGAAGGATTAATTAATGATTCTCCTAGTCTAGGAAAGAAACTAAATTTTCAATATTAATTGTACATGCAAAACAAGGAAAACCAAGCATAACAAGGCAAGAAGACATCAGAATTAATTCCACATTCATATTAGATTTCTTAGTCTATTTAGGACTTCTTAGGGGTGGCAAATTTGATTATAACATATCTAGGATAATAAACTTCAGATTTTTATTATTTTCTTCTTAGTATTATTACTTATTTGGGTCAATTGTAAGTGGGTCGCATATAAGTCCACATGAGGGGGATCCATTAGGGTTTATTTCAGTCTAGAATCAATATAAACATCTTTTTCCGCAACTTTGTGTGTGAGTGGTGAGATATTCTCCCTTGGTTCTCTAAATAACTGGAACGACTTATCGAAGAACAACTGACTTTGTGACGTCATCCTTATACTTCTCGTTCGGGAATTAATATTTGTTGGGTAGGGGTTTCCGTTTCTAATAGTGTTGGTGCCTAGGTACAAATTATCTTTGCATGTGGGTTGCATGACCACGTAATCACGAGATTCGCATCATTTGGTATTAGAGCAAGATTAATCAGGTTATAACCTTTTGAAATGTTCATTTCTTGTTGATTCCGCAAAGATTAAAAAACAATTCTTAGTGTCCAATTTCTTTTTTGCCTTCAATTTTTCGCATATTATAAAAAAAAAGAAAAAAGAAGTCATTCAAAATGACAGTTATTTGCTTTCGCCGCAAAAAACTAAACAAGAGGAAATTGGATAAAATCAAATCAAAATTAGGTCAAATTTGAAAATATGATTACTGGGTTTGTAATCAAACTAAATATTAATTTTGGGGTCAATTGAATATTGTTTGCTTAGGTTTTCAAATTCGGGTCTAATCAGGTCTGATTCATAATGTTTTTGCGTCAACATATCAAACCTTATCATAAATTTCTTAAACTTCATATTTTGTCTATTTAGGTTGAAATCGCACTATATCTCAAATTTTAGCTCAATTGGATATCGTTTGCTTAGGTTTTCAAATTCAGGTCTGATAAGATCTGATTCATAATGTTTTGCCTCAGCATATCAAACATTATCATAAATTTCTCAAATTTCACATTATGTCTATTTTGGTTGAAATTGAACTATATGTCAAATTTTAACTCAATTGGACATCGTTGACCTTAGGTTCAAGATTCGGACGTAAACGAATATGTTTTTACTTCAACTCTTGAAACTAGTCTTGTTTCTGTTGTTTTCATTTCTTGCAGTATATATATACATCATATCTTAAATATTTGGGTGTTGTTTCATCATATTGTATATACTTCATTCCTATTTTCATTTGAGTCTTCAGTTTCGTTCATATTTTTGATAGATTTGCTTGCTACTCGCAAGACTATCATTGCAGTTTTGTTTTTGCATGTTTTATTTATTATTATTTCTTCTCGAGTCTTATACAGATATTTGGATTGCATTATTGAGTTGGTTCTATTTGGTATGATTTCAGTTCTCCAAGAACTGAAATAAGATGAGATGAGGGGAAAGACCTAAGTTTGAGTGACACACGAACGATGTGAGGATATTTTTATACCACTAACAAATTTTGCAGGTACCATCATGTTAGATCAAAACAACAGACCACCCCCTCCCGAGGGTGAACTTAAGTTCCAATGCAACCCATGACGAAGATGATGGAAAGAATGAATTTCGTGATGGAGAACGTGACTTGAGAAGGTGGAGAAATGTGGTAACGAGGCTGGAACAGGTACTTAAGACATGAGAAAGGTTGGGGTTGAACCAAAATCAAACAATGCCAGTAGGGCTGAAGGGCCAAAGTGGGCTGATTATAAGGAGGACGTTGATGATTTTAGTCATAGTGGTTTAGAGTCATGATCATAGAACTAGGGCCCAATTCAGCCAAAAGGGAAATTTCCGTAACTTTGAGGGACATAATGATGTAGATGGTGATTTGGATGCAATCAAACTGAAAATACTTTCTTTTCAAGTTAAAAACGATCCCGAGTATATTTGGAGTGGGAGAAAAAGATGGATTGGATTTTTTTATTGCCATACCAATTCAGAGGCAGAGAAGGTGAAATTGGTAGTCATTGAATTCATGGATTATGCACTGATTTGGTGGGATCAAAATGTGATTAGTAGGAGGAGGATTGGAGAAAGGCCAGTAGTGTTGTGGGAAGAGATGAAGGTGTTGATAAGAAGGTGATTTGTGCCTAACTACTATTATAGAGAGTTGTATCCGAAATTGCAAGGTTTGAATCAAGATTCTAAATCCGTGGATGAGTATTTCAAGGAAATGGAGATCGCAATGATTAGGACCAATGTGATTGAGGATAGGGAAGCTACTATGGCTAGATTTATTAATTGGTTGAATAGGGACATTGTGATTATGTGGAATTACAACATTATGTGGAATTGGTGAACATGGTCCATATGGCAACAAAGGAGGAGAGGCAAATAAAGAGAAGAGGCAGCACACGTGTTCAAACCACTTCGACTTCATCTTCCTCAATATGTAGGACAAATCTGAAGAGAGAAGAGGGGATTATACAACCAAAGCCTTATATGCATGCAAAGGTCGACCCAACTAAGGCTAAAAAGGATGCTCATACGGATGGGAAAGGTAAATTTGAATCTCAACCTACTCGTGACGAAGATATTAAATGCTTTAAGTGTTTAGGGAACGAGCACATTGCATCTCAATGTCCAAACCGAATAGCACATTGCAAGGGACAATGGGGAGGTTGATTTTGAGAGTGACGTATTTGAAAGTGAGGAGATGCCACCTTTAGAGGATTGTAGTGATGAATAGATGGCATATCCCGTTGATGGGGAGACCTTGGGTTATAAGGCGTGCGCTGAACATACAAATCAAAGAAGATGATGTAGATCAGCAATGGAAAAACATATTTCACACTCAATGTCACATCCAAAACAAGATATGTAGCATGATAATCAATAAAGGTAGTTGTGCTAATGTGATACTCTTGTGAAGAAATTGAAACTGAATTGCAATAAGCATCCTAGACCTTATTGATATGATCCAGGTAAGGTCAAATTTGGATTTTGATGTAAAATGTGCATAACTAAACATGTAAGGTTACGCAATTTCAGATCAATAAACTTCTTTGCCGCACTTGTTGTGTGTTGGTGAGATAATCTCCCTTGGTTCTCCAAAGGACTGAAAACGACTTATCAAAGAACAATTGTCTTCGTGGCGTCATCGTTATACTTCTCGTTCGCGAATCAATATTCGTTGTTTGAGTGAAACACGAGCAACGGGAGAATTTGTTTTTACCACTAACCAATTTTTGCAGGTATTATAATGTCAGATCAAAACAACACACCACCCCCTCATGATGCAGAACTTAAATTCCAAATGCAAGCCATGACGAAGATGATGGGGAATGTCTGTGACAAACTTGAGAAGGTGAGAAAACATGGTAACATGGCTGGAACATGTACCCAAGACGTGAGAAAGGTTGGGGCTTGATACGATCCAGAAAAGGTCAAATTCAGATTTTGACGTAAAATGTGTAACTATCCAGTTTTACAGTAATAGTTATAATTCTCAATCCGACCGTTGGATCGAGCTACAATTTTACGTGGAGTCTCCTGACATGTTGTCCTACCTTAGTTTAAAATTGCAGGTCAATCGGTGTTCGGAAAGTCATCGAAACACGGGTCAACAAAGGCTGTACGAATTTTGTTATTTATTTAAGTCTAGAGCTATAAATAAAGGCATAACAAGACATGTAAGATAGACAATTCAGATTAATAAAACTTCTTGTTTGCCGCACTTTGTGTGTGTGTGTGTGTGTGTGTGTTGGTGAGATAATCCCCCTACCATGGTTCTCTAAAGAACTGAAAAATGACTTATCGAAGAACAACTGTCTTCGTGGCATCATCCTTATACTTCTCGTTCGCGAATCAATATTCGTTGGGTGGGGGTCTCCGTTTCCTATAGTGCTGGTGCCAAGGTACAAGTTATCTTTGTGTCACACTCCTATCAAACCTGATTTACTTGGCTTTCCAAGAATTGGTGTCTTTACGTGTGCCCTGCATGACCATGTGATTACGAGGTTGGCATCATTTGGTATCAGAGCTTGGCTCCATTAATCAGGTTATATCCTTCTGAAATTTTTGTTTCTTGTTGTTTCCGCAAATATTCCTTAGTGTCCAATTTCTTCTTCTCCTTGATTTTGCAGCATATAAAAAAAATTAGTTATTTCATTTGGTTACTGTCCAAAATATATCAGTAGCATAAAAAAAATCTTTCAAAGAGACGTTTATTGGTTTTTGCCATAGAAAACTAAACAAGGGAAAATTGGACCAAATCCACTCGAAATTAGTTCAAATTTGATACTCGTATTAAGTTTGGGTTTGGGTTCAATTGGATATCATTTGCTTTGGTTTTCAATTTCGAGTCTAATCAGGTCTGATTCATAATGTTTTTGCATCAGTATATCAAAACTTACGCAAATTGCTTAAAATTTATATTCTTTCTATTTGGGTTGATATCGCACTATATCTAAAATTGTAGCTCAATTGGATAGCATTCACTTTAGGTTCCAGATTCCGACTTAACTCGTCGTAAACGAGTCTGTTTTGCGTCAACTTTTGAAATTTGCTTTCTTTCTGTTGTTTTTGTTTCTTGCAGTATATTTTCAACATATCCAACATATTTGGGTGCTGTTTCATCATTTTTTGCATATTTCATTTCTGTGTTTATTTGAGTCTTCAGTTTCGTTCGTATTTCGGATAGATTTGCTTGCTACTCCCAAGACTATCATCGCAGCTTCATTTTTGCTTGTTTTCTAGTTTTTATTGCTTCTTGAGTCATATATACATATTTGGATTGCGATGCTAAGATTGGTTCTATTTGGTGTTGGTTTCAGTTCTGCAAGAACCACAAGAAGGTGAGACGAGAGGTGTGAGCGTGTGATGATATTAAGAGTGTTTGAATGAAACATGAGCGACGTGATGATATTTGTTTTTACCACTAACCAATTTTTGCAGGTACTATCATATCAGATCAAAACAACACACCACCCATCCTGAGGGAGAACTTAAGTTCCAAATGCAAGCCATGACACAGATGATAGAGAGGATGAATTTTGTGATGGGGAATGTGTGTGACAGACTTGATAGGGTGGAGAAACATGGTAACGTGGCTAGAACATGTACCCAAGACATGAGAAAGTTTGGGGCTGAACCGAAATCAAACAATGGCAATAGGGCTGAAAGGCCAAGGTGGGCTAATTATGAGGATTTTGAGGAGGCCGTTAATGATATTGATGATGGTGGTTTTGAGGATGAGGCCATAGGCCATCAGGAAGGTTTTCGGCAGCCTAGAAACCGAAGGGATTTTGGGAATAGAAGTAGGGGCCAATTCGGCCAAAGGGAAAATTTCTGTAGTGTTGGGGGACACGCTAATTTAGATGGTGATTTGGATGCTGTCAAACTGAAAATACCTTCTTTTCAAGGTAAAAACGATCCCGAGCATATTTGGAGTGGGAGAAAAAGGTGAATTGGATTTTTGATTGCCATAACTATTCGGAGGCCAAGAAAGTGAAATTGGTAGTCATCGAATTCACTGATTATGCACTGATTTGGTGGGATCAGAATGTGATTAGTAGAAGGTGGAGTGGAGAGAGGCCGGTAGCGTCATGGGAGGAGATGAAAGTGTTGATGAGAAGGCGATTTGTGCCTAACCACTATTATAGAGATTTGTATATGAAATTGCAGGGTTTGAATCAGGGTTCTAAGTCCGCGGATGAGTATTTCAAGGAGATGGAGATCGCATGATTCGGGCTAATATGATTGAGGATCGGGAAGCTACTATGGCTAGATTTCTAAATGGGCTGAATAGGAACATTGCGAATGTTGTAGAATTACAACATTGTGTGGAATTGGAGGACATGGTCCATATGGCAATGAAGGTGGAGAGGCAAATAAAGAGAAGGGGCAGTACACGTTTTCAGACCAATTTGTCTTCATCTTCCTCAACATGGAGGCCGAATTTGAAGAGAGAGGGGGCTGTCCAACCAAGCCGTATGCGAAGGCCGAACCACCTAAGACAAAAAAGGATACTCATACGGATGGGAAAGGTAAATCTGAATCACAACCTACTCGTGATAGAGATATTAAATGTTTTAAGTGTTTAGGGAAGGGGCACATTGCATCTCAGTGTCCAAACCGAATAGTTATGCATGCAAGAGACAATGGGGAGGTTGAATTTGAAAGTGACAAATCTGAAAGTGAAGAGATGCCACCTTTGGTGAATTGTAGTGATGAGGAGATTGCATATCCTAATGAGTTTTTTCAGTTCTTTAGAGAACCAAGGAAAGGAGATTATCCCACCAACACACAACAAGTGCGGCAAAAGAAGTTTATTGATCTAAAAATTGGGTAACCTTACATGTCTGGTTATACTCTTATTTATACCGACTCCAAACTAAGATAAACTCTATATGGACTTATATGAGGCCCGCGTATAATTAATCCCAAATATAACCCAAAACGTAAAGAAATTAAAATAACATGAAGCCTGGTATTATTTTGCCGCATATAACTTAAGAAAATAAAACCTAATTAATTTGATTTGGTTTCCTTGTTGCCGCCCCTTTCTTTTACGTGATTAGCTTGGATTTCCTTGTATAACTTGGACTAATAACAAAGCAAATTTCCTCCTTTGTTGCTGAATTAATTACTTTCCTTTCTAGGTTAGGAAAATGACTAAATAATCCTCCCCTTTTTAGGAACAAGAGCTGGCCGACTTCCTTACTTAACTAGAAGAATAAATTGCTGACTTCTATCCTTATTGCATTAGGAAAAACAAGCCTAACAAAGTTGTTATGGGGCCAGACCATTAGTCCTTTGTTCCACACGAATTGGGCTCTTCTTGGCCCTGAATTAGATGAATTAAAGGTTGTCCTTCATGCTTATTTTGTACAAGCTCCTCTAGGTCCATCTTGCTCCATATATTATGTACAAGCCCATTCAATGCTTCTTTAAGCTTCTTTTTCCTAGCTCTTGTAATTGGCCCAATTGGTACCTCGAATGGGTCGTTAGCATGATTACGCTTGGTGTTGAGCTGATCCTTATCAGATGCCATCTTTGGTGGATTGTAGTGATGAGGAGATTGCATATCCTGTTGAGGAGGAGGCCTTGGTTATAAGGCGTGCGTTGAACATGCAACTCAAAGAAGATGTAGATCAGCAACGGGAAAATATATTTCACACTCGATGTCACATCCAAAACAAGTTATGTAGCATGATCGTCGATGGAGGTAGTTGTGCTAATGTAGCTAGCTACTCTTGTGAAGAAATTGATTCTGAGTTGTAGTAAGCATCCTAGGCCTTATAGATTGCAATGGTTGAATGAATGTGTTGAAGTGAGGGTTACTAAGCAGGTATTGATAGCGTTTGCTATTGGGAAGTATTCTGATGAGATTTTATGTGATGTAGTCTCAATGCATGCTAGTCACTTACTTTTGGGGCGTCCATGGCAGTTTGATCGAAAAGCGATTCATGATGGGTTTAGAAATAAGTTCACTATTGTAAAGGATGGTAAAACCATCACTCTTGTACCTCTTTCTGATGATCAAATGAAATTAAAAAAGGGATGTGAGGATGGGAAGAGTGAAAATTCACGTGAGGACAATGGTGAGAGAAAACCATCAGATTCGGCTAAACCTAAATCATTAATTAAACCGGTTGAGAGTGGAGGTAAAACTCGAGGAGTGAAGAAAGTAAGCTTGTGTGATGATAATAGTGTGGAAAAATTAAAGAAACAACCTGATTTTTATGCAGAAGAAGCTCAAATCAGATCTGCATTTTTCACTATTAAGCCGATGATCTTACTTGTGTATAAGGAGGTTTATTTTAACACTAACGATCTTGATTCTGCTATTCCTAGTGTGGCTGTTTCTTTGATACAGGAGTTTGATTATGTATTCCCTGAAGACATCCCTAATGGATTACCACCATTAAAGGGGATTGAACATCAAATTGACCCTATGCCCGAAGCTTCGATTCCTAACCGTCCAGCCTATAAAAGCAACCCCGAGGAGATGAAGGAGCTTCAAAGGCAAGTAGATGAGTTGATGATGAAGGGGTACATTCGTGAGAGTATGAGTTCTTGTGCTGTGCCAGTGCTACTTGTGCCTAAAAAGAATGGAACATGGAGGATGTGTGTCGATTGTCGTGATAGACTTCATCGGTTTGGTATACATGGTTCCAATAGATGCTCACTCTGTCTCTGCAACAATGAAGATCACAACCACTTGTTCTTTGAATGCTCCTATTCTAAAGCGATCTGGTGGGATGTTTGTGACAGATGCGACATTCCAAGAATGACAAAAGGCTGGGGATGAATGGATTCGATGGACCACTGTCTTTTTTTTTGGTAAGTTGACGTATGTATTAAAAGAAGAAGATACAAACATTATAAGGGGCATACCCCAGATTTACAATGATAACAGAAACATAAAACAACATATGGCTACAGGCTAGCCACCGAC